>ERZ650302.694-NODE-694-length-18780-cov-4.785634_pt1 | contig 18780 bp, 19 predicted proteins | sample MGYA00376238_ERZ650302 | MGnify/ENA primary metagenome ERZ650302 (study PRJEB26733, sample SAMN07839298) | wastewater metagenome | biome: urban; feature: wastewater treatment plant; material: waste water | place: USA: North Carolina | collected 2016-04-28 ... | reverse complement strand
TTAATCATATTGCGGTTTTATTTTAATTAATTTTACTGTTTTTTATAAAGTTTTACTAGTAAGATGAATTTTCTGATTTTTGTATTTGGGGCTTGATTTGATTAAAATAATTTATAAAATTAAACCAATATTTATTTTAATTTTTTTATTATTATTTTCATTTTTAATGTATTTTCCAGGATTACATGGTGATTATGTTTTTGATGATATAACAAATATTATTGATAATAAAAAAATAGCAATTTCAGCTTTAGATTATGAAAATTTAAAATCTGCTTGGTATTCTGGTGATGCAGGCCCTTTAGGCCGACCAATCAGTATGCTGTCTTTTGCACTCAACCATTACTTTACTGGATTTGAACCTTTTTACTTCAAACTTACAAATCTATTTATTCACTTAATCAATGGCCTACTGGTTTTTATTATTAGCCTAAAATTATTTCAATGGCTAAGCCACCAATACCAAAGAATTTCGCTTCAATCTGCCGTATATCTTGCTTGTTTAGTCAGTTTAATATGGCTCATCCACCCTTTAAATCTAACTAGCGTATTGTACGTTGTACAACGCATGACTAGCCTATCCACATTATTTGGATTATTCGCACTTGCTATTTATTGTATCTGGCGTACTCGAGCAATCACGGGGTTAAATACTATATTTGCGTTATGCGGTGTAGCTTTAAGCCTATTAGCCTCTATACTAAGTAAAGAATCTGGAATTTTATTTATCCCCTTAATTTACTGGGTTGAATTGATTATTTTCCAAGCTAAAAACCTACAATTTCAACCGATTTATATCAAAAAAATTAAATTAATTCATATGCTTTGGGGTGGAGTAATTGCTGCTGGATTAATATTTTTATATTTATTGCCACCCTATCTTAACCCTGTAAATTTCGCAAGACGTGATTTTACTTTAGATGAGCGACTACTTACCGAATCACGAGTGATTTTTTATTATCTAAAAATGACCTTTTATCCATTACTTTCGGATTTAAGTTTATATCATGATGATTTTACTATTTCCAAATCAATCACTCAGCCAATAACAACACTATACTCTTTTGCTGGACTGCTTGGAATTAGCCTAGCTTGTATAGCCTTGTTTAAAAAACACCCTATGTTACTTTTTGCTTGGGGTTGGTATGTGATAAGTCAGTTGCTCGAATCAACTTTTATTAGTCTTGAATTAGTCCATGAACACCGTAATTACTTTGGCATCATTGGCTTTATAGTTGCAGCAGTCTATTATATTGCCCAAATTAATAATAAAAAAATTCAACCTTTTATTTATATATTAAGTGCTATCTATATTGCAAATTTAGCATGGACAACATGGCAACGCTCCGAAATTTGGTCAAATCTTGTAGATCATGCAGTATATGAAGCAGCGATGCACCCACAGTCAGATCGTGCTAATTATCAATTGGCTCGTATTTATATGAAACTAATGCAAAACGAGCCCAATTCACAACAAAAAATGCATTATGCACAGCTTGCTCAACACGCCTTAAATAAAGCGAAAAATAGCTACATACCTGCGAATGGTGCTTGGTTTGCTGAGTTACACTTAGCATCTTATCTCGGAAACCCTGTTTCACAGCAAACTATTAATGAATTAATCTGGCGTTTGGAATATAAACCCTTTCAAAATAGCAATGTCAGTTTTTTGAGCACCTTTTCAAATTGTCAAATTAATGGCTTTTGTAAAGTACCTCATGAACAAGCTATATCGATTATTGCTGCTGGACTAGATAACAAAGGAATAGACAATCGTTTAAAATCAGAAATTTATAAATTATTAACACAATATTTTGTGGGAGTGATTTCTGATTTTAAAAAAGGTGAAGAGTTTATGCAACATGCGATCATGTTACATGAAGATATTAATGGGCATTTAATTTTCACTCAAGTATATCGTCTACAAAATAAGTTGATCCAAGCTCAACAACAATTGCAACGAGCAAAGCAACTCGATACTAAGAATGCTTGGATCAAAGAGATTGAGATTGAACAGCGTAATATAGATAATGCTATGCTTACTAAAAAAAGAGCAAACCATGAAAGTTAGTATTGTTCTACCTGCAAAAAATGAATCCGCTGCTATTGGTAACACGGTTGAAAAAATTAAGGCGTTACAAATTGCCCATGAAATAATCGTGGTCAATGACGGGTCGTCAGATAACACTCGAGATGTTGCTGAACAGGCAGGGGCGAAAGTGGTGACGCATCCATACTCAAAAGGGAATGGTGCAGCAATTAAAACTGGGGCAAGAGCTGCAGCGGGTGAAGTGATTGTGTTCATGGATGCTGATGGACAACATGATCCTCAAGATATTCCACGATTATTGGACAAAATTGAACAAGGTCATGATCTCGTTGTTGGTGCAAGACAGCAAGGCTCACAGGCCAGTGTCGGTCGTGGTATTGCAAATAAACTCTATAATAATTTAGCAACCTACATGACAGAACATCCTGTAGAGGATTTAACATCTGGTTTTCGAGCTGCACGTACTGAAAAATTCAGAGAGTTTTTATATTTACTGCCCAATGGCTTTTCATACCCAACCACAAGCACCATGGCTTTTTTTAGAGCGGGTTATTCTGTAGCATATGTTCCAATTCATGCATCTAAACGCATAGGTAAAAGCCATATTCATCCAGTCAAAGATGGTATTCGTTTTTTCCTCATCATTTTTAAAATCGCTACTTTATTTTCTCCTTTAAAGATGTTTTTACCCATTGCTGTTGTATTGTTTTTGATGGCAACAGGCTGGTATGGTTATACGATGTATGAGTATAGTCGTTTCACTAATATGAGCGCATTGTTTTATACTGGAAGTGTCATGATTTTTTTGATGGGGCTTATATCTGAGCAGATTACGGCTTTGATGTATAAGGATAGTAAGTAGTGAGCCACCCAAGAAGGCCACATGTAGTGGCAAATAACCGCATTGTTAAAGCACAAAAAATTGAGAAGATTATTCAATTAAATAGACCTTTTCAAAAGGGTGATTCTATATTAGAAATTGGAACAGGTAGTGGTGGCATAGCAAGCTATTTTACTCGTAAAAGTGAAATGTCGTTTGATGTCGTAGCGATTGATGTAGTGGATAGTCGGACAGTACAAGATGACTATCAATTTCTATTGGTTGATGGAACTAAAATACCATTTAACGATAAAGCTTTTGATGTAATTATCACAAACCATGTAATCGAGCATGTGGGTGAATATGATGATCAACTTAAGCACCTTTTTGAAGTAAAACGAGTATTAAAAAAAGATGGCGTTGCATATCTAGCCGTCCCGAATAGATGGATGTTAGTTGAACCTCATTATCGATTGATTTTTCTTAGCTGGCTACCTCAAAAATATCGGTCTAGATACCTTAAGAAAATAAGAAATATTGATTTTTATGACTGCGAACCATTGGAAAAAAAGCAGCTTGAAAATTTATTAAATGCGGCTGGTTTTTCTTATCAAAACCGCACAATTCAAGCATTGAGAATTTTTCTAGAAGATGAGAAAGAACAACATAGGTTATTAAATATGATGTTTTTATTTGTACCTAATTTTCTATTGAAATTATTTCTAGGTATAACTCCTACTTTAATTTATACATTAAGAAATAAGTAGGTAAAGTCATGCTTAACACCCTAAAGCAACTTTGGCAGATTCTTACACCGCTCGATAAACGAAAATTATTACTCGTGCTCGCACTTGTGATGATCATGGCACTGATCGAGGCGGCTGGAGTCGTGTCGATCATGCCTTTTTTGGCAGTATTATCTAATCCAAAAATCATTGAAAGTAATGTCTTGTTAAAAACACTTTATGATTTTTTTTCTAGCAATGCACCTCAACAATTTATTATGTATTTGGGCATGTTATCCCTAGTCATCGTAATAATTTCAACTTGCGTTAAAACTTTAACTCAATATAGCTTGAACCGATTTTCTAGTTTGCAGCGACATTATTTATCAACACGACTCCTCAAAATTTATTTACAACAAAACTATGAGTTTTTTATACAGCGTAATAGTTCCACACTGATCAAAAATATTTTATCTGAAGTCGATCAGCTAATTTTTATAATGATTATCCCAACGCTGAATGTCATGTCTCATGGCGTAGTTTTGTTGGCGATGATTGGTATTTTATTGGCCTATGATCCGGTGATGGCAATTGCAACAGCTTGTGTATTAGGCGGGTTTTACTTAGCAATTTTTTGGTTAGTACGAAAAAAGCTAGATCAAATTGGCAAGAGCTTTACAGAGGCGAATAGCGAACGCTATCAATCCTGTCAGGAGGCTTTAGGTGGCATTAAGGACGTGATTATAAATGATGCTAAACAAGGTTATATTGAAAGCTTCGAGGAACACTCTCGTACTTATGCTCAGCATATTGCAACACGAGACACGTTAGGACAAATTCCACTTTATATTATTGAAACAGTCGGTTACAGCTGTTTAATTATTCTTGCAATTATTCTGGTTATGTCGGGAAAAGATGTGTCACATATTTTACCCATCTTGGGTTTGTATGGTTTCGCCGCATACCGGATGCTCCCTGCCGCACAAAACATGTATCGAGCAATTGCTCAAATCAAATTTTCTCAGCAGACCTTTGCCGTTTTACAACCAGAGTTTTCCCTAAAGCATCGTGAGGACACCTCCCCTCCACTCCTATCAACGATCCAATTCCAGAAAACAATTCAGATTGAAGGCCTAAGTTTTGCTTATCCAAATCGATTAGATCAGCCTGTTTTACAGGATTTTAATTTAAAGATAGGTAAAAATAGTAGCATTGGCATCGTAGGAAAAAGTGGCAGCGGTAAGAGTACCTTAATGGATATCCTGCTAGGTTTATTGCAACCTCAAAGCGGTAGAATTTTGGTTGATGGTGTGGAATTAATGCCTGACCATTGGTTGTCATGGCGTAGCATCGTTGGTTATGTACCTCAGCATATTTATTTAGCCGATAAAACAGTAGCCGAAAATATCGCCTTTGGCGTACCCCATGATAGAATAGATATGCAGGCAGTAAAATTTGCGGCGCAGCAGGCACAGATAGATGACTTTATTACACAGAACCTAGCGCATGGTTATAACACCATGGTTGGTGAACGTGGTGTTATGCTTTCGGGTGGGCAACGGCAGCGTATTGGTATTGCGCGAGCTTTGTATAAAAATCCGCAAATCTTATTTATGGATGAAGCAACTAGTGCTTTAGATACAGAAACGGAAACTGCTGTAAATGAAGCAATTCAAAGTTTAAGTGGGAAAAAAACCATGGTGATCATTGCGCATCGAAAAAGTGCGGTGGCGAGATGCGATTATGTATTGCGCTTAGAACAAGTGTAAAAGAAAGTTTTGTTTTTAATAATGAATAATGCTCAATATTTTTCTCCAAATATCAACAAACCCTATTTTAATAGCATGAGGTGCTTCGTGGCTGAGATGTGTAGGATATGCAGCTCTAAAAATACAAGAAAGATTTTTGAAGCAAAAGTATTACAATATGACATTTCCTATTTTGAGTGTGATGTTTGCCAGTATGTACAAACAGAGAAACCTTATTGGCTAGACCAAGCATATAGGTCTGCTATTGGTGGAGCGGATACTGGCATTTTAGACAGAAATTATACTTGTGCTAAAAGGACGACTAATATTTGTGCTTTACTAAGCATCAAAGACCAGCCAATTATTGATTATGCTGGAGGTTATGGGTTGTTTGTTAGGCTGATGCGTGACATTGGTTTTAATACGTTTTGGCAAGACAAATATTGCCAAAACTTGATTGCTCAAGGCTTTGAGTCTAATAAAACGATCGGCAGACCTGCCTTGCTAACGGCTTTTGAGGTTTTTGAGCATTTGGATACTCCTTTAGCAGATATCAATGCGATGTTTGAGACGTGTGACAACGTCTTATTTTCAACGTTGTTAATCCCCCAACCTACCCCCCAAATAGAAGATTGGTGGTACTACGCGGCGGAATATGGACAGCACATTGGTTTTTTTCGTCACGCAACATTAAGATATATTGCGGACAAACATAATAAAAATTTTTACTCATATGGTTCAAGCATACATTTATTTACCGATAAAAAAGTATCGCCTTTCATTTTTAAAATTTTTATGAAGTTTTATGCGTTTATTTTCTTTTTCAGTAAAAGAAGAACGTACTCCAAAACTCAGGATGATTTCTTCACGGTTAAAAATAGTAGCTGATGTGGGCTATTGTGGTGCAACACATGTAGACATTTCGGACTTTTATTGAGCGAATTTCTGAAGATATTTTAGAACGTGTGTTTATCCGAATTTGTCCTTCGGCAACATTGTTAAATTTTTGACATAATACTGTTAGACTAAAACTTGGTAGATAGGATGTCTTAAGGTGAAGATTGTATGATTAGAATACCCATTTATCAGCCTTCGCTTTCTGGAAGAGAAAAAGAATACGTCATGGACTGCTTGGACTCGACATGGATTTCGTCGAAGGGTAGTTATATTGGACGCTTTGAGAAAGATTTTTCTGAAAAAATTAGTGTTAATCATGCACTGACTGTTTCAAATGGCACAGTCGCCCTGCATCTCGCGCTCGTTGCATTGGGTATAGGACCAAACGACGAAGTCATCGTTCCTAGCTTGACCTATATTGCCTCTGTAAATGCCATCACCTACACAGGCGCCAAGCCTGTATTTGTAGACTCTTTGCCAGACACTTGGCAGCTCGACCCGATGGATGTTCTTCAGAAGATTACACCCAAAACCAGAGCTATTATGGTGGTGCATTTATATGGGCATCCTTGTGATATGGATAGCATTATGCAAATTGCCGAGGAGCATGACCTCTTTGTCGTGGAGGATTGTGCAGAAGCCTTTGGCTCCACATATAAAGGGAAATATGTTGGTAGTATTGGTCATATCGCAACATTCAGTTTTTTTGGAAATAAAACCATTACAACGGGTGAGGGTGGAATGGTCGTTACCAATACGCCAGAGCTTTTTTCTAAAGCAGCACATTTCAGGGGGCAAGGATTAGCCGCGCAGCGTGAGTACTGGCATGATGTTATTGGTTATAATTACAGAATGACTAATATTTGTGCCGCGATTGGTTTGGCACAGCTAGAACAGGCAGATAACTTTATACAGGCTAAGCGTGATATTGCATTGCGCTACCGTAAAGGGCTTGCCAACTTGCCAGTAGAATTGCATAGTGAGAGTAATGATGTCACGCATACCTATTGGATGAACTCTATCCTTGTTGAGGATGTAAAGGATCGTGATGCTTTAAGGACACACTTAGCCAAAGATGGAATTGAAACGCGTCCTCTATTTTACCCAATACACACGATGCCAATGTATTGTGCAGAATCGTCGGACTATCCTGTTGCAGAATATTTAGCTGCACGAGGTATTAATTTACCCAGTTGGCCAACAATGAATACTCAGCAACAAGACCTAGTGATTGAGTCTATTCGCCGCTATTTTCAAGGATAAATATGAACGTAATTTTTGGAGCATCGGGATTTGCTAAAGAGACTTTTTTAATCTGCCGGCGCTTAAATAAAGCAAACAATACTGTTGCCAACAATATAGATTATTTTGTGGTTGATGACAAAGATACTCGAAGTGAGGCTACTTTACATGGCATTCCTATCATAGGTGAATCATCATTTTTTAATCAATTTCAAAATTTAGAGATTTCCGCATATATCGCTATTGGCTCACCAGCGATTAGAAAGAGCATCGTAGAAAAAATATCTCGTTGGAATACAAAAGTTAACTTCCCCCCCTTAGTAGATCCATCGGTGATTATGGATGAAGATGTGGGTAGAGTTATTCTTGATGAAGGCGTCATTATATGTGCTGGGGTTATTATGACAACAGATATAAAAATTGGACGTTTTACTCATATCAACCTAGATACGACAGTTGGCCACGATGTGGAAATTTCATCTTTTACAACATTATCGCCAGGCTGTCATATATCAGGAAAAGTGAGTATTGGTAGCTGTGTGTTTTGTGGTACTGGTGCAGTTATTCTCGAAAATTTATCCATTGCTGATAAAACCACCTTGGGGGCAGCAGGGGTGGTAGTAAAAAATATTACCGAATCTGGCGTTTATGTTGGCATTCCAGCAAAGAGAATGAATTAAGATGAATGTCAGCATATTAAGTCACGGTTTTGTTGGCTGGGGTGGTGGCGTTGATTTTGTACGATTTGTCGCTTCTGCCATTGCGTGTATATCAGCTGATGAAATGCAGTCGAAACGTATTATTATCCCAAGCAACGATGCCCGATTAAAAATTATAAGACTTGCTTATCATCCTTTAAAAACGGCGCTCAAGCAAATAGAGAATGGGGAGCGACCAACATGGGAGATAAGAGCCAGCCAACCTAAGGAATTTTATAAGACAGCTTTCGCTGATTTAGCAACGCAGTTTGAAATTGTTCATAGTGGGTCATCCTATCACGCGCAGCTGTCAAAGGCTGTAAAAGCTGGGTCTGATATTGTTTTACCCTGCATTGTTCCACCCAAAAAGAACTTTCCATTGGCATGGATTGGCTATCTACCCGATTTTCAGCACTTACATTTACCTCATTTCTTTTCTGAACAAGAAATTATGGAAAGAAATAAAAATTTCCGACACATGCTGGATACCGCATCTCACATTATTGTGAATGCAAATGCCGTTAAGAATGACATTATGCAGTTCCATGCCGATCATAAGGCAGAGATACATGTTCTACCCTTCAGCCCGTGTCCGCAAGCTGCATGGTTAAATGATGACTTGGATGTTCGTGCTCAGTATGAAATCAATAAGCCCTATTTTATAATATGTAACCAATTCTGGAAGCATAAAGAGCATGCAACCGCCTTTAAAGCCTTTGCAGAATATTTGCAGCAAGGTGGAGAAGCTTTGCTGGTGTGTACTGGTGCAACAGATGATTACCGCTTTCCCAAATATTTCCCCGAGTTGCAGCATTTAATTCAACAACTCAATCTTGCCTCGCATATCCGAATTCTCGGTCATATTCCAAAGACAGAACAAATTTCACTGGTCAAACATGCCCTTGCTGTAGTACAGCCAACGCTGTGTGAAGGTGGGCCTGGAGGCGGAGCCTCATACGACGCAATTGCATTAGGCGTACCTCTTATAGCGTCCGATATATCGGTAAATTTTGAAATAAGCTGTGGTGATGTAACTTTTTTTAAAGCTGGTGATGCTATTTCACTGACGCAGAAGCTACATGATAGAGGTCTGATCGCAATTGAAAGACCTTCTAATGATTTTTTAATGAATGCAGGGAAAGAAAGACAGCGTCAATGTGGTGAGTTTATTCTTAAGGTGATGGAAAAGGCTTGCCTAAAAAGCAATTGAGTTTGAGTAATTATTTTGGTTAATCTCGCGTGTGATATTTTATATTAGCGGATATAGATGGATATTATGTTAAAAAAAGCACTCATTACAGGAATAACCGGACAAGACGGCTCATATCTTGCCGAATTTCTTTTAGAAAAAGGTTATCAGGTTCATGGTATTAAACGCCGCTCCTCTTTGTTTAATACTCAGCGAATCGACCATCTCTATCAGGATCCGCATGTCGATCATCAACAGTTAATTCTCCATTATGGTGACTTAACCGACTCATCCAACTTGACGCGACTGTTGCAAGAAATACAGCCTGACGAAGTCTATAACTTAGCTGCCCAATCGCATGTGGCGGTCAGCTTTGAGTCGCCTGAATATACCGCTGATGTTGATGCAGTTGGGACACTTCGTTTACTTGAAGCAATTCGTTTTTTAGGCTTAGAGAAAAAAACCAAATTTTATCAGGCATCAACGTCAGAACTTTATGGCTTAGTGCAAGAATCTCCTCAAACCGAAACCACTCCGTTTTATCCACGATCACCTTATGGTGTGGCCAAGCTTTACGCTTACTGGATTACCGTGAATTACCGAGAGGCTTACGGCATATATGCTTGTAACGGGATTTTATTTAACCATGAATCCCCTCGTCGTGGCGAAACCTTTGTGACTCGAAAAATTACTCGTGGACTAGCCCATATCGCTTTAGGTCTGGAAAAGTGCTTGTATCTAGGTAATCTTAACGCTCTGCGAGACTGGGGACATGCTAAAGACTATGTGCGAATGCAATGGCTCATGTTACAGCAGGACCAGCCAGAAGATTTTGTGATTGCGACAGGCGTACAATTTTCAGTTCGGCAATTTATTCAATGGTCTGCACTGGAATTAGGAATTCATTTAAAGTTCGAAGGTGAAGGTGTTAATGAAATTGCAGTTGTCGAAAATATCACTGGGTTAAATGCAATTGGCGTAAAAATTGGTGATGTGATTGTTCGTGTAGATCCACGTTATTTTAGACCAACAGAAGTAGAAACTTTGCTAGGTAATCCACAAAAAGCAAAAGATAAGTTGGGATGGGTACCCGAAATCACGGTGCAGGAAATGTGCAAAGAAATGGTTCTGGAAGATCTTAAACTGGCTCAACGTAATGCTTTATTAAAACAGTCTGGACATGACGTATTTTCTCCTTGGGAAGCAGATAGATGACCCCAGAGAAAAAACAACAAATCTTTGTCGCAGGGCATCAAGGTATGGTGGGTTCCGCCCTTGTCCGGACATTAAGCCAGAACAAGAACCATCAGATTATCGTAGCGACTCGACAGGAACTGGATTTAACCAATCAAAGTGCAGTCCGACATTTTTTCGCACAACAGCAGTTTGATCAAGTGTATTTGGCTGCGGCTAAAGTTGGCGGCATTCATGCCAATTCGGCATACCCTGCCGACTTTATTTATCAAAATTTAATGATTCAGAGTAATGTGATTGATGCTGTACACCAAAACGATGTGCCCAAATTATTGTTTTTAGGATCATCATGTATTTATCCTAAATTTGCTGAACAGCCAATAAAAGAAGAGTCATTATTAGCAGGTGATTTGGAGCCCACCAATGAACCTTATGCGATTGCTAAAATTGCAGGGATTAAGCTGTGTGAAAGCTACAATCGCCAATATGAGCGAGATTATCGGAGTGTGATGCCGACTAACCTATACGGTATCCATGATAATTTTCATGATCAGAATAGCCATGTCATTCCAGCCTTAATTCAGCGTATTCATTCCGCAAAAATATCTGATCAAAAACAGGTAGAAATTTGGGGAACTGGACAAGCTAAACGTGAGTTTCTTTATGTGGATGATATGGCATCAGCATGTATCCATGTCATGAATGCACCCTTCGCACAATACCAACAGATGACCGCCACTCTCTCCCATCTTAATATCGGCACAGGTGAAGAAGTGACGATTCAGGAACTGGCACAATTAATTTGTGATGTGGTTGGATATCAGGGAAAATTAATTTTTAATGCTCAAAAACCTGATGGTACACCTCGCAAAGTATTAGATATTTCACGCTTGCATCAGCTTGGTTGGCAACATCAAATTTCATTAAAAAAAGGCTTAGCACAAACCTATTCATGGTATCTTAATCATCAAGGACAACTTAGAACTGTATAGTGCATTAAGGATAGACGCATGATTGTACCTGTAATTTTGGCTGGTGGATCTGGTACACGACTATGGCCTCTCTCCCGACAATCCTATCCTAAACAGTTTTTGTACTTGGTTGATCAACAGTACACCATGCTACAGCTGACCCTAAAACGGTTAGAAAACTTATCTCAACAGGTTCTACCACCTATCGTTGTTTGTAATGAAAATCATCGCTTTATAGTCGCAGAGCAGTTGCGTCAGATTAACATTGAACAAGCTTCGATTATTTTAGAACCTTTTGCAAAAAATACGGCACCCGCGATTACACTCGCCGCCCTGCAAGCGCAAGAACTTTATCCTGAACAAAATGTGAGCTTATTAGTCTTATCCGCAGATCATTATATTGCCGATATCTCCGCCTTCCAGCACAGTATTTTACTTGCAGAACAACAAGCACAATTAGAGAAAATGGTTGTATTTGGAGTAAAGCCAACTGAACCTCATACAGGTTATGGCTATATTCAGCTTGGTCAACACATCGTCGAAAAAAGTGTCTATCAACTGGATAAATTTGAAGAAAAACCAGATTTACAAACAGCAGGACACTATGTATCAAGTCAAAATTACTTGTGGAATAGTGGGATGTTTATGTTCCAAACCCAGCTATTTCTACAAGAGTTAAAACTCCATCAAGCAGATATTTATCAATGCTGTAAAAACGCATGGCAACATAAAACGACCGATTTAGATTTTATTCGGATTGGTTCACAAGAATTCCATCAGTGTCCCGAAAATTCGATTGACTACGCGATTATGGAAAACACTGCTCAAGGGGTTGTTGTTTGCCTTGATGTGGGTTGGAATGATTTAGGTTCGTGGTCGTCATTGTGGCAATCGAATCAAAAGGATGAAAATCAGAATGTTATATTTGGAGATGTTCTAGCCGAACAAAGCCAGCGTAACTATATCTACTCATCATCTCGCTTAGTCACAGTGCTCGGTGTGGAAAACCTAATTATTGTGGAAACTAAAGATGCGATTTTAGTTGCCCATCAAGATAAATCACAAGAGATAAAAAAAGTTGTTGAACAATTAAAAAAAGAACAAAGAATAGAGCTACTACAACATAAAGAAGTCATTCGCCCATGGGGGAAATATGATTGTATTGATATTGGTGAGCGCTACCAAGTCAAACGAATTACGGTAAATGCTAAAGCAAAATTATCATTGCAAATGCATCATCATCGGGCAGAACACTGGGTTGTGGTAAAAGGGACTGCAAAAGTCACTAAAGGCGAAGAGCAATATTATGTCTCTGAAAATGAATCCACTTTTATTCCTCTAGGTACTTTACACAGTTTGGAAAACCCTGGTTGCATTCCTTTAGAGTTAATCGAAATACAATCTGGTAGTTATTTGGGAGAAGATGACATTGTGCGATTTAAAGATGAGTATGGACGTATCTAAATGCTGAAGAAATTAGAAGTTTTTGATGGGAAGATTAGTGTTATTACCGCAGTTTATAATGCTGAAGATTGTATTCAGCATCTCATCGAAAGTTTAAGAAAGCAGAATGACCAAAATTTTGAATGGGTTGTGGTTGATGGGCTCTCAACAGATAGCACACTAGAAATTTTAAAAAAAATTGATGATCTCAATATTAAAATTATTTCCGAAGTAGATTTCGGCATCTACGATGCGCTGAATAAAGGAGTAAAAGCGTGCAGCGGCGAGTTTTATTTGGTAGCTGGAGCTGATGATGTTTTCTTTCCGAATGCAATTGTGGACTATAAAAAAGCAATTGAAGACGGGGTAGAGATGGTGACAGCAAATATAAAAATAGGTAATAAAACTTCAACACTTGCTCAAGGCGGAGCTTCTTGGTTAATTGGACAATTTAAATGGGTAACGGCTCATTCTTTAGGATTGTTAATTAAGAAAAGTTTGCACAATAAATTCGGATTTTATTCTAGAAAATTTCCAATTGCAGCAGACCAGTTATTTATTAAACTGTGTTGTCAGGGGGGGGTTAAAGTTAAATACATAAATATATTGATAGGAGAGTTTGGAACTACGGGAGTGAGCTCAGAAGATAAAATGGGGGTATGTACAGAATTTTTTAGAGTACAGTTACTCACAAACGAAAATAAATGGGTGCAGTATATTCTGCTCATGATTAAATTAACATTAAGAATGTTTAGATAGAATCATATATTTAATTTAACTATCATTAAGTATTCGGGTATAAAGATCGATATATTTTTCAACCATATCATCTTGATTAAACCTTGTGAGAGCGATATCTCGGGCATTCCCCCCCACCTCAATACATAACTCTGGATGATTCTTTAAATGCCTGATGGTTTGAACAAAATCATCAATGCTATCCTTTTCGCATAGAAAGCCAGTCGAAGCATGGTCGACTAATTCAGTTAATGCCGAACTATCGGAAATAACAACGGGCAAACCACAAGCCATAGCTTCTGCGACAACCAACCCAAAACCTTCACTTTTAGATGGAAATAAAAAAGCATCAGCAGTCTGCATCGCTTGGATGACTTCCTGCTGATTCAATCGACCGATATTAATCATATTGTCGGGTATATGATATTGATCCTTTTCAGCGGTAATACCGCCTGTATAATATAGAATATAATCATTACCAAGCGCTTGCATAATTGGAGCAAGTAATTCTACACCTTTTAATTTCCGCCAAGCACCAATATAAAGTAAGCGAAAAGGATGTTGAGGTTGTTTATCTGGGAGCGAAAAGAATGATTGGGTATTTATACCATTATAGATAACACTCATTGGCTTATTTATTATATGTTGTTGAGTAATATGAGCAGCAAAATGACTCACAGCAATAACATGGTTAGCTGTTTGTATTACTGTTCTTTCAATCGGCTGAATCCATCGTTTATGGTATTGAGAACGAAGCCAACCTTTATAGGGCTGAAGTTGCGGATCATGAGTGGCGTGGTGCAATGTAGCAATGACAGGTAAATGCTTGGGTATAAATCGTGGATGTAACCATGTATTAATGTGTGCGATATTAGCCCAACTAGGCTTCTGCGGAATAGGCACAAGCCAAGGTAAATATTCCGCATGATGAGGCAGCCATGCTATCTCTGCTTGAAACCCTCTTTGGTTTAACGCTGCAACTAACTGCTCGGTAAACTTATCAGTACCCGTATTAGTTTTAACCGCTGGAAACCATATAGCAGGTTTAGTATTCTTCATAAACTAACAATCATTTTTTCAAATTTGCTATTGAGATTATACCAAGCAAATTTTTCGGCATAAGTTTGGCAATCTTGTTGGCTTATCAAGCTTTCTTCCTTTAAAAATCGAATGGTTTTATGAGTAAAGTCTTGATAATCTTTGTTCTCAACTAAATAGCCCGTTCTGTGATTTTGTACAGCATCAACAATTCCACCAGTCGCGAAAGCAATCGTTGGCGTTCCATGTGCGGCAGCTTCTATTGCCACCATACCAAAGCCCTCTGGATCATCTGGGATGTGTTTAACTGGAAAAACATGAAGATCCGCCAAATAATAAAAACTAGACAAAATATTATCATCACTAATATTACCCGTGAAAATAATATGATGCTCAATCTGATGCTTTTTCGCAGTCGACAAAATAAGCTCTTTAGATTGTAAATTTTTATTGAGTGACTGACTGGGTGTGTCACCAATGATCACTAAAACTGTATTTGGAATGGCTTGGACAATTTGAGAGAAACTGTGTTCAATAAATTCATTTAATCCTTTCCGCTGAGTCAGACGTCCAACAGAAATTAATACTTTTTTTTCTTGGAGTTGATATTGTTCCTTTAACTGATCGACCAGCCCTAAATTGATGGATATTGCGGGATAACTTACACCTGGATGAATAATACTCAGTTTATCTTTTTTTATGCCTTTTCTAAGACAGATATCATAGGTTGGAGAGCTATTAGCGATGACTTGCGTTGCATTTCGGATACAAGGAATCCATAAAGAATTATAAAACTTATTGTCCGTACCAATATCTAAACCATGAATATAGACGATACTTTTTTTTCTAAAAATTTTGGCCCAAAAAACAGCGATTGGTGCAGTTAAGCCACTGCCTGCAAATAAAATATCTGGGCGCTGAATGATGCAAAGCCAGAATGTTTGAAAAAAAGCCAAAATTAAAAAAATAGGTAATGGATTGAGAGGGACGCCATAAAACGTAGTGTCCTGAGGTGCTGTCGTTTTTGCTTCAGTATGACTAATAATACTTACATCATGGTCTTTAGAAAGTTCATCTGCAATATGCCAATTTAAACGTTCCATCCCTCCTATCAGAGGCGGTAGGTTGCGTGTCACGACAAGAATTCTTTTATTCATACAATAGCTTGGTAGATTTCTAATTGCGCTATATTACCCCGAATTATGAATAAGATATAGAATCGGTTATTCACCTCTGCATAAATCAAGGCAAACAACAGTAATATACGACAAATATCCATGTCGAATGCAAATCCAACCATTTGAAATTATTATAAAATTTTAACAAAAAAGTCGTCCTTTTTTTTAAATTAATGACAATATTTGTCAACGCCTGAATATTATAAAACCAATAAACCATTGAAATATATTAAATTAAATACTGGCATGTTTCTTGATTATCTTCTGGAAAGATTATATTTGGAGATCATCCCCGTGATCAGTATCAAAGGATTTACACTCGTTGAATTAATGATTGTTATAGCCATTATTGGGGTTTTGGCTGCAATCGCAATTCCAGCCTATCAAAACTATACTACTCGGGCACAGGTTTCTGAGGCAATCAATATGGCAAGTGCATTGAAGTCGGAATTGATGGTAAAATATGGGGAAAGTGGAACATGCCCAACCACTCCTGAAGACTTAGGTTTAGACTCATCAGGAACAGTAAATACCAAATATATTCAAAGTGTTGGTATTACCGCCTATACAGGTGCTGTATGTGCGTTTCAATTTACCTTTAATAGTAGTGGTATGAATGCAGGTGTTGCAGGAAAAACCCTCACTTTTGCCATGATGAGTTATTCTAGCAACGGCTCAGCTCAATGGGAATGTGCATCTACACAAATTCGCCAATTATATTTGCCAACAATTTGTAAAGGCATATAATTTTTTACATGAGTTGAAAAGAGAGGGGGCTTATAGCCTTCTAATCTCAATTTATTATGTCCCACAATTTAAATTTGGCAGAGCTTGCAAAGCGATTAGCAGTAAATATTCCAGACCAATTTCTGCAAGAACTTGAGCATCATTTAGATAAAGAGTTACGCTCTATTACACTGTATGAAGATACCTTATCAACTTTAGAAGAATTAAAGAAATTGGGGATTAAATTGGCATTATGCTCAAATTTAGCTATGCCATATGGAAAAATTGTTTCTTCATTATTACCGCCCCTTGATGCTTATGCTTGGAGTTATGAAGTTGCTGCAATTAAACCTGAGCCGAAAATCTATCAATCACTCATTGACCAACTAGATTGCCAAGCTTCAGAAGTTTTATTTATTGGGGATACAGCACTTGCAGATTTTACAGGGCCAACAACATTTGGCATGTCTACCAGATTGATCAATCGTAACAATGGTCAAACATTGGCAGAAGTTTTAAACGACATACTTTAACAACTCGTGGACGTCCCCCTAATAGTGAATACTCACAGCTCCTCATCTTTCCATTTTTTAAATTCTGCAATTCGTTCATCAAGCTCCAGAACCCATGCTGGTTTTATATGTGGCACATCTGGACGCTCAACACCTTGATGGTCAAAAAACTTATACACCATTGCCGCCAACTTGATAAACGCCTGTTCAAACGTATCTGCCCAAACATCTAAACGATAATCATGATAATGCTCTTGGTATAATTTACCACCATCTTCTACTTTATTGAGATGTGAGCCAGTCTCTAAATAAATCACTAATTTCCCATCATCTTCATCATTATATGCACCGTGATAAACATTTTGGCAATGCCCCCATGTATTCCAGTGCCATGATGGTACATCGCCAGTAACCGTCCAAAAAGCTGGGTGTGTATCAATAAAATGATAGGCAGTTAAAAAGTCCGTTGGATTTGCGAGATATGCTTGCTCATTTTCAAAGGCAGTCTGTAAAGCAGATTGTAAATGCTCAAATTTATTTTGATCGGTATAGGAAAACAAACTACTAGAAAGATGCTCAGAGGTTTTAAAAAATAGGCAACCATTCTCTTTATCCTCACCAAAATATTGATAAACCTCTGGTAGAATCTGTAAATCTGTAGGTTTGACATGATGGATCTGGTGTTGTACGTCTTTTAAGCTTTCGTGAATTGCTTCCATACGATCGGGGTAAGTGACGACAAGTTTCGTATCTCGCAGTGATAAAATTGCTGGTTCAGTCATTTGGGGTAACTGTTCTAATAACCAGTCTGGTAATTGTTTTAATTCAGTCGGTTGCATTTTTAGTTATCCTATTTTTTAACAATTTCAACTTGTTACATACGTTACACAACATAATTTGTGCAAGTTGAGTATAAGTTAGTCCATAGGAGTATATTGTCACACAATGGCTTCGACAAGCGTCCGACTAAGCTCACGCCGAAGTCTCAGCCAACAGTTTCCTGAGCTTATTGAAGGAAAAATATTCCCCGTTTATTTTATATGGCTCACTTATAAGTTTATTTTATTCGTTAAATTTGCCACGTCTAAGATAACAACATGACAACTCAATCATGAAGAATGCTCAGAAAGTTCATATAAGAAATCAGAAACGCGTAATGCCAATAATTCTTGATCATCCTGTGATTCAACAATATCAACCATCAGGTCATCGAGCCCTGTATGATCTTGTATGGATACACCTTGAATTTCCAAAAAGGTCAACATCGTTGCAAGCCCAGTACGCTTATTTCCATCTACAAAAGCATGTCCTTTCGCTATCGCAATACCATACCAAGCCGCTATCTCAAATAAATCATGCACATGATTATAGTACATTTGCTGATCTATACGGCTTAACACCCCTTCAAGCTTATCGTAGTGACAGCCCTCACGCCCAACACTCGTTTTCTTTAAAATTTCATCATGAACAGCAACAACAAAAGTTGAGGTGATTAAACTCATTTGTAAGCCAACTCAAGAAGTTCATCTTTATGCTGATGAATGACACGTTTAGCACTATGCATCACAATACGCTTGGTCGCCTCATCATTGCTGAATTGCATAGAGAGTA
>ERZ650302.693-NODE-693-length-18788-cov-16.944003_pt1 | contig 18788 bp, 15 predicted proteins | sample MGYA00376238_ERZ650302 | MGnify/ENA primary metagenome ERZ650302 (study PRJEB26733, sample SAMN07839298) | wastewater metagenome | biome: urban; feature: wastewater treatment plant; material: waste water | place: USA: North Carolina | collected 2016-04-28 ... | reverse complement strand
TGACATACCACGGGCGCCCGGTGGGGTCGTAACCCTCCGGCACCTGGCTCTTGCTCAGTACAATGCGCTTGTCCGGGTAGGCGACATAGGTTTCGTCAAAACCGCCGGCTGCCTGCACCTGTTGCAGCGCGGCCTTCTGCTCGCCGCCAGGCGGCAAGCTGCCAAGCGCCCGCAGACGGGCGGCCAGCCATTCCTGAATGAACGCCGCCTTGTCGGCGGCCACCCGCTCAATGCTCTGGCGCACGGCGGTTTCTGCGGTTTGTCTGGCGTGCAGCCAAGCCACGCTGGTCAGCGCCGCCGCCAGGCACAATACCATCAGCAGCACAAAAGCCAGCAGCCGATGGCGCAAGGAATTCAACATCATGGTGTACCCCCCAAGCAATCATGGCGCAACCGCGCTAAGCGCCGCTCACAAAACCCTCCTGGCGTCCTTGCACGACCTTGCCGTACGGCCCGCACTGTCGGCGTGCGCCTATCCAGGAGCGCTTTGCTGAGTTTTTTTGAACGGCGCTAAAAATGCAGTTTCACCATGCAGGATTATCTGATTTATTTATTTTGAATTGCTTGGCGCGCCATTTTGTTGAATTATCGGAGTTGTCCGTGGCAAAAAATTTCAAAGAATGTAAAAAATGAAACAAAATGCCAAAATTGGCGGATTTAAATGCCGAAAAGCCAAATTTTTCTTTGTGTTCATGGTGTTGTGGCTTGCTGTCTGCCTGTTTGATAAATGCCAATTCAACAATCCTCAATGTAAAACTGTTTGTCTATCGAGAATTTTAAATGTCAGGCTTGATTTAAATCAAAACACAAAAAAGCCATCCGGCGAACCGGATGGCTTTTTTATGGCGAATTTTTCGCCGGGTGGGCAAACCCGCTGACTTTGCGTCTTGTTTGCCCTGTGTGGGGGGATTTTACGCAGCCGCCAGCGCCTGCTCGATGTCGGCCAGAATATCGTCGATGTGCTCAATGCCAATCGACAGGCGCACCATGTCCGGCTTGACGCCGGCCTTGGCCAGTTCTTCGTCGTTCAGCTGGCGGTGGGTGGTGCTGGCCGGGTGGGTGGCCAGGCTCTTGGCGTCGCCGATATTGACCAGGCGGGTCACCAGCTTGAGCGCATCCAGGAAGCGCGCGCCGCCTTCGCGGCCGGATTTCACGCCAAACGACAAGATGCCAGAGGCGCGGCCGCCCATGTATTTGTCCACCAGCGGCTTGCTGGCGTTGTCGGCCAGGCCGGCGTATTCCACCCAGCTCACAGCCGGGTGGCTGGCCAGGTGTTCGGCCACGCGCTGGGCGTTTTCGCAGATGCGGTCCATGCGCAGCGCCAGGGTTTCGATGCCTTGCAGGATCAAAAAGCTGTTGAACGGCGAAATGGTCGCGCCCATATTGCGCAGCGGCACCACGCGGGCGCGGGCGATGTAGGCGGCCGGGCCCAGCGCTTCGACGTAGTTGACGCCGTGGTAGCTGACATCCGGGGTGTTCAGGCGGGCAAAGCGCTCGGCGTGCTCGCCCCAGGGGAATTTGCCCGAATCGACAATGATGCCGCCGATGCTGTTGCCGTGGCCGCCCAGGTATTTGGTCAGCGAATGCACCACGATGTCGGCGCCGTGTTCGAACGGGCGGCACAGATACGGCGAGGGTACGGTGTTGTCCACAATCAGCGGCACGCCAGCGGCGTGGGCCACGTCGGCAAAGGCGGCAAAGTCCACCACATTGCCCAGCGGATTGCCCACCGATTCGCAGTACACCGCCTTGGTGCGCTCATCGACCAGCGCGCTCACCGCCTGCGGGTCGCGGTAATCGACAAAACGCACTTCGATGCCCAGCTGCGGCAGGGTGTGGGCAAACAGATTATAGGTGCCGCCATACAGGGTGCTGGTGGCGATGATATTGTCGCCCGATTCGGCGATGGTCTGGATCGAATACAGAATGGCCGCCATGCCCGAGGCCAGCGCCAGCCCGGCAATCCCGCCTTCCAGCTCGGCCACGCGCTTTTCCAGCACGTCGGTGGTCGGGTTCATGATGCGGGTGTAGATATTGCCCTGTACCTTCAGGTCGAACAGGTCGGCGCCGTGTTGGGCGCTGTCGAAGGCGTAGCTGGCGGTCTGGTACACCGGCACGGCCACGGCCTTGGTGGTCGGGTCGGGGGTATAGCCGCCGTGGACGGCGATGGTTTCCAGTTTCATGCGGTCTGGCTCCTCTATTTTGTGATGAAACGACTTGGCGAAGTTACCCGGAATGGCCACATGCTGCAATAGTGCATGGCAATATCATTAGCACTTGTTGATCTGCAGCGCCGAGGTGGGTAAGGGCTGGCTGGCAGGGGTTCCGGATTGTGGCGCCGGCTTTCGCATCACTCACAAAATCCTGCTCACCTTCCTGGCCAGAACCCGCTTCGTTGTGTCTGCTGGGCCACGCTAAGCGGCTGGGAGATGGGCCGTGGATGCTTTGAACGCCGGGGCGTGTGTGATTGGTGGACACGGAGTGATCCTGACCCTGATATATGGCTATGCGTCGGGTGCGGGAAAGGCATGGCACAGGGGTGGGTGGGTTGTGCCCGCCCCTGTGAGAGGGGGTGTCGCTTGATCGGGGTAGAGCCCCGACTTCCGCTCAAAAGTCGTGGCTTACCCCCAGTTGTACCCCCCATTGCCGGCCGCTGTTGCGCGCCACGCTGCTGTAGGCCTCAATATTACCCATCAGGCCTTTGACCAGTTCTACCTGGCTGCCCAGGCGCAGCTGCCCCCAACTGCGTTCCGGGCGGGCCAGCTCGGTGCTGAACTGGCCTGGCTGGCTCTTGATGGCCGCGTCCAGCGTAGCCTGACGGGTGGACAGGCGCTGCACCCATTCGGCGCTGGCATACGGCAGCCAGCGGCCCAGGCGGGTGGCCACGTCCACGCCCAGCCGGGCTTGCCAGCCAGCCTGCTTCTGGCTGCCAAAGCGCATGGCAGTGCTGTTGTCGCCGGTTTCACCGTAGCCATTCACCCGGATGTTTTCATAAGCCAGGCCCAGCATCGGGCTGAGCGTCCAGTCGCCGTATTGCCAGTGATAACGGCCGCTCACACGCAGACCGGTTTGTTCACCGTCGGTTTCCCCGCTCTCGCTACGGCTGACCGCGCCCAGGGCAAAGCTGCGGCGCACTGAGCGATAGGCATTGCTGGCGATAAACGCATCTGCCGCCAGTGAGAATTCGCCCCATTGCTGGCTGGCGTAAGCGGCCAGGCGTTGCTGGCGAAAGCGAAAATCACTGTTGGCGCCGCTGTCCAGCGTGCCTTGCTGATAGCCCAGCGCCAGGCCCAATCGCGTTTCGGCGCGCAGCTGGGCTTCCACCCCCACAGTATAGGCGTGTTGCTGACCGCCGCCGTCCAGCCCGCCTGCGCCCTTGGCGGCAAACGGCTGGTAGCCGTATTGGGCAAAGGCGCTGACCGTGCCCACGGTTTGCGGGGCTTGCCGCGCCAGGCGGTGGCGTTGCTCCAGCGTGGTATACAGTCCGGCGCTGGCGGATTCTGCCGCTGCCGGCAGCGCCGCAGCGTAATACGGCGCGGCCAGTGTCGCCACGGCATAGTCGCCAATCATCTGCTGCGCCTGCGGCGAGGGGTGGCGGTCATCGGCAAACAAATAGCGCAAATTGGCGTTAAAGCCCGGTGTGGAAGAAAAACACGCCAGCGACGACACACCGGCCGGGCAGGCCGAGCCGGTGACATTGTCAAAGCCATAGCGTAGTGGGTCGGCGATGATTTCATTCAGCAGGCCAGCCACATCCAGCCGCACCAGATTCACCCCGGTCTGGCTCAGTCCCAGATTGACCGTGCCATTAAACAGCGTGGCCAGCGAATTCACGCTGCTTTGCACGCCATTGCTGCCCTCGTATTGGTTCACCAGAGTATTGGCCGGCAGACCCAGCACGCTTTCGGCGGCATTGAGCGCTTTGCGGCGTAGCGCTTGCTGGCTGGCCGCGTCGGGCGTGGCGGCGCTGGACAGCACCTGTTGTGCTGCGCCAATGGCCGCCAGCTTGGTGCTGGACGGAATGGCCGCCAGGGTGGGCTGGGCGTTGATCACCGCCAGCACGGTGGACGACACCGTGGCCGGGGTCAGGCCAAAGGCGGGCAGATTGGGCACAATAAAGCGCTCGGCCCCAGCCACTCGCAGGCGCTGTACCTGACCCAGCAGACTGCTGGCGTCACTGCTGACCTGGGCCACACCTGCGGCGCTGCCGCTGATGGCGCTGGTTTCCAGCGCGGCGGGGATGTCATTGCCGCCACTCCACAGCACATGCCAGGCGGCGCTGTCGGCGCGGCCATTGCGCGCTGACAGATAAAACCCCACTTGGTCGGGCAAATCCTGCACGGCCAGATTGCCGGCCGAGCGTGGGTCGGCCGGCGGAAATCCCCCGGCGCCAGCGGTGCTCCACGGTCCGGTGTTGCTGGACTGCACGCTGGAGCGCGCGCCGCCCTGGGCGTAGTTATTGCCCTGTGATGAGGTGGCCGGGTTCAGTGGATTATTGGCCACGGCGGCGCCTCCCAGGGCGCGGGCCAGCACGTCGGCGTAAAACGGCGCGTTGTCGTAGGTCCAGCGTGTGCCAGTGGCCAAGGTGGCCGAGCCATTGGCCAGGCCTTGAAATGCGCCAGTGTCGGTCAGGCTGTCACCGAAAAAATATACCGGCGCAGCCAGCGCCGGGGCGGCGCCCAGCGCCATGGCCAGCGCGCAGGCGCGGGCGAGCGGATTGCGTTGCATGAGATCTCCTCGTGTTGAAGACAGGCGGCGCGGGCGTCTTGGCGCCCTGCGTCCCTGGCCTGCCGGGATGGCGGGCCAGGCGTCGCATCATCGACGACGCGGAGATAAAATAAACGTTTAAATCCGGCGGGGAAAGCTTTTCTGATATTGCATTGCAATATGGTGCATCGGGCTCAGCGTTGCTCAGCCAGCTGGCGCAGATAGTCACGCTGACCGGCGCGTAACTGGGCGGCTGGCAGGCGGTGCGCCTGCATGGCGGCCAGGATGGGTTGCAGACGCGCGCCGTGGCGAAAGCACACCCGCAAGGGCAGCTCGCCCAGCCAGTGCGGATGAAACGCCAACTGTCCGGCCTGATTGCGCAAGGCAGGCTCGGCCAGCAGATAGCCCATGACCTCACGATCAATCACCGCTACGTCGATGCGCTCGCGCAATAACTTGCGCAGATTGCTCTCATCGCTGCTGGCGCCATCCACCCGCAGTATGCCGGCGCTGACGGCGGCATCAAAGGCATCCGTGTTGACATAGCCATTGACCACGCCCACCCGGTAACGGGCCAGATCCGCCATGTGGGTCCAGTTCACCGGCTGCGCTGCCTGGTGCGCCAGGCCCAGCACACTCATGCCGATCGGTGCGCTCAACTGACAACGCCGACGGGTATCCGCCGTGGTGTATTCCGGAAAATACCCATCCAGCTTGCTGTCCATGCCCGAGCCATCGCGCACCGCCCGTGTCCATGGCAGCCAGACCAGCTCCAACTGATAACCGGCCCGCCCGAGCATCTGGCGCAGGGTATCCGTACCAATACCATTGCCCGGCAGGTGCTCGCCGGTAAAGGGAGGCCATTCCGAGACGGCCAGGCGCACCAGCGGGCGCGGGCCAACGTCGGCGGCCCAGGCCGGCGTCAGCGCAGAAACCATCCCAATCCAGCTCAATCGCCACAGGCAAACAAGGTTACGCATGGTCTCAGGCCCGAAAAAACGATGCATGCCAGTTTGACACACCTCGCACGGCACGGACATGACAACGCCCCGACAGGCGGGGCGTGGACAACAACATCAACACACTACACTCAGGCGACTTTAGCCAGCAGCTCTTGCAGCTCACCAGACTCATACATCTGCGCCATGATGTCCGAGCCGCCGATGAATTCGCCGTTGATGTACAGCTGCGGAATGGTCGGCCAATTGGAGAACTCTTTGATGCCCTGGCGGATGTCCGGGTCTTGCAGCACATCCACGGTGGCCAGCTTGCTGACGCCACAGGTTTTCAGCAGCTGCACGGCGCGCGCCGAAAAACCGCACTGCGGAAACTGGGCCGAGCCCTTCATGTACAGGAGCACCGGATTGTCGGTGACTTGTTGCTTGATGACGTCTTGAATATTGGCGGACATGCTGAATCCTTTGCGGGTCGGTGAGGGGCAGGCAATAATACCCGAGTAATTTGTTAGGATTTTAATCCGCTGCTTTGACAGGGTCAATCCGGTATGGCGCCGCATCCTGGCCTGCACACAACAACGCCACGCAGATAGCGTGGCGTTGTTATGGTTACTGTGGCTGCGGACTCACTCGCCTGCCTTGCGGTTGTGCAGCAGCATGTCGCATTCCAGCTGACAGATCTGCACCCCCCGCAGGGTGGCGGTATTGATCACCAGCGGATTGCGCAGATTGGCGCTCAAGGACTTCAGCAGCGGGTGGGTGTTTGCGTCGATCTCCTGGTTGCCCTTGTAGATCATCACCAGCACGGTGGCGTCTTCCGGCTTGGCCAGTTGCAGCGCATCCACTTGTTCGGCGCTGAGCTCGACTTCGTAGCGCACGCCAAACTCTTCCGGCGTCACCACGCTGAACAGCACATCGGCGTCGTCCAGCGATTGCATCCAGAACACGCGCGGCGCGTCGGATTCTTCATGGAACAGCTTGAAGCGCTGGCAGGATTCGAACCCTGGCAGCCCATTCGGGAAATTCAGGACGGTGTTTTCATCAACAGTGACTTGTCCGAGCAGGTTCGATTGGAACAGCATTATAAGACTCCTCCGCAGGGCGGATGACATGGAAACATGAAGTATTCTGGCATAGTCATTCTGTGCCAGCTCTTGCGGCAAGTCAAAGCCCATCCACATCGTTCGCCCTGTCGTGCAGGCGGATGGCAGATCAGGCCAGCGTGCCGGCCCGCATATCGGCAATTGCCTGCTCAATCTCGGCGCGAGTGTTCATCACAAACGGCCCCCACTGGGCAATCGGCTGGTGAAGCGGCCGCCCGGCCAGCACCAAAAGGCGCGCCGCCTGTGTTGCACGGACAATCACTCCGTGGCTACCTTCGGTCTGGCTGAGCACTGCCAGCGTGCGCGCCGCCGTTGGACGGGCTTGCTCACCCAACTGCGCCTCGCCCGCGTAGACATACACCGCCGCGTGATGGCCAGGCGGCAGCGCCAGGTATTCGCAAGCGCCGGCCGGCAGGCGCACATCCCAATACTGCGGCTCGGTATCCGCCTCTTGAATCGCCCCATCCACACCGTCCAACTGCCCGGCAATCACCCGGATCAGGCTGCCACTGGCGGTGCGCAGCTCGGGAATTTGATCCGCCTCCAGCTCGCGATACGCCGGCGCGCTCAGCTTGCGGCTGGCCGGCAGGTTGATCCACAGCTGAAAGCCATGCATCAGCCCATGCTGCTGCTCGGGCATTTCTGAATGCAGGATGCCGCGCCCGGCGTTCATCCACTGCACCGCCCCCGGACCAATCACCCCCTCGTGGCCGACACTGTCGCGGTGACGCATGCGCCCGGCCAGCATATAGGTGACGGTCTGAAATCCCCGGTGCGGGTGCTCGGGAAAGCCGGCCAGATAATCCCCCGGCTGATCCGAGCGAAACTCGTCCAGCATCAGGAAGGGGTCGAGCCGGCGCTGCCAGCCCGCGCCGCTGAGTACACGCAACAAGCGCACCCCGGCGCCATCAGAGGCCGGCTGGCCAGGGACAAGATGCTCGACTTCTCGGCTGATGAAAGAGGACATGGCACAGACTCCAGTACAGGCTTGCTTCAAGGGATCCGACCAAGAGCAAACCGGGTTGAATTGATGATCTGCACTGGATTTTAGGTGCGCCGCCCAGATCAAGATAGCGAGGATTTTGCGCAGGTTTGTTCAGAAAATCCGAACCTTTGCCCATGCCTGCCATATGGCACAATCTCCTGCCATTCTCCTGCTGGTCACCCACCATGCCCGAACGCCTGCCCCCACTGGATGTCTTGCCCGGTTTTGTCATGGTTGGGCGCACGTTGAGCATGACCCGCGCCGCTCAGGCGCTGTGTCTGAGTCAATCCGCCGTCAGCCGGCAAATCCGCCAGCTGGAAGCCGCCGTCGGCCAGCCCTTGTTTCTGCGCGAACACCGCGCGCTGCGGCTGACCGATGCTGGCGCGCGGCTGTTGCTCAGCGCCGAAGCCGCCCTGCGCGCCTGGCAAGACGGGGTGGCGGCGCTGCGCGACGACGCCGCCCGGCAAATCACCGTCAGCGCCAGCATTGGCGTGATTGGCCTGTGGCTGTTGCCACGGCTGGGCGACTGGCAGGCCGCGCACCCGCAGCTGGACATGCGCCTGCTGGCCGACAACCGCAAGCGCGAGCCGCGCGCCGCCGGGGTGGATCTGGCCATCCGCTACGACGCCGCCGACGCCTTGCCGGCCGACGCGCTGCCGCTGTTTGACGAAACCCTGGCCGTGGTGGCCAGCCCCCAGCACGGCCCCGCCGCGCTCAGCCAGCCGGCCGCGCTGGCCGACGCCACCTTGCTGACCTTCGACAGCCCGGCCCACCCCTGGCTGTCCTGGCCGCATTGGCTGGCGGCGCAGGGTTGGCGCGTGGCGCCGCGCATGCTGCATTTCAATCAATACGACCAGCTGATTCACGCCGCGCTGGCCGGCCAGGGCCTGGCGCTGGGCCGGCTGCCGCTGCTGGCCCCATGGCTGGCCAATGGCCGTCTGCGCCGCATCCCGGCGCCGGCTGGCCCGGTTTGCCGTCATCGCTACGCGCTATTGCGCGCCGCCGAGCCGCCCAGCCCGGCGGTGGCGCAGGCGGTGGAATGGGTGCTTAGCCAGGCGGCGCAGACGCGGCGCACATTGCAGGCGCTGGCGAGCGACTGAGCGCGGGCGGCGTTTCGCCCGGCCAGGGCGTTGCGGCAAACTCCGGCGGGCAAGCGCCGTGCAATAGCCAGTCGCGGGCAATCGGCCACAGCGTGTCGGCAAAGCGATCATGAAAAAACGCAAAATGGCCGATGGCCGGCACGCCGATCTGCGCCGGGCGCACATGCAGCCGCCAGCGTCGGCAGCCGGTAAAATAGGCCAGCAAGCGCTCGATGGCGGCGTCGCCGGCAAAGGGATCATCGCTGATCGACAAGGCCAGCAAATCGGCGCGCGGCTGCGCGCACTGGGTGAGCCACTGCGCGCGCATGCGCGCCGTCACCCGCTCGCCGCCGCGCCGCGCCACCGCCTCAAAACGCGGCGCCCGCGCCGTCCAGTCCTCCACCACCCCGGCCGGCGCATCCTCCATCCAGCCCAACCGCCGCCCCGGAAAATACCCCAAACACGCGGTCAGCGCCGGCATCAGCACATGCCACTTCCACCACATGCCCAGCCGCTGGCCCGGCGCATAATCGCGCCAATGGGCAAACTGCGCGCCCATGGTGAATGCCCGCGTCACCAGATGATTGGACGGCGCCAGCCCCAGCGCCAGGCCGCCGGCGCTGTGCGCCGCCACCAAAATCGGCTGCCCGGCAAAGCGCCGCTGCACTTCACGCAAGGCGCCTTCAAAATCCAGGCTGCCCCACTCGATCCAGCCGGCGCGAAAGCCGCGCAAGCGGGCTGGGCGCGAGCCGCCAATGCCGCGATAATCATAAGTCAGCACCTCGCAGCCAGCGGCGTGCAGATAGGCGGCAAAGCGCGCGTAATAACGGCTGAGCACCGCCGTGGCCGGGTTGACGATCACCACCGGCCGGCTGGCGCACGGCTGGGCGTGCGCCCAGACATGGCCGTGCAACACATAGCCATCGGCGGCCGGAAAGCTCAGGGCAAGCGGAACAGACATGACACACACTCCAGCAACATCATCACGCCCCCACTGTAACCAGCCGGCGCGCCCGCTTCAAACGGGTTTTTTGCGCGCTTCGCATGCGTGGCGCGCATGCGAAAACATCCGCTCCACAGGCTGAACCCCATGCTCCAAGCACCCGTCACCCCATTGGAATTCTGGTTCGACTTGGCCAGCCCCTACAGCTATCTGGCCGCCGCCCGCCTGCCGGCGCTGGCTGCTGCGCACGGCGTGGCGGTGGTCTGGCGGCCGTTTTTGCTGGGGCCGATTTTTCAGCGTCTGGGCTGGGCCAGCACGCCATTTGCCGAACACCCGGCCAAGCAAGCGTATTTGTGGCGCGACCTGGCCCGCCAAGCTGAAAAATATGGCCTGGCGTTTCGCCAGCCGGCGCGCTTTCCGCAACCGGCGGTGCTGGCCACCCGCCTGGCGGTGCGCCACGCCGACGCCGACTGGCTGCCCGACTTTTGCCAGGCCATGCTGCGCGCGCAGTTTGCCGAGGGCGCAGACCCGGCCGCGCCCGAGGTGATCGACCGCGCGCTGACGGTCAGCGGCCTGGCGCCGCATCGCGCCCGCGCCGACGCCGCCCAGCCGGCGGTGGGCCAAGCGCTGCGCGCACGCATTCACCAAGCCGAAGCGCGCGGCCTGTTCGGCGCGCCCAGCTTCTGGGTGGCGGGGGAATTGTTCTGGGGGAATGACCGACTGGAGGAGGCGGTGGAGTGGGCGGTGCGGCGGTGAGACGGCGCAAGTATGTTCTGAGCTGAGGGTGGGCAGCGCCAAGCATTGTTCACCACACTCAGCGCTGCGCGCGTCTGCTGACTGGGCGCGCGCAGCCAGTGCGAGGCCCTGCCACAAGGCCAGCAGGCTTTGGTGAGCGGGGCTCAGCCTAGCCCGCCCGCCGGCAGCGCTCGCTGCAATACTTCACCTGCGGCCAGTCTTTTGCCCATTTGCGCCGCCAGCTGAACGGGCGTTGGCAGACCGGGCAGATTTTGCTGGGCAAGTCAGCTTTGGCCAGGCGGCGGGGCATGGGGCGGCTCAGCGGCGGTGGCGGATGCGGGCGAAGGCGGAGTGGTTGTGGATGGATTCGAAGTTTTCGCTTTCCACCACAAAGGCCTGCACGCGCGGGTCGGCCACCAGGGCGCGGGCGATGTCGCGCACCAGGTCTTCCACAAACTTCGGGTTGTCGTAGGCGCGTTCAGTCACCCATTTTTCGTCCGGGCGCTTGAGCAGGCCAAACAGCTCGCACGAGGCGCTATGCTCGGCCACCCGCACCAGATGCTCCAGGCTCATGTCGGCGTCGGCGGCCAGCTCCACGCTCAGGGTGATGGCCGAGCGCTGGTTGTGCGCGCCATAGCGGGAGATTTCTTTCGAGCACGGGCACAGGCTGGTGACCGGGGTGGTGACGGTCAGCGTCAGCGTCCAGCCACGGTCGGCGCGCCATTCGCCGCGCATGGCGGCTTCTACGTCCAGCAGGCTGACCGCGCCAGACACCGGCGCGGTTTTGCGCACAAAATACGGAAAGCGCAGGCTGACTTCGGCGGACTCCGCGTTCAGCCGCTGCGCCATGTCGCGCACAAAGCCATGCAGCGCCCGCCCGTCCAGCGGGCCTTGGTGCGCGTGCAATTGCTCAAGAAAGCGCGACATATGCGTGCCCTTTTGCGTGGGCGGCAGCGCCACATACATATCCAGCGTGGCCACGGTGGCCTGCGCGCCACCGTCGGCGCAGGCCACTTGCAGGGGAAATTTCACCGATTTGACGCCCACCTGATCGATGGTGAAGCCAAAATCAGCCAGCATGCCTTGTACATCGGGCAGGGTTTCGGGTGCGCCCATGGCGTGTCTCCGGGGGGAAGAAAAATCAAAACTCAGCGGCGCTCGGCCGTGCGTAAATAAGGCTGGATCACTTTCAGCAGCTGCGGCGAATCTGGCTCGACCTCAGAGGCAAACGCCCACACCTGCTTGCCGCCGGGGGCAATCACATATTTATGGAAGTTCCAACGCGGCGCCTGGCCGGTGGCGGCCGCCAGCTGGCGATAAAACGGCATGGCCTGCGCGCCGCTGACCTTGGCCTTTTCGATCATCGGGAAGTCAACAAAATAGGTCAGCTTGCAGAACTCGGCCACTTCCTGATTGCTGGCCAGCTCCTGGTTAAAATCATTGCTGGGAAAGCCAATCACCAACAAGCCCTGATCGCGCCAGCGCCGCGACAGCGCCTCCAGCGGCTCAAACTGGCGGGTGTAGCCGCATTTGCTGGCGGTGTTGACCACCAGAATCACTTTGTCCTGCTGCGCGCACAAATCCAGCGGCTGGCCTTGCAGCGTGGTGAAGCGGTGCTTGAGCAGCGGCGGGCAGTCGGCGGCCTGAGCCAGGCCGGCGCTCAAGGCCAGCCAGAGCGCGCTAAGGCAATACAGCGGACGCAACATGACAGGTTCTCCCGGCGCATGCGCCAGGCGCGCGCCAAATGGTCGGCAATCGATTCAACATAGAATCGGCCCCTGAGTTTGTCAATGTTTTGTCCTGGACAAAATCGTTTCGCCTCGCGCAATGCGGCAAACAGCGCTTGCCGGGCGCTACAATCGGCGCATTGAGTGTTTTTCTGGTGCGCATGATGAATTCCCGCATTGGTTTTGACTGGCGCGACCTGGAAGTCTTTGTCGCCGCCGCCGAAAGCGGCAGCATTGCCCGCGCCGCCGAGCGCTGCCGGCTGGCGCCCTCCGCCGCCAGCAAGCGGCTGTCCGACCTGGAGGCCGCGCTGGGCGCGCCGCTGCTGGAGCGGCACAACCGTGGCGTGCGCCCCACCGCCGCCGGACAGGCCCTGTTGCAGCGTTCGCGCGGCCTGCTGGAAGAAGCCCGGCGCATCGAGCGGGAGGTGCGCAGCTATGGCGAAGGCCTGAGCGGCCATGTGCGCTTGTTCGCCAATATTTCGGCGATTGTCGAATACCTGCCGGCGGCGCTGGCGCAGTTTGCCAAGGCCTGGCCGGGCATTCGTGTGGAATTGGAAGAACATGTGTCCAGCGAGGTGGCGCAGGCGGTGGCGGAAAACGTCGCCGATGTGGGCGTGGTCAGCGACCTGAGCGACTTTGACGGCGTGGCGCTGCATCCATGCTGGCGCGACCAACTGGCCCTGCTCGCCCCCGCCGGCCACCCGCTGGCCCACGCCGCGCGCGTGCGCTTTGCCCAGGCGCTGGAACACCCGATGGTGGGCCTCAAGCCCGGCAGCACCCTGCACAGCCGGCTATTGCGCGCCGCCGCCGAATTGGGCCGCAGCCTGCCCATGCAAGTGCAGGTGGGCAGCTTTGACGCCATGTGCGCCATGATCGCCGCCGGCATGGGCGTGGGCATCATGCCGCGCGCCGCCTCGCTGCCCTATCTGGACGCCCTGCGCCTGACCGCCACGCCGCTGGACGAAAGCTGGGCCGAACACCAGCTGTATCTGTGCCGCAAAGCCGACGGCGAGCTTTCTCCTGCTGCGGCGCGGCTGTTTGCGCACCTGGCGGCGCAGGCCAGCCCCATCTGATATTTCACTTGAATATTTATATGTAAAATTCTATAGTGATTAGGGTTTTTGCAAAGTCTCTTAAGTAAAGACTTGGTCATTAATTTTTACATCAATGGCTTAAGAATTTGCTTGTCCCGGTTGCGTACCCCCCCCAATTTCTTGTAAAGCCATAAGGAGGCAAAATATGTCTGACTCTCCCAAAGCATCCACTGTTGTAGGCGCAGCTGGCGCATTGGCAACTGCGGGCACTGCGGCTAGCACGGCTTCAGCGGTTGTTGGTGGCTCTGCAGCCACCATCATGTCAGCAACGGCTGGCACAACAGGTGCTGCTTTAGCTTCTGTGGCTGGTGCATCTGGCACTGCTGGTGCGGCGGCCATTTCTTCTGGTATGGCGGCAATTGGTTCTGCTGTTGGTGGTGGTATGGCAGCTGGAGCGATCATTACCGCAGCCGCTCCTGTTGCTGCGGTTGCTGCCATTGGGTATGGATTATTCAAATTATTTGAAGACTGACTTCTCTTGCATGCTGCCGCAGGCTTGAGTTTTATGAGCAGCTCAAAGCGATTTAACGGGGCCGTTGATACGGCTCCGTTTTCTTTTTGGCATCTTTGGAAGTCAAACTATCCTGATGTCAGTTCTCAAGATGTCATCTGTACAATAGGCAAGTAGGCACAGCAGCTCTAAACTGTCGCCAAATTGCTACAGTTTTATCTCCGTATGAATACGGAATTTGCCAGCATCATGCGGGGGGTAGGTAGTTCTGCGCTGGTCAAGGCGGATGGTCTGTCCCTAAGCTGGGTTCATTGCCACGCCGCGCCAGGCATCGGCCCAGCGGCTTTTTCTGACCGACAGGATTTGATCATGCCCAACCTTGCCACTGCCCGAACCAGTCTCACCCAAATAGCGCGCGCCCAGCGCGCCGCGCCTGGCGCCAAGCCGGCGGCTGACCGTCGTGCGCCTTGGCTGGCGCGTTTGCGGGTGTGGTTGCGTGGCGATGCGCGTTTGGCTGAGCGTTTGAATGCGGTGGATTGGTCGCTGTAAGCGCCAACCGCAAAACCCGCCTGGTGGATGAGGGCGCTTAGCGCTGTCGCGCTGACGGCGCGCACCGCCGCGCCAACTGCGCCTGCTGTTCGCGCCGCCCATCAAAAAACCCGCCGCCAATTCTGGCGACGGGTTTTTTTGTCCAGTCGGGCCTCACCAGGCCGCGCACGTCATCAATCAACGTGGTAGTTCGGCGCTTCTTTGGTGATTTGCACGTCGTGCACATGCGATTCGCGCATGCCGGCGGAGGTGATTTCCACAAACTCGGCGGTTTCGCGCATCTTGTCGATGGTGGCGCAGCCGCAGTAGCCCATGGACGAGCGCAGGCCGCCCATCAGTTGGTGGATGACGGCGATGGCCGAGCCCTTGTAGGGCACGCGGCCTTCGATGCCTTCCGGCACCAGCTTGTCGGCGTTGGCTTCGTTGTCCTGGAAGTAACGGTCGCTGGAGCCTTGCTGCATGGCGCCCAGCGAGCCCATGCCACGGTAGCTCTTGAACGAGCGGCCTTGGTAGAGCTCGATTTCGCCCGGCGCTTCTTCGGTGCCGGCCAGCAGGCCGCCCAGCATCACGCTGTTGGCGCCAGCGGCGATGGCTTTGGCGATGTCGCCAGAGAAGCGGATGCCGCCGTCGGCGATCATCGGCACGCCCGTGCCCTTCAGCGCTTCGGTGACGTTGTGCACGGCGGTCAGCTGCGGCACGCCCACGCCGGCGACGATGCGGGTGGTGCAGATCGAGCCGGGGCCGATGCCCACTTTCACGCCGTCAGCGCCGGCTTCCACCAGCGCCAGCGCGGCGGCGGCGGTGGCGATATTGCCGCCGATCACGTCCACTTGCGGGAAGTTCTGCTTCACCCAGCGCACGCGGTCCAGCACGCCCTGGCTGTGGCCGTGGGCGGTGTCCACCACGATCACGTCCACGCCGGCTTCCACCAGCAGGGCCACGCGTTCTTCGGTGCCTTCGCCCACGCCGACGGCGGCGCCCGCGCGCAGGCGGCCTTGCTCGTCTTTGTTGGCAAACGGTTTTTCGCTGGTCTTGACGATGTCCTTGACGGTCATCAGGCCCTTGAGTTCAAAGGCGTCGTTGATCACCAGCACGCGCTCCAGGCGGTTGGCGTGCATCAGCTCGCGCGCTTCGTCCAGCGAGGCGCCTTCCTTGACGGTGACCAGGCGCTCGCGCGGGGTCATGATGCTGCGCACCGGGGCGTCCAGGCGCGATTCAAAGCGCAGGTCGCGGTTGGTGACAATGCCCACCACCTTGCCGTTTTCGATCACCGGCAGGCCGGAGACTTTTTTCTCGCGCACCAGGCGGATGACCTCGCCGACGGTCATGTCCGGCTTGATGGTGATCGGATCCTTGACGATGCCGGACTCGTGGCGCTTGACCTTGGAGACTTCCGCCGCTTGACGGGCGGGCGACATGTTCTTGTGGATGATGCCGATGCCGCCTTCCTGCGCCAGGGCGATGGCCAGGCGGCTTTCGGTGACGGTGTCCATGGCGGCGGACACCAGCGGCAGGTTCAGGCGGATGTTGCGGGTCAGCTGGGTGGCCAGACTCACGTCGCGCGGCAGGATGCTGGAATGGGCAGGGACGAGCAGGACGTCGTCGAAGGTGTAGGCTTTCTGGACGATGCGCATGGGAATTCCTTTGCGGCAAAGGCTTATTATACCGAAAAATCCTTGCTTGGCAAAATTTGGTCAAGGGCGCACAATACCCGGTTAACCGCTGTGGGCATTGCCGCCCACCCCCGCCGGATTGCCCGCCCATGTTCGACCCCAAACCGATTCTGGACACCCTGCCCAATCTGCCGGGTGTTTACCGCATGCTGGACGCTGACGCGCAGGTGTTGTACGTCGGCAAGGCCATCGACCTGAAAAAACGGGTCAGTTCGTATTTCCAGAAAACCGACCTCAGCCCGCGCATCCAGCTGATGGTGCGCCAGATTGCCGCCATCGAAACCACGGTGGTGCGCTCTGAGGCCGAGGCGCTGATTCTGGAAAACAACCTGATCAAGGCGCTGGCCCCCAAATACAATATTCTGTTCCGCGACGATAAATCCTATCCCTACCTGATGCTGTCCGGTCACGACTGGCCGCAGCTGGCGTATTACCGGGGGGCGCTGAACCGGCACAACCAGTATTTTGGCCCCTACCCGAATGGCTACGCGGTGCGCGAGTCGATTCAGGTGTTGCAGCGGGTGTTCCGCCTGCGCACCTGCGAAGACAGCGTATTCGCCAACCGCTCGCGCCCGTGTTTGCTGCACCAGATCAAGCGCTGTTCAGCGCCGTGCGTCGGGCTGATCGACGCCGCCAGCTATCAGGCCGATGTGCGCCGCGCGGCGGCGTTTTTGCTGGGCAAGCATTCCGAGCTGATTGATGATTTGTCCGCGCAGATGCAGGCGGCGGCCGAGGCGCTGGCGTTCGAGCAGGCGGCCACCTTGCGCGACCAGATTCAGGCGCTGGCGCGGGTGCAAGAGCGCCAGTTTGTCAGCAGCAACGCCTCGCAGCTGGATTGCGACGTGATTGCCGCCGTGGTGGCGCAAGGGCTGGCCTGTGTCAATCTGGTGATGATTCGCGGCGGCCGTCATCTGGGCGACAAGAGCCATTTTCCTGAGCATGCCGCCGATATGGACGCCGGCGCGGTGCTGGAGGCGTTTTTGGCCCAGCACTACGTGGGCGCGCCGCTGCCGCCGGTGATTTTGGTCAACCAGCCGGTCAACGAGGCCTTGGTGGCGGTGTTGCAGGCGCAGGCCGAGCAGCGCCTGACGGTGGTGCAGCACACGGTGGGCGAGCGGCGGGTGTGGCTGGAGATGTCAGAAAAAAACGCCAGGCTGGCCATTGATCAGCGCGCCTTGTCCAAGGCCACCCAGCACCAGCGGCTGAGCGCGCTGGCCGAGGCGCTGGCGCTGCCCGGCGTCGAGCGCATGGAGTGTTTTGACATCAGCCACACCCTGGGCGAGGCGACGGTGGCGTCCTGCGTGGTGTACGACCACGGCGCCATGCAGTCCAGCCAGTACCGGCGCTACAACATCAGCGGCATTACCCCTGGCGATGATTACGCGGCGATGCGCGACGCGCTCACCCGCCGCTACAGCAAGCTGGCCGACGGCGAAGGCGAGCTGCCGGATGCGCTGCTGATCGACGGCGGCAAGGGCCAGGTGGGCGTGGCGGTGGCGGTGCTGGACGAGCTGGGTTTGTCGTCGCTGCCCATCATCGGCGTGGCCAAGGGCGAGGGGCGCAAGCCGGGGCTGGAAACGCTGATTCTCCCGCGCGAACAAAAAACGTTACAATTGCCAAAAGATCATCCGGCGCTGCACTTGATTCAAACCTTGCGCGACGAGGCGCACCGCTTTGCCATCACCGGCCACCGCGCCCGCCGCGCCAAGGCGCGCACGCAGTCGCGGCTGGAGGACATCCCCGGCGTGGGGCCCAAACGCCGCCAACGCCTGCTCACCCGTTTTGGCGGGCTGAAAGGGGTGATGGCCGCCAGTGTGGACGAGTTGGCCCAGGTGGAAGGCGTCAGCCTGGCGCTGGCGGAAAAAATCCACCAGGCGCTGCACTGAGCGCCGCTCAGCGACTCAGAGCGGCTCACAACACGCAGCGCGCCTCGCTGCCCGCCCGGATGAATCTTGTGTGACCCCGCGCCCTTGCTCGCACTGGCGCGCCGGCCGTCGCGCTACACTGACGGCTGTTCCCCGAAACTGTTATTGCCGACGCGCCGCCCGCCGGCGGAAAAGCGCCAGATCGCCCATGCCGTTCAATGTTCCCATTCTGCTCACCTGGTTGCGGGTGGCCCTTATCCCGGTGTTTGTCGTGCTGTTTTATTGGCCAGACCCCACTTTGCATCTACCCGTGCGCAATGGCCTGGCGGCGCTGATCTTTGCCCTGGCGGCCATCACCGACTGGCTGGATGGTTATCTGGCGCGCAAGTGGGGGCAAACCTCTTCTTTTGGCGCTTTTCTTGACCCGGTGGCCGACAAGCTGATTGTCGCCGCCGCGCTGATTTTGCTGGTGGAGCTGGAGCGCACCCAGGCCTGGCTGGCGATGGTGATCATCGGCCGCGAGATCACCATTTCGGCATTGCGCGAGTGGATGGCGCAAATTGGCGAGCGCCGCAGTGTGGCGGTGGCCTATATCGGCAAGCTCAAAACCGCCGCGCAAATGCTGGCCATTTTGCTGCTGTTGTACTGGCAGCCCTTGTGGCCGGGTTTTGATACGCCGCTGTACGGAAACATCCTGATGGTGATTGCCGCGATTTTGACTTTATGGTCAATGGTTTATTACCTGCAAATGGCTGGCGCGCAGTTGCGCGGCGAAAAAAAATTGCAATGAAGTGTTGACACAAAAAAAAACCTGCTTATAATGCGCAGTCTCTTGCAGCGATTGCTGTAACGCAAGAAACAACAGCGCGGGAATAGCTCAGTTGGTAGAGCGCAACCTTGCCAAGGTTGAGGTCGCGAGTT
>ERZ650302.692-NODE-692-length-18800-cov-13.754281_pt1 | contig 18800 bp, 13 predicted proteins | sample MGYA00376238_ERZ650302 | MGnify/ENA primary metagenome ERZ650302 (study PRJEB26733, sample SAMN07839298) | wastewater metagenome | biome: urban; feature: wastewater treatment plant; material: waste water | place: USA: North Carolina | collected 2016-04-28 ... | reverse complement strand
ACTACAAATTCTATGATTCTATGTGGTAAAAAATAATTTCACCCAACGGGTTAAATAGTTTAATTGTTAAAGTTTGCGCGGTTAAAATTTTTACCATAAAACCATACTCTTGAACCTTGCGTTCTTTGCGTAAACCCTTGCGAACCTTGCGGTTAAATTTTTTTACCACAAAGCAACACTAAGAAGGCACTAAGCTACACAAAGTAAAAGTGTTTTATTTTATAGGAATCAGCTAAAAACTTCTATGTCCTTATTTGTCTTGTATGGTTTAAAACACGGAGCTTATTCCCAAAAAAACTTCTTTGACTTAAATGTTTTTTCTTATAAACTTCTTGCGGTTAAATTTTTTCGGTGTCTTTTATGGCTTTTTCGTTTTTGTAATCAATCCATGCTTGCCCTTTGACTTTTCTCATAATACTATCAAAATAGCGCATAAAGAAAACATTATAAACTGCTTTTGATAGATTGTTAAGTCTTCTAGGAAAGGCTCTTAAACTCATTGAAAATCCAGGAGTCAAGTATTTCATATAGTGCCAATACCCTTCAGGCATATAAAGCATTTCGCCATGTTCTAAGGTTGTGATTAATCCTTTTGCTTTTTGTAAAGCAGGGAATTTATCAAAATCAGGATTGTCAAAATCGATGTCTTCTCTAGCTATAAGTGCATGAGGGACTTTATATAGAAAGGGAGTTTGGTCTGGAGCAAAAAGCATGCATTGTTTTTTTCCATGAAAATGAAAATGTAAAATATTGGAATAATCAATATCGTAATGCATAAACACCTTAGAATTTTCTCCTCCAAAAAACAACATGGGCAATTGTTTTACTAAACGCAGCCCTATTTTAGGCCATTTAAAGTCATTTTGAAGCACAGGTACTTCTTTCATTAAGTCGTATAGAAAAATGCGATAATTTGTGGGTTTTGATTGTAAAAGGTCGATGTAGTCGGCCATTTTCATAGTGGCGTGCGCTGCGTTGAAACCATCCTTATGAGAAACTGGGCGATCATCATACAATGGAACAATTTTGTCGCCAGCAATAGTTTTGATGTAATTGAGGTTCCACTTTTCGTAAGCGGGCCAGTCTTTGGTTAATTTTTGGATTACTAAGGGTTTTTGTTTTTTAATGTAGTGGTTATAAAAATCCTCTTTTGAAATGGTTTCAACACGTTCAATTTTAGTAAGATTCAGTTTCATAGAAGGAAATTAAAAATTAAAAAAAAGCTCTTAGTTTTTTGGACTAAGAGCAAAGTTAATAAAGCTTTAATTTATGGTAAAATATTTTCTACTTATTCTTACTACTAGCTTCTACATTTCTTTCGATAGTATGACCTGGTCTAGACCATTTTGGTTTTTCACCAAGTGCGTTATACTGAGAGTCTTCTGCTTCTACCGTTTCAGGTTGCATGATTTTTATAAATGGTTTTTGCGGTTGCAATCCTAACATTTCAAACATTTTCATGTCTTCGTTCACATCGGGATTTGGTGTAGTTAGCAATTTATCTCCTGCAAAAATAGAATTTGCTCCAGCAAAAAAGCATAAAGCTTGTCCCTCTCTACTCATGTTCATTCTTCCAGCAGATAAACGAACTTGGGTCTCTGGCATTACAATTCTTGTTGTTGCTACCATTCTGATCATTTCCCAAATTTCAACTGGTTTTTCTTCCTCCATTGGAGTTCCTTCAACGGCAACTAAAGCATTGATTGGCACTGATTCTGGTTGTGGATTTAAAGTAGAAAGTGATACCAACATTCCTGCACGATCTTCGATACTTTCTCCCATTCCAATAATTCCTCCACTACAAACGGTAACATTCGTTTTTCGAACATTTTCTATAGTTTGTAAACGATCTTCAAAACCTCTTGTAGAGATAACTTCTTTATAGTATTCTTCAGAAGTGTCTAAATTATGGTTGTACGCATATAATCCTGCTTCAGCTAATCGTTTGGCTTGATTTTCAGTAAGCATACCCAAAGTACAGCATACTTCCATATCTAGTTTGTTGATGGTACGAACCATTTCTAGTACTTGATCAAATTCAGGACCGTCTTTTACATTTCGCCAAGCGGCTCCCATACAAACTCTTGAAGACCCTCCAGATTTTGCTCTTAAAGCTTGTGCTTTTACTTGGCTTACAGACATCAAATCATTTCCTTCAATTTCTGTATGGTATCTTGCTGCTTGTGGACAGTATCCGCAATCCTCAGGACATCCGCCAGTTTTTATTGATAGCAAAGTAGAAACTTGTACTACATTCGGGTCATGATTTTTTCTGTGAATAGATGCTGCTTCATAAAGCAAATCCATTAATGGTTTATTATATATGGCAATGATTTCTTCTCTTGTCCAATTGTGTTTTGTACTGCTCATAGGTGCATTTTTAGTGCCACAAAAGTAATCAATTTGTTTTGAAGTAACAATCTAGGCGGGCTAAAAGCGGTATTATTTGGAGAGAAGTTAGTCCGTTACCAATCGATTGTTCCAATATAAGAGAAGTAGCATTGTTACTACAACGGTTGAGGCAATTCCTTCAAATAGCAAACAAATACTATAGGTCATCACAGATGGATTTCCGCCAAAAAGAAATGTTTTAGAAAGCGATTGTACATATTGATCTCCTCCTTGCAAATAGCTAAAAATAATCAATCCTATAATGCTAAGGAAAACACCAATTAGGGAAGTCTTCATAGCGGATTTTGCATTGTTAACCAAAAATACTTCCCCATCGTGAATGTTCATCATAATGGTTCGATTCACACCATACAATACAAAAAGCGTGTTGAATAAACGCAAGTAGAAAACATCCGACAGGCCAACTAAGTTCATGAACAAAAAATAAATGGCAATACCCAAAAAAATAAGAAAGCCGTTCTGAAATTCTTTTGAAATTTTCATAATGTAGTTTTTTAAGTTAGATTTTAGTGTATTGAAAATGAATTCAATAGCCATAAAGTTACTCAAAAAAACGACTGTAAACTTATTTTAAGAAAGATTAACTTTTGTTAAGTAGTTGATTGGCAGTGATATATTTTCTTGTAGTGCTTTCGTCAAGTGCCAATTGTGCTTTTAGAAAATCGATATTTTGAAATTTCTGTTCTGAGCGTAAACGATGCAAAATCGAAATTTTAACGGATTGATTGTATAAATCTTTACTGAAGTCTAAGAAATGAACCTCTATACTTTGTTTCTCGCCTCCAACTGTCGGATTGGTGCCAATATTCATCATTCCATAAACCAGTTCTTCGTCAATGAAACTGCTTACAACGTATACTCCGTTTTTTGGAATTAATTTAAAATCTTCTGCTATGGCAATATTTGCAGTGGGGAAGCCAATGGTTCTGCCTAATTGTTTGCCTTGAATTACCTGACCAGAAATAGGGTAAGGATATTCTAAATAAGCATTAGCCAAGTCAATTTCGCCTTCTAAAATGGCAGTTCTTATCTTGGTTGAACTAACAGAGATGGCATTGATTTCTTGCGCTGTGATTTGTTCAACTTCGAAGTGATATGTTTTGCCATAGGTAATCAGGTCATTGATATCTGCTGTTCTATTTCTGCCAAAACGATGATCGTATCCAATAATAATTTTTTGAATATTGAAACGATTGACCAAAATGTCTCTAACAAATTCCTCGGCAGTTAATTGAGAAAAAGTAGTATCAAAAGGATGAATAATTAAGTTTTCGATACCTAATTGTTCTAATAATTCTATTTTTTCCTCAATGGTATTTAATAGCTTTATTTCCGATTTTTCTTGGAGCACCATTCTAGGATGAGGAAAAAAAGTAAGTACTACACTTTCGTAGTTTCCATTCATCGTGCCTTGTGTTACTTTTTTCAAAATGGTTTTGTGTCCAAAATGAACGCCGTCAAAAGTGCCTAAAGTTAGAATCGTTTTTTTGGTAGCAACAAATTCGTTTATGGAGTGAAAAATCTTCAAAATGACTAATTTATAAAGCTGCAAATTTATACTATCTATTTCGAAAAGCGGCAATATTAAAGTATGATTTTAAAGTAAGACCAAAGGATTGATAGTTCAAATTTTGATTCAGTAGTAATTTTGTTTGATGAATAGAATGGTTTTGTGTATAAGATGAATCTTCAATTATTATGTTAATAGTGTTTTTACTTTAAGTTTTATCAACGGTATTCTGTTAATTTTTTTTATTTTTCATAAAAAAATAACACAAAAATTTGTAATGTTTCCATTTAAATATTAGGAGTCATAAAAATAAAAATAGTAACTTTAATGTCTCAAAACCATAAATTAATGAAAAAAAAGATATTTTTTTTGGTTTTATTTTGTGTTTCAACACTTGTTCAAGCTCAAGATAAAGTTTTTTGGAAACGTGTTTCGACAGCTTCAATTTCTAGTAGAACTCAAGCTGCAGATCAAAGAGACAATCAAGGTTTGTATGAATTGAATATTGAAAATTTGAAGACAACTTTGGCAGTAACCAGAGAAAAGAGAGTGGATGCCGCCAAAGAAATAATTAGTTTTCCTAATGCTGATGGGGCAATGGAGCGTTTTTTAATCTGGGAAACTTCCAATTTTGATCCAGCATTACAGGCACAATTTCCGACGATTCAATCGTTTAGTGGAAAGGGGATTACAGATCCTAATGCCACAGTTTATTTCAGCACTTCAGAAAAAGGAATACAAACTATGGTTTTGCGAAGCAATGGTCGACCAGCTGAGTTTATGGAACCGATAAAAGGAGAGACTCAAAAGTATGTTTTGTATCAATCAGATAAAAAAGCCAAAGGAGAATTGCCTTTGAGTTGTACCACCGATGAAAAAGAAATAGTATCGAATCTATCTGCAAAAACGCTCAATACAAAATCTAGTGATCGTGTTTTTCGTACGATGCGTTTGGCCTTGTCTTGTACTGGGGAGTATGCTGCTTATCACGGAGGAACTGTTCAAGGCGCTTTGACGGCTATGAATGCTACAATGACTAGAGTTAATGGGGTTTTTAATAGGGAATTGGCTTTAAAATTGATTATTATCGCTGATAATGATAAAGTTATTTTTACTGATGCTGCAACAGATCCATATTCAGACCTTGTAGATGGTGATGCTCCTGATGCATGGAGTTTAGAATTGGAACAAACCGTTCGTACTATTTTAGGAGCTGATAAGTATGATATCGGACATTTATTTGGTGCTTCGGGTAATGGAGGAAATGCAGGTTGTATAGGTTGTGTTTGTGATTCAGAAAAAGCTAGAGCTTTTACTTCCCCGGCAAATGGTAAGCCCGAAGGAGATACTTTTGATATTGATTTTGTAGCACATGAATTTGGGCATCAATTAGGGGCTACACATACATTTTCGTATGATATTGAAGATACAGGAACTAATGTCGAGCCTGGTAGTGGGTCGACTATTATGGGATATGCGGGTATTACTGATTATGATGTTCAATCCAATTCCGATGATTATTTTGCTTATGCTAGTATTGCTCAAATTCAACAAAATTTAGCGCCCAAAACATGTCCAGTTAAAACAGCTATAACCACTGCTGTATTTGCGGTAAATGCGGGATCAGATTATACGATTCCTAAAAGTACTCCTTTTGTATTGAAAGGGACTACAAGTGGAACTGTTACTGGTTCTTTTACTTATGTTTGGGAGCAAAATGATACAGCAGTTACTACTTCAGGAGGTAATAGTTTAGCTATAGCTGATAAGGCTGATGGGCCTTTATTTCGTTCTTTTCTGCCAACGACTTCATTGATCCGCTATTTTCCTGCTTATAATAACGTTTTGATTAACAGATTCAATAGTACATGGGAATCCTTAAGCAGTATTGCAAGAACAATGACATTTGTCTTTACTGCTAGAGATAATGCTGCTTTAGGTTCGGGACAAACAGCTTCTGATGAAATGTTGGTAACCGTAAGTGGTACTGCTGGTCCTTTTGAAGTCACTTCTCAAGCGAGTACGGATTTGAGTTGGACTCAAGGCTCTACTCAAACTATTACGTGGAATGTAAATGGCACTAATATATTGTCGGGGGCATCTAATGTGAATATCAAATTGTCAACAGATGGTGGTCTTACTTTTCCAATAACTTTAGTTAGTAACACGCCCAATGATGGCTCACAATCTATTGTGGTGCCTGATGTGACCGCTTTGAAATGTAGGATTTTGGTAGAGCCTACTAATTCTATTTTTTATTCGATGAATCCTACCCCATTTGCTATAGGTTACACAACTGTTTCGGCTTGTAATACGTATACTTTTTCAGCTCCCATTACTATTCCTGATGGAGTAAGTAGTTATACCACAAGACAAATTGTGGTGCCTGCTGATTTGGGGAATGTTACTGATGTTGATGTTGAAGTTGCTTTGTCGCACACTTATATGTCTGATGTAGAATTGGAAATTGTAAGTCCACAGAATACAACGGTACGATTGCTGCAAAGGGTTTGTGGGAGTTCAAGAATACCATTGACATTAAAGATTGATGATAGTGGTTCTGTAATTCAATGTGCTAGTAGTGACTTCCAAGTTGTCACACCAACAGATTTGTTGAGCGGTTTTAATGCTCATAATCCAGCTGGGACGTGGACTTTACGAGTTAGAGACGATTATCCTGCTGCTAGTGGAACAATTAGTTCGGCTTCAGTGACGATTTGTACTCAAAAAGCAACTTTGGGTACAGAACAATTGGGCATTGCCGATTTTAAATTATTCCCTAATCCTTCGGATGGTAATTTTAAAATTGAATTTTCTAGCGTGTCTAATTTGCCCGTTGTAGTTTCAGTAGTGGATGTGTTAGGGCGAAAAGTGTATCAAAAGCAATACGAGACCATAGCTAATTTTAGTGAGTCGATTGATTTGAAAAAGATAATGGCTGGAGTGTATGTAGTCACCGTTGAAGATGGTGACAGAAAAGAAGTGAAAAAAATAGTCATTCAATAACTGTTATTTAGGTCTTTATAAAAACAGAAAGGGGAAACAAAATAATGTTTCCCTTTTTTTATTTTCCATTGAAGCTATTCATCGTATTGTTAAGTCCAGCGGTGCCAAACGATTTGATAATTTCTGTACTTATTTCTAATCGTTCAGGAAGTGCTGCTTTTTCTTGTTCGTCCCATTCTCCTAAGACATAATCTACTTGTTGCCCTTTTTTGAATTGGTCACTTATGCCAAAACGAAAGCGCGTATAATTTTGGGTATTTAAGATAAGATTGATGTTTTTTAATCCGTTGTGGCCGCCGTCGCTTCCTTTGCCTTTGATACGAATAGTTCCAAAGGAAAGATTAAGGTCATCTGTAATGATCATTATGTTTTCTAGTGGAATGTTTTCTTGGTCCATCCAGTATTTTACGGCTTTGCCACTCAAATTCATATAGGTATTGGGTTTCAAAAGCAAGAAAGTTCGCCCTTTGAACTTGTATTCTGCCAAAGCCCCAAGTTTTACGGTTTGAAAATCTAGACTTTCTTTTTTAGCCAAAAAGTCGAGTACTTTAAAACCAATATTGTGACGGGTATTGACATATTCGGCTCCGATGTTGCCTAATCCTACTATTAAAAACTTTTTACTCACTTTCTCTATGTTTTTTTGGTGTTCGTGAACCACTGGTTTTATTTTGCTTTGTATCACTACTTTTTTCGTGATGGAAACAAAATTTGAATCTATTTTATGAAGCTGCAAAAATAGTGTATTTAGTGCAGAAGTTAAATTGAAAGTCTGTAATTGTTATGGAAAGGAGTCGTGTAGTGTAGCCCTGATGGGAGCGGCATCCTTTGCTGACGGGGTTCGGCAGTAAAGATATAGCGGACAGCAGGAGGATTCGTGATTAATAGAAGTGGTTTGTGCTTCTAATTAAAATTATGAATTATAGAATCTGAAACAAGTTCAGATTAAAACAAGTTCAGAATAAAAAAAGCGCCAGTTGTGTAACTGGCGCTTTGATATAATGATTGAAAAAAATTATTTTTTCTTTCCTTTTGCAGGAGCTTTTGCTGCTTTTGCTGCTTCTTGAGCTGCTTTCATAGCCGCACGAGAGATCTTCACTTGACAAATTACTGTATTGTCTGGGTGCATGATTTTGAAGTTTGGTGTAGGTACTTTAGTAACGTACAATTTGTTACCCATTTCAAGTGGAGTAATGTCAGCTTCAACAAAATCTGGAAGATTTTTTGGTAATGCTTTTACTTTTAATTTACGGTTGTTCATACGTAAATCACCACCAGCCATAACACCTTTAGAGTTACCAATAACTTTTACAGGTACTTCCATTGTAATTTCTTTATCCTCGTGGATTTGGAAAAAGTCAATGTGTAAAATTTTGTCGGATACTGGGTGTACTTGGATGTCTTGTAACACAGCATTGAAAGATTTACCGTTTCCAAGTTCAATCACAACTGTGTGTGCGTTTGGAGTGTAAACCAAGTTTTTGAATGCAATAACTTCTGCTGAGAAATGCACTGCTTGATTTCCTCCGTATAATACGCAAGGAACCAATCCAGCATTACGTAAGGCTTTAGTTGACACTTTGCCCACGCTTTCTCTTTCTGATCCTTTAATTGTAATCGATTTCATTGTAAATATTTAAATAGTTATTAATTAAACTCTTCTTTTGGAGTGATTAGTAATTGGTTATTAGTGATTAGCCTTGTTTTTTTGCTAATTACTAATGACTAAGTACTATTCACTAATGTTACATTATAAATTTTCCACTAATGGAATTGTTGTGGTGTACCATGTGCATTACTTCGGCAAAAAGTGGTGCACAACTCAACACTTTTATTTTATTAGATTCTTTTCTTAATGGAATAGAATCCGAAACGATCAACTCGCTTAGTTTTGAATTTTCTATTTTTTCGTAAGCGCTACCAGACAAAATTGCGTGTGTACAAATGGCTCTTACGCTCAAAGCACCTTTCTCAATCATCAAATCGGCTGCTTTTGCTAATGTTCCTCCAGTATCGATCATGTCGTCTACTAGAATTACATTTCTTCCTTTTACTTCACCAATCAATTCCATAGTGTCGATAACGTTGGCTACTTTTCTTTGTTTGTAACAAATAACAACGTCTGATTCTAGGAATTTAGAATAGGCATAAGCTCTTTTTGAACCTCCCATGTCTGGAGAGGCGATGGTCAAGTTTTCTAATCCCAGGCTTTTTACATAAGGTAAAAAAATCGTGGAAGCGAATAAATGATCTACCGGTTTTTCAAAGAATCCTTGAATTTGATCCGCGTGCAAATCCATAGTCATGATTCGGGTTGCCCCTGCAGCATCTAATAAATTAGCTACTAATTTAGCTCCAATTGGAACTCTTGGTTTGTCTTTTCGGTCTTGTCTAGCCCAACCAAAATAAGGAATTACGGCGGTAATGTGTCTTGCTGAAGCTCTTTTGGCTGCATCAATCATCATTAATAATTCCATCAAATTGTCTGCCGTTGGGAATGTAGAGCATACGATAAATACACGTAATCCTCTAATTGACTCTTCGTAAGAAGGTTGAAATTCTCCGTCGCTGTACTTAGCTAGGGTAACTTTTCCCAAAGGAATTCCGTAATTTTTTGCAATTTGCTCTGCAAGATATACACTTTGTGAACAAGCAAAAATTTTAGCTTCAGGTTCTAGGTGTGACATTTAATTTGTTGTTTAATTCCGATGGGTACTACAATTGATCTTAAAAAAACATTTAAAAGGTTATTGTATTTGCCTCGGGTGTAGTTAGTTAGTGTGTGTCGTTTTAACGAGGTGCAAATTTAGAAAATTTATTCAAGACTGAAAGGAAAAATTTAAGTATTTTTAGTTGAACATTTAATTTTATTTTTTACATTTGCACCGTGTTAAAGAAAAAGACGTTTAGCTACCACTAAATATCTCTTTATTGCGAGAAATAACTGTTGTTATTTCAGTCTGCTAAGCCCGGATGGCGGAATTGGTAGACGCGCTGGTCTCAAACACCTGTGGGAAACCGTGCCGGTTCGACTCCGGCTCCGGGTACAAAACCGCTTCGAAAGAAGCGGTTTTTTTGTTTTTATACTCTTCTTATAAAGAACTTCTCAATAGCAATTTACATGTGTTTTCTATTTGTTCCTTTCGCCCTTTCAAAATCATTTCTGCTAAAATTTTACCCATTTGTTCAAAATCAGTGGAGATGGTCGTGATTCCGTTTTCTACGATTTTCTTCAGTGGCGTTTCATTATACGAAATGATTCCGTAGTCTTGACCTATAGTAAGCTGTTGTGATTTTGCCTTTTCAATTACCCTTACCAAATCGCGATCACTTGGAATGACGTAGACTTCACCAGGCGTGATGCTTCGGTGTTTGAACTCTGTAATTACTTCATGCTCAAATCCAAAGTCCTTGCAAAAGTTTAAAAAGCCGATTTTCATACCCAGCGGTTCTCTAAATCCCGGGAAGATGATAATGAGCTTTTTGTACTTATCCAATCTAGATTTTCCTTCCAAAAGGCCATCATAAATGTTTTGAATAAAGTTTTGATGAATTGAAGGGTAGGAAAATAATTCGGAATTGGTTTGGTCTAATATGTAGACATCATTTACTGGTAGGCTTTTTATAGTGGTATGAGCCTCTTCAAAAGCGGTAGGCATGATAATATATTTTGTGTAGTTGCCATTATTTTCTGCGATGACTTTTTGAAAAAATTGAAAATTAAAATGATGGAAGAAAATATCAACCTGAACGTTTTTTCCGATGTTTTCTAAAAATGAATTGTACAAATCTTCCTTGAAAATATTCAATTCGTCAAAGAGCAAAAATATTTTTTGTTTGATATTTATTTCTACACTTTTTATGTAATATCCTTTGCCAGGTATAGCAAATACAATGCCTCGCTTCTTTAATTCATCATAAGCTTGTAGTACAGTGTCTCGAGATAATTCGTGTGCTAAACACACTTTATTTACCGAAGGTAGTTGATCTCCCTTGACTAATTTTTCCGATTCAATGGCTTTCTCAATCGATTGAATTATTTGTTTGTATTTGGGTACGCCTTGGTTGTTTTGGACAGTTATGTATTTCATAGTTAGTTAAATTTTTTTGGCAATATACAAAAAAACTGGTAGGTACTGGTATGTAAAATATAATCCTTCGTATAATTTTGGATTTTAATATTTCACAAAAAAAATAGAAAAAATAAACGTTTTTATCACAAAAAATAAAAAAAAATAGGATTATCATTTTTTAGCAACCAAAACTATGATAAACTAATTTTTGATTCAGAAACGGTTCTTTTGATTTTTTGGGAATATTCAAGAAAATAATAACTAACAAAATCAATTTAATGAAAACAAAAAGTTTGAAAACAATGCATTTCAGATTGTTCTTTTTACTGCTCCTTGTTCCGTTTTTTGTTCAGGCACAAAATAAATTGTCTGGAACGGTGGTTGATAATACAACCAAGCAACCAATACCTGGAGCGAATCTAGTTGTTAAGGGTTCTAAAGTTAGTACGTCTACTGATTTTTCTGGGACTTTTCAGCTTTCTAGTGTGAGTAAAGGAGATCAAATCGTAGTGTCGTTTGTGGGTTTTAAATCACAAACTGTGATTTATTCTGGACAAAGTTCGCTTACTGTTCTTTTGCAAGAACAAGACAATGAACTTAAGGAGGTAGTAGTGCAAGTAGGATATGGTTCTGTAAAAAGAAAAGATGCTACTGGTTCCGTAACTACTTTGGCTACCAAAGATTTTAACAAAGGGGTAAACGTTTCTACAGAGAACATGCTTACAGGAAGAGTAGCAGGTTTGTCTATCAATTCATCAGGAGCACCTGGTTCGTTATCCGAAATTAGAATTAGAGGGGGAAGTTCGTTATTTGCAAGTAATGACCCATTGATTGTTATTGATGGTTTACCTCTTGAAAACACGACCAACACGGGTTCAGCTTCGTTTTTGGCTTCTTTGAATCCAAGTACAGTTGAGTCGATGACGGTTTTGAAAGATGCTTCGGCAACTGCTATTTACGGTTCACGTGCGTCAAACGGGGTAATTATTATCACGACTAAAAAGGGAAGCAAAACCCTTTCTGTAGACTACAATGTGCAGTTTGGAGCGGGAGAGTTGGTTAATACCGTTGATGTATTGAGCCCAACAGCTTTTAGAAATACCATCGCTCAAGTGCGTCCACAAGATTTAGATAAATTAGGCACGGCCAATACCAACTGGCAAGAGGCAATTTACCGCAATACTGGTTTAGTAGATCAAAATCTAGCGGTTAGAGGAAGTCTTTTCGGTGTGATTCCAACAAGTTTAACTTTAGGAAATACCGATCAACAAGGGTTGCGTATTACCAATGAGTTCAAAAGAAATACGGTAGGTTTGGTTATGAACCCGTCTTTTTTTGAAAATCATTTAAAGGTGAAACTTTCTGCTAATTATGCCAATGAAAGAAACCGTTTTACAGACGCTGTTGAAGGTGCCGCTATTGGTTTTGATCCTACACAACCCATTCGTGTTGAGGGTGCTCCTTATGGTGGATTTTTTGAGTACACTTCTGGTGTAGATGCCAACGGAAATTATCCGTTAATCGCTATTGCAGCAAGAAACCCTGTAGCGCAGTTGCTTCAAACGAATGATCGTGGAAAGAGCAATAGACTTTTTGGGAATTTTGAAATCGATTATAAATTTCACTTTTTGCCTTCTTTAAGAGCTGTGGTGAATCTTGGTTTTGATGAATCGAATGGAGAAAGACGACGTTTGGTAGGTGCCAATGCTGGTTCGGCTCCATCCAATAATAATATTCCTTTCGGAACAGATGAGTACTCTGAATCGACTCGAAGAAATAAGTTGATAGATGCTTATTTTGTATATAACAAGAGTTTTAATGATTTTAATGTTGAACTAACAGGCGGACATTCGTATCAAAAATTCGAATCCAATCGATTCGATACTGGTAACATCTTAAACCCAGATCTACCCTCGACTTTCCCTGAAACTACTTTGAATACGGATGTCGTACTGTTAGGCTTTTTTGGAAGATCCAACATTAATTTCAAAAACAAATATTTATTGACTTTGTCTTATCGTAGAGACGGTTCTTCTCGATTTGAAAAAGAAAGCCGTTGGGGGAATTTCCCTTCTGCCGCTTTTGCTTGGAAAGTAAAAGAAGATTTCTTTAAAGACAGTAATGTGGTTTCCGATTTGAAATTGCGTTTGAGCTATGGTATAACAGGACAACAAGATATTCCTGACCCGAATGGTTATTTAGAGAAATACGATTTAGGTGGGGGTAATTCACAATACCAATTTGGGAATGCTTATTTCCCAATTGCCTTGCCGAGCAAGCGTACCAAGAACTTAAAATGGGAGGAAACCGTTTCGTACAACGCGGGTCTTGATTTTGGGGTGTTCAACAATGTGATCACAGGTGCGGTAGATGTGTTTTATAAAGAAGCCAAAGATTTATTGGTAAATGCGGCTATCTCTGACGGAAGTAATTTCTCTAACCGTGTGTACCAAAACGTAGGTTCTTTCACAACCAAAGGAATTGAGTTTACCTTGAACGCTAGTCCGATTAAAACAGAAAATTTCAATTGGAACATCAATTTCAATGCAAGTAAATTCGAGCGAAGAATCAAAGATTTAGTGTACGGAACAGATATTTATGTAGGCGATAATATTGCAGGAACGGGAACACCAGGACAGATTTTTAGAGAAGGATATACGCCTTATTCGTTTTATGTGTACAAACAATTGTATGATACTAACGGAAAAGCTATTGAAGGTGCTTTTGCTGATTTGAATGGAGATAACATCAAAAATGATTCAGACCGCTACATCTATAACAATCCAGATCCAGATGTGACCTTAGGATTTGCTTCTACAATGAATTACAAAGACATTGATTTCTCTTTCAACTTAAGAGCGAGTATAGGAAACCGAATTTTCAATGCTGTAGACGCATCGAGAGCGCAATATGAGGCGATGGAAAATGGTGGAATTTTAAGCAATGTTCCGTCTTCTATTTTAGATACAAATTTCCAAACCACTTCAAATGTATTGTTGTCTGATATTTATATCGAAGATGCTTCGTACCTGAGAATGGATAACGTAACCTTAGGCTATACTTTCAGAAAAATAATGAACGAAAGCACTAGTTTGAGAATGTTTACAGGTGTTCAAAATGTTTTTGTCTTGACAAAATACAGCGGTTTAGATCCTGAAATTACTAATAATGGTGTCGATAAAACCATTTATCCTAGACAGCGTACTATTCTATTTGGTCTTAATCTTAAATTTTAATAAACGATGAAGAAATATATAATTATATCCTTTTTAGCTTTGGCTACTTTATTTCAATCGTGTACTGATGATTTGAATGTAGTGTCAGAAGATGACGATGTATTGGCTTCGGATGCTGTCTATAAAGATGCAGCAGGATACAAAAATGCCTTAGCAGGTGTATACGGAAATTTATCGCTTACGAGTACTTGGGGACCAGATGCTTCTTCGCTTGAAGGAGTAGACGCAGGAACAAGTCAGTTTAGTAGATGTTTGTTGTATTTACAAGAGCTTACTACCGATGAGTTAGTGTGGAGTTATGAAAATGATGGTGGAACAGCTGAGTTGCAACGCAATATTTGGACACCAGCGAATCCAATTCTTTTGGGAATGTACTCACGAACTATGGCTTCTGTAGCTTATGCTAATGAATTTTTACGTCAAAGTACTCCTGAAAAATTGAAATCACGTAACATTACTAGCGCCGAAGATTTGGCTGCAATCGAATTGTACCGAAATGAAGTGAAGGTTTTGCGTGCGTATGCCTACTATAATATGATGGATTTGTTTGGTAAAGCAGCTATGTACACAGAAGCGGATCCTATCAACTTCAAAGGGCCTGAGTTTACAAGACAACAATTGTTTGATTTTGTAGAAACAGAATTAAAAGCCGCGCTTCCTAACTTGAAAGCCGCAAGAACCAATGAATACGGTCGTGTTGATCAAGGAATGGCAAAAATGATTTTAGCTAAAATTTACTTGAATGCCGAAGTATATACCAAAACTAAGCGTTACGGCGATTGTATTACGATGTGTAATGATCTTATTGCAGCGGGTTATTCTTTGAAGGCAAATTATTTGGATAATTTCAAAGCTGATAATCATACTTCGCCTGAAATGATTTTCACCATTCAATCTGATGGTGCCAAAACTCAAAACTGGGGAGCGACTACAGTATTGACCAATGGACAAATTGGTGTATGGGAAAATAACGGTGCTGATTTTGGAATTGGTGGATGGAGTGGAGCCTTGAGAATTAGAAAAGAATTTGCTCAAAAATTTGATGGTACCAAATTCAACCAAGATACTCGTAAAACAATAGGAACTGGCGTAGCAGGAAGTGCTTCCAAACAAAGAACGATTGATATTGCAGATATTGGAGTTAAAACCCAAGGGTACATTTTGTCTAAATTTTCTAATAAAACAGCTGCAGGACAAAATGGAACAAGTTCAACTTTTGCCGATACTGATTTTCCATTATTCCGTTTGGCCGATGTATACCTGATGTATGCTGAAGCTACTTTGCGCGGAGGAGCTGGAGGAGATATTACCAAAGCATTAGACTATGCGAATGCACTTAGAAGAAGAGCCAATAACAATACCACAGTTGGTAATATTGTCCCTGCTGATTTGACTCTTGATTTTGTTTTAGACGAAAGAGCTCGAGAATTACACTGGGAAGCTCACCGCAGACAAGACTTAATCCGTTTTGGGAAATTCTCTGGCGGTTCTTACAATTGGGCTTGGAAAGGCAATGCTTCTACTGGAGTTTCTATTCCGGCTTTTATGGATTTGTTTCCAATTCCTGCGGGTTCTTTGGGATCAAATAGCAACCTAACTCAAAACCTTGGATACTAAAAAAATAACCACTTTACACTAAAGAAATGAAAAATACATATAAACTATTAGTTGCTTTTGTAGCTATTTTAGGATTTTGGTCCTGTGATAACGAAACTGATTTGATGATTCTTGAACCACAAGAAGCTGATTTTGCTATTATTACTCCAGATGCGGGTTCGAAAGTAATTTTGAACAAAGCCACACCAGATAATACGGCACTTACTTTAACTTGGGAAAAAGTATCTTATGGTACGCCAACTATTGTAACTTATACGGTAGAGTTTGCCAAAAGCGGAACCGATTTTGCTGCACCAGTCGAAATCAATGCAACATCAAATTCTTTTGCTACTATTAAAGTGTCGGAGCTAAACACCAAAGCGTTGGATTTTGGATTAACTCCAGAGGTAGAGGGAACTATTGATATTCGTATCAAATCTACTGTAGGTACTACTGGCTCTCAACCTAAATATTCTAAAGCAATAAGTATTGTAGTAACACCTTACAGAGGCGTTTTTCCTAAAGTGGATTTGTATCAAGTAGGTCCTGCGACAATCGCGGGTTGGGATGTGAATAAAGGGAATATGCCTATTTTTAGAGACACAAAAGACAACGCTAAGTTTTACTACACAGGATACTTTAACGCTGGTGGATTCAAATTAATTGAACAATTAGGTTTCTGGGCACCTTCGTATGGTGTTGATGGAGGCAAAGTAAAATACAGAGCCAATGATAGCGCACCAGACCCAGCCGTTTTTCCTACAGATAAAGCAGGATACTATTATTTTGAATTGAATTTGGAATCATTAACCTATACTTTAACACCTTACACTGGGCCTATGACTACCTATGCAACGGTTGGATTAGTTGGAGATGCTTTGCCTAGCGGATGGGATGTGAGTGTGCCAATGGTACAATCTACTTTTGATGCCCATATGTGGAAGATTACTCAAACGCTTACTGATGGTAAGATGAAATTCAGAGCCAATAACAGTTGGGATGTGAATTGGGGAGATAATGGAGGTGATATTATCGTAACAGCAGGTAAATACGATATTTGGTTCAATGATTTAGATGGGCGTTACACGTTCATTGTAGCACAATAATAAATTTTGGTTTTTTATACTTTTCAATCCTCGGTAGTATTTGCTATCGGGGGTTGTTTTTTTACAGCGGTTTTAATTTTTTAAGTTGCTAAATAGAGCAATTTTAGTAGGTTGATTTTTATTCTTCTAACTGTTTTTTGGAAGTTTAAAAAACTGGTAGGTACTGGTATGTTTTTGTGTTTTTTTTCTATACATTTGAATTTCACATTTGATAAAAAATAAGCTTAAATAAAATAAATTTCTCAAATTATGACACTCTCCATCAACAAATCATATGGTATATTGCCTAACGGTGAGGAAGTCCAAGCGGTTCAATTAACCAATAAAAATGGCATGCAAGTTCACGTGATAAGTTATGGAGCTACAGTAACATCTGTAAAAATTCCTATGGCAGATCACAAAGAAGTAGATGTGGTTTTGGGATTCGAAACCTTAGAGGATTATATTAAGTCCTTTGAGTTGCCTAGTCCTCCTTATTTTGGAGCAGTAATTGGCAGATATGCTGGAAGAATCAAGGGTAGTAGCTTTGACTTGAACGGTAAAGCCGTTAAGTTGAATCCCAATCATGGTGAGCATTTGTTGCATGGTGGAGCCTCTGGTTTTCATCAAAAAAACTGGAAAATAGAGAACGTAAAAAAAGGCATCAACTCAGCAGTTACCTTGTCGTATACAAGTCCCGCTGGCGAAGAAAATTTCCCAGGCGAGTTGACCGTAACGGTTACTTATTGTTTGACAGAATCCAATGAGTTGCTAGTGGAGTACAACGCAACCACTACTGAAGATACTGTATTGAACTTTACCCATCATAGTTACTTTAATCTAGAAGGTCATGAACATGCAGTAACGCAACAAGAATTATTCGTTAATGCAGATAGAGTAATAGAGAAAAACCATCAAAATATACCAACTGGTAGGGTTTTGGCTGTAGCCGAAAGTGCCTTCGATTTTTTGGAAGCTAAAAACTGTCCAACGTCTATTGATGATACTTTCGTTTTAGGAAGTCAAGAAGAAATGGCGGCTTCGCTTTACAGTTCCAAAAACAACTTACATTTGTTGGTTTATACCAATCAACCTGGAGTGCATGTGTATGTGGGAGGTAATTGTTTTGATACCATTTCTGGGAAAGAAGGTGCAAACTATCATTCGTTGAGTGGCATTTGTTTTGAAACACAAAATTTTCCAGACGCACCCAATCACAATCATTTTCCTTCGGCTGTCTTGAAAAAAGGTGAAAATTATTATCACAAAACCATCTATAAATTCCAATCCAAATCAATTTAATTAACTAATTATGAAATCGCCATTAACAACAGGTTTGTTGAAAACAAACACTTATAAATAAAGGCGATAACATATTTGACCTTTAAAAAATAAATTTTACAAATATGAAAAAAATCTTCTTAAACATCGTTATTCTTCTAAGTGTTTTGTTACAAACAGCATGCTCTAGCGATAGCGAAAAAAGCGATGGCGGAACCGTTACGCCACCTGTAGTAACAAGTGATTTTATCAAAGCGGCTGATATTTCTTTTTTACCAGAAATAGAAGCGGCAGGTGTCGTTTTTACCAACAACGGAAAAACCGAAGACATGTTGACTACATTAAAAAGTGCTGGTTGCAATACCATCCGAATTCGTTTGTGGAAAGACCCTGCCAATGGACATTCTGGGTTGACTGAAGTAAAAACTCTAGCACAGCGAGTAAAAAAAGCAGGTTTAAAAGTTTGGTTAACGGTTCACTATTCTGACGATTGGGCAGATCCTGCGGTTCAAACCACTCCAGCTGCTTGGAAAAACTTATCGTTTACTGATTTAAAAGCTGCGGTAGCTTCATACACCACAACTATTTTGACCGAAATTAA
>ERZ650302.690-NODE-690-length-18823-cov-39.500853_pt1 | contig 18823 bp, 13 predicted proteins | sample MGYA00376238_ERZ650302 | MGnify/ENA primary metagenome ERZ650302 (study PRJEB26733, sample SAMN07839298) | wastewater metagenome | biome: urban; feature: wastewater treatment plant; material: waste water | place: USA: North Carolina | collected 2016-04-28 ... | reverse complement strand
AGTAGTGGTTAATGAAAACCGCACGGACTGGATTGTCACCAATGACACCACTCAGAATTCATCAGATGGCACACGATTGACCCCTGCCGTCAAATCCGTACAGTTAAACTTGGGAGATTTTAGTTACGCAGCTTGACGATAATAATCAAACCACACCTGTCTTGGCGATTTATAGGCCAAACCCCTTTGAATCCTCGTTTGGTTGTAGTACAGCTCAATATAGCCAATGATATCGCTGATGGCTGTAAATCTTGTTATATAGTCTTGGTGATATACTAATTCATTCTTTAATACGCCCCAGAAGCTTTCTATTGGAGCGTTATCAAAGCAGTTGCCACGACCACTCATCGAGCCTGTAAACTGATGCTGTTTGATAATCTTGTGGTAGGCATGGCTACAGTACTGACTGCCTCTGTCAGAGTGAACTATTAGCTCTTTGCTGGGCCGTTTGTTCTTGATGGCCATGTTCAATGCACGGCATACTAGATCAGCGGTCATACGTTTATTAATGGCATAGCCAACCAGCTCTTTAGTGTATAAGTCTTTAACCCCTGCTAAGTACAGCCAACCCTCATTTGTCCAGATATAGGTGATGTCACTGACCCAAGACTCATTAGGACGCTTAGCATCAAACTGCTGATCCAACACGTTTGGATAAACCATTTTATTATGGTTTGAGTCTGTAGTGACTTTAAAGCGTTTATGGCGACGGCATTTGATGCCATGTTCTTCTTTGATACGTCTGACCATGTACAAGCTAATATCATGGCCTTGCTCTATGAGCTTTGCATGCAGTCGATCAGCACCATAGCGCTCACGAGTTTCACTGTGAGCAGCCCTAACCAGTAGCTCAGACTGATTACGATGTATCTGTTGGTCACTGATATCACGACTCAGCCAGTCGTAATAACTTGATGGCTTAACACTTAGCACACGGCACATAGTGGTGATGCTAAAGAAGTGCTGGTTATCTTTGATAAAGGCGTACCTGACTAACTGTGCTTTGCAAAGTACGCCGTGGCCTTTTTTAGGATCTCTCGCTCCTCTTCGGCAACTTTAAGTTGTCGCTTGAGCTGCTTATTCCACAAATCTAACGATTGAGCGGCGACAAAATGTTATAATCGACTTACTAACAGATACCTATGACAATTTGAATCAGGACAAGCCTTTCGATGAGCATTAGCACCAGTAACGCCCCTACCAGTCACAAACCCCACGACCCCACCAATTTTCAACTCACACCCCCTGCCTTTTTTCCGTTCAAAGCCATACAAGCGACTAACAAAGTCCGTTTAGCTGACCTGTTAAAACAGCGGATTTTGTTCCTTGACGGCGCGATGGGGACAGAAATTCAAACCTATAAACTTATCGAGGCAGACTACCGTGGTGAGCGATTTGCAGGCTTTGGACGTGATGTCAAAGGCAACAATGACTTATTGGTACTGACCCAGCCGCATATTATCCGTGATATTCACCGCTCGTATCTTGAGGCAGGCGCAGATATCATTGAAACCAACAGTTTTAATGGCACGCAAATTTCGATGGCGGACTACGGCATGGAAAATCTCGCTTATGAGATTAACAAATCCGCCGCCGCCCTTGCCCGCCAAGTGTGTGATGAAATCACTGCGTTAAACCCAGACAAACCTCGGTTTGTGGCAGGCGTGATTGGTCCCACCTCTCGCACTTGCTCGATTTCACCCGATGTCAATGACCCCGCCTTTCGTAACGTCACCTTTGATGAACTCGTTGATAACTACACCGAGGCGACTTATGCTTTGATTGAAGGCGGTGCCGATATCATCTTGATAGAAACCGTGTTTGATACCCTAAATGCCAAAGCAGCGATTTTTGCGGTGACGGGCGTGTTCGAGACCATTGGGTTTGAATTGCCGATTATGATTTCAGGCACCATTACCGATGCATCGGGACGTACGCTGTCGGGGCAAACTGCCGAAGCGTTTTATAACTCAATCCGCCACGCCAAACCGATTTCGATTGGGTTTAACTGTGCGCTGGGGGCAGATGCTTTAAAACCGCATATCAAAACCTTGTCGGATGTGTGCGAAACTTTTGTTTCCGCTCATCCCAATGCAGGCTTGCCCAACGAGTTTGGGGAATATGACGAAACGCCTGAACAAACTGCCACCATGGTTGCCGACTATGCCAAGTCTAGCTTGGTCAATATCGTGGGCGGCTGCTGCGGCACCACCCCCAAACATATCGCCAAAATTGTCGAGATGACGTCACCCTTTGCCCCGCGCCAACTGCCAGACTACAAGCCAGCTTGCCGATTGTCGGGACTCGAAGCGTTCAACATCACCCGTGACAGCCTGTTTGTCAATGTCGGTGAACGTACCAATGTCACAGGCTCAAAGAAATTTTTGCGTCTCATCAAAAACGAAGAATACACCGAAGCGTTGGACGTGGCTCGTGACCAAGTCGAAGGCGGCGCCCAAGTCGTTGATATCAACATGGATGAGGCCATGCTAGATAGCAAGGCGGCGATGATTCACTTTGTCAATTTGGTTGCCAGTGAGCCAGATATCAGCCGTGTACCGCTGATGATTGACTCGTCAAAATGGGACATCATCGAAGCGGGTCTTAAATGCACGCAAGGCAAATCTGTGGTCAATTCGATATCGTTAAAAGAAGGCAAAACAGAGTTTGTGCAAAAAGCCAAGCTATGTCAGCGTTATGGGGCGGCGATTATCGTCATGGCGTTTGATGAAGACGGACAGGCGGACAGCTTTGAGCGTAAAATCCAAATCTGCAAACGCTCCTACGATATTTTAGTTGATGAAATCGGTTTTCCGAGTGAAGACATCATCTTTGACCCCAATATTTTTGCCGTCGCCACGGGGATTGAAGAGCATAACAATTACGGCTTAGACTTTATCAATGCCACCCGATGGATTACCGACAATTTGCCCAACGCTATGGTCTCAGGCGGTGTGTCGAATGTGTCGTTCTCATTTCGTGGCAATCCCATTCGTGAAGCCATTCACGCCGTGTTCTTGTACCATGCTATCAAAAACGGCATGACCATGGGGATTGTCAACCCCGCCATGCTAGAGCTGTATGACGATATCGAGCCAGACGCTAGAAATGCCATTGAAGACGTGATTTTGAACCGTAACCAAGGTGAGTCAGGTCAAGATGCCACCGACCATTTGATGCAAGTGGCAGAAAACTATTTAAGCGGTAAGAAAAAAGATAGCACTGTCGATTTGTCATGGCGTGAATTGCCCGTAGAAAAACGCATTGAACACGCGCTAGTCAAAGGGGTAACCACCTATATCAATGAAGACACTGAAGAAGCACGGCTAAAATTCCCCCGTCCCTTAGACGTCATCGAAGGACCTTTGATGGACGGTATGAATGTGGTCGGTGACTTGTTTGGGGCAGGCAAAATGTTCCTACCGCAAGTGGTAAAATCCGCCCGTGTGATGAAGCAAGCGGTGGCATGGCTTAATCCGTATATCGAAAAAGAAAAAGTTGCAGGCGAAACCAAAGGCAAAGTGCTCATGGCAACGGTGAAAGGCGACGTGCATGACATCGGCAAAAACATCGTCGGCGTGGTGCTCGGCTGTAATGGCTATGACATCATCGACTTAGGTGTGATGGTGCCTTGTGAAAAAATCCTACAAGTCGCCAAAGATGAAAACGTCGATATCATCGGCTTGTCAGGCTTGATTACCCCAAGCCTTGATGAAATGGTGTATGTCGCCAAACAAATGCAGGAGCAAGGCTTTAATCTGCCTCTACTGATTGGGGGTGCGACGACTTCAAAAGCCCATACCGCGGTAAAAATCGAGCCCAACTATCAAAACGATGCGGTTGTCTATGTTGCCGATGCCAGCCGCGCAGTGGGCGTAGCGACGACTTTACTATCCAAAGAAAAACGCGTCGATTTTATCAGTGCGCTACGTCAAGAGTATGGCGAAGTCCGTGAACGTCTTGCCAATCGCCAACCCAAAGCGGCGAAGCTATCGTATGCGGAATCGATTGAACACGGTTTCCAATACGACTGGGCAAACTACACACCCCCTAAGCCCAACCAATTAGGACAAGTCATTTTGGACGATTATCCGTTACAAAATTTATTGCCCTATATCGACTGGACGCCTTTCTTTATCTCTTGGGGATTGGTCGGCAAATATCCCAAAATTTTTGATGATAACATCGTCGGGGAGGAAGCCAAAGACTTATTTGCCAATGCCCAAGCCATGATTGATAAATTAATCAAGGAAAAATTGGTCACAGCTAAAGCGGTGTTTAAACTAAGCCCTGCCCAACGCCCAAGCTCAGACACGGTGCAGGTACTCGATGAGCAAGGCAATGTCACGTATACCTTTGAGCATTTACGCCAGCAATCTGATAAAGCCAGTGGTAAACCTAATTACAGCCTAGCGGATTTTATCAGTCCTGAAAAAACCGATTATCTCGGTGGTTTTACCGTGTCATTGTTTGGCGCAGAAGCACTTGCCAATGACTATAAAGCCAAAGGCGATGATTATAGTGCCATCATGGTACAGGCGCTTTGCGACCGCTTTGCTGAGGCATTTGCCGAGCATTTGCATGAGTTGATTCGTAAGCAATATTGGGGCTATCAAGCGAATGAAAGCCTAACCAATGATGAACTCATCAAAGAAAAATATGCCGGTATTCGCCCTGCGCCGGGTTATCCTGCCTGCCCTGACCATACCGAAAAAGGCAAGCTGTTTGACTGGCTTGATACCACCAACGCCATTGGGACGTATTTGACGGAAAGCTATGCCATGTACCCTGCGTCTAGCGTGAGTGGGTTTTATTATAGTCACCCAGAGAGTGATTATTTTAATGTGGGTAAAATCAGTCAAGACCAGCTTGAAGATTATGCTAGACGAAAGGGTTGGGATAAAGCTACAGCAGAAAAGTGGCTAAATCCGAATTTATAATTACTATATTATGATTAGGAAATAAAGCGACATATAGTGTCGTATTAAACAGGTATCTTATATCTCTTTAAGATAAATTTGTTTAAAATAACATTATCTCTATTAGTTGTTTTAAAGAAAATAAGTTGATAATATCCTATTATTAATTTAAATTTTAGGATATTACTGATGGACTTTCTTACATCAACTCTCGTTTCTGGTTTAGTTTATGATTTGGTTAAGTTAGGGACAATGTTAACAGCTAAAAAAATTCAAGAATTTTTTGTAGAAAATTTCTTTGAAATTACCCAACAACAAGCAATTGAAATTTATAGCAAATCTCAAGATATTCCAAAACTAGAATTTGAGAATTTGAGTCGTAATGAATTTATTTCAAAGTATGAAAAAAATTTTCAGTTAAGTAACTCAGAAATCATTAGTCAAAATTTTAGTAATTCTAACAACTCGGGAAATATAATAAGAGACTCTCAGGTAAATTTTAATAATAATCAAAAAAAAACAGATTAAATATATTAATTGAAGAATTTGAGAAACAGAAAAATAGCTCTCCTGAGTTTGAAAAATTTAGTGATGAATTAAATAATTATTTACAACGTAAAATAATTAAAAATAATCCTAAATTTGCGAGAGATTTAGAACAAAAACTTAGAGATGGTAATAGGGAAAGATTTTTACAAACTGCACTTGAGTGTAAAAATAGAATTCATAGAAAGATTGTCAAATATGGATTATACAAAACTGCGAATGATGTATTTATATTTTTACTATCAAATATAATGATAATTTTTGAACATCAAATTAAATCTAGGATTTTATCCAAGAATTTTGAAATTTATGAGATTGACGATTTAATAACAGAAAAGATTATTAACTATTACTGGGAAGACTGTCAAATTTCTACTTTATTTGATGATATGGGTGATTTATATGGTCTTTTATATTTACTGACTGGTAACTGCCATATTGATTGGGACACTGACGTATGATTTATCACCCAAGAAAGGATATCTACCATTGCTGTTTTAGGCTTCTTTCCATTTTATCGCTTACAGAAAACGAAAGTATTGATATTAATAAGTTAAGAATTATTGACTTTTTTCTTGTATTCCCAAATTATCTTGTAATTAAAGATGGTTTAAGTTTTAATAAATATATTACCTTTCCTAAAGGAAAGAGCATATCAGCAAAAATCTTAAAAAAGATAGACAAGCCTTTTGAATACCTACCGAATCCAAAAATTTTATTTTCTGAATTATCGGATTTTCAAACTCATGCTTTACTAATACTCAAAGCAAAAAAAATTATCGAAATAGATAATGAGCTTGTTATAAAATCTGAGAAGTTTAATACAGTGAAAGATAATCTAATCTCTGATACACGTTTCGTATCTGATGAAGTTTTTAAAGAACTCATTATGAAATTATTGGATATTGATAATTTGAAAACTCGTACTAAATTAATGGAGTCTAGGTATGACTCAACTATTTAAACCATCTCTTTTTTTAAATCGTTTAGTAATCAAAGAAGAACAATATATTGTCTATGATGAAAAATTTCACAAAGGCGTAAATATTATTCGTGGTGATAATAGCTCTGGCAAATCCACAATTATGGAGCTTATATTTTTTGCTTTAGGTGGAGTTATTCCTAAGAAACAATGGAAAGAAAAAGCATTGCTCTGTAGTGAGGTTTATGCTGAAGTACAAATTAATGAACGTATATTCACTCTTCAACGTAACATAACTGATAACTCCCAAGAAGGTATGCGAATTTTTGAAGGAAAATACGAAAATTTTTTAATTAAAGAAAGTTTACATTTTCCTTTTAATTCAAATGCTAATGCTAATAAAGAAAGTTTCCATGATAATTTACTTAGTTTATTAGGCATTCCAAAATCAAAATCTGACAATTCCAATTCCATTAACTTTAATCAAATTCTCAGATTAATCTATACTGACCAACTAACAAGTGTTAGTAGGATTTTTCGTGAACAGGAATTTGATTCCAATCTAATTAGGGAAGCTATTGGTGATTTGCTTTTAGGGATTTCATCTGGAGAGTTATTAAGTAAAAAAATAGAATTCAAAAATCTAAATAAAAAATTAGATACAGCTATCGATGAGGTTAAAATCGTATTAAGAATAAGCGGTGAGATTTTAACTAAAGAACATTTTCAAGAACAAATTGAAAATAATAAAATTCACATTGATAAATTAAATGAATTACTTGAAAAAATTGATGATGATATACCTGATACTGATAAAGAAAAAATTATTGAATACAGAAAACTCTTTGATAATATTCTAAAAGAAAAAGACATTAAAATTGCTGAACTTAATAAATACCAATTTGAAATAATTGATTCAAAAGAATTTATTAAATCTCTATATACAAGACTACAAGAAATACAAGAATCTGAAAAGGCATTAAATTTGCTCAATGACTTAGAATTTAATTACTGCCCATCATGTTTTAGTCATCTAGAGCCTATCGAGAATGAAGATATTTGCATATTATGTGGCAATACTCATAAAAATGATTATGAAAAACCAACTTATCGCATTCAAAAAAATATAGAATTTCAAATCAAAGAAACTGAATTATTAATACCTAAGTTTGAAGAAAAATATTCTGACTTGAGTGATGAAATAGTAACTATTAATAATATAATTGATAGTAAACGCATCGAATTATCTTTGCTAGAAAGACCGAAAAGTGGCTTATCTGTTGAGAAACGCAAATTCTTATTAGAAATTGGAGCATTAGAAAAAGAAAATGAACATTTAATAAAAGAAATGTTAAACGCTGAAAAATTTTACTCTCTACAACAAGAGAGAGATGCTTTGCAAGTTGAAGTTAATCAACTAAAAGATGAAATTAGAGGTTTGGAGAATAAGTTTAAATTAGTAAAAGCTAATAAAGAAAAGCTCATTTCTAATAAAACATTAGAACTCATTAAAAAAGATTTAGAACGGCAAGATTCTTTCAAATCACCAGAGGAAATAGAGTTTAGCTTTTCCAATGATACTATTAAAGTTGATGGAATCAGTTTATTTTCAGCAAGTTCGACTGCTCTATTAAAAGTATGCTTTAAATTGGCGTTGCTCATTGCATCATGTCGTGATAAAAGTTTCCGTTATCCTAGATTAGCACTAATGGATAACATTGAAGATAAAGGAATGGAAAAAGAGAGAAGTCAAAATTTACAAAGAATAATTGTCGAAGAATCAGAAAATTTAGAAACTCAACATCAAATTATCTTTACTACATCAATGATAGACCCTAGTTTAGACAACGATAAATATTGTATTGGAGATTTTTACAATACAAATAAATATACCTTAAAACTTAAATAAGAGGCTTGATAAGAACGTTAAATTTCAAATCAAGCCACTTTATTCACAATTACTGCTCAATCGCATAATCAATGGTGACAACGAGTCGCACCAATTTATCCACGCCATCTTTATCATACGTCCCACCATAATCTGAGTCATCGGTATCAGGGTTATGCGCATCCAAAATATTAAACGACCCTTGTGACGCTGAACGCATCACCCCTACTTTGGCATGACCGGTTTTGGCAAACTCTTCGGCGCGTTTGTTGGCATCATCGGTGGCTTTGGCAATCAAATCATGCTTGATTTTCTCAAGGTCATTGAGCAGATATTGCGGCTTTTCAAACGTCACTGATTCATGGCTGATACGATAATTTTGCACTTGAGCGAGCATATTGGTGATTTTATTGAGTTCTTGACTGCTAATTGACAGCGTTTGGGTGGCTTTATAGCCATTTTGGCGGGTGCGGGTTTGTCCCTGCTCATCCACATAGTCCTCATTATACGGCTCAACGCTTATGGGCGTGACATTTTGACTAGATATGCTAAAGCCTTTGCTTGCCACAAACTGCTGCAGCGCTTTAAAGTCATTTTTACCATTTGCGAGTGCACCTGCATAGTCTTGTCCCCAAGCGCTAACACCCATTTGGATTTGGGCAAGATTGGCTTTGTAAGGGGCTTCCGCCAAGCCTTTGACGGTAATCGTGCCGGACTGTTTTAGATTCTTAAACTGCGTGCCAAGTACAAATGCCGCGGCGATGAGACCGAGTGCCAAGATAATGCCAAAGATAATCAGCGGTAATGAGTTTTTATTATCGGTTTGTAGCGGTGGCGTAGGTAAATTATTCATATATCGTAGACCCTATATTTATTTACTATATTTATTCTATAGAGTATAACAAACAAATATTGAATATTAATGGGATTTTTTTAGCGCGATGGTTTTCGCCAAATTGTCTAATTGCCGCATGGACTGTTTGTTATCCGTAGGCTGCTGATAGCGGATTTGTCGATATAGCGCGGCAAGTGCTTGAATGGCTGCCTTATCGGTGACTTTTGGTTCAAGTCGAGTAAGCCAAGCCAGCACCCCTTCACTATCCTGCCTTGCGAGCGTTTGGTCTTTTTTTGCCAAGCGATTGGATAACTGTACCATAATCCAATCATGCCTATCCCACACCCGGCGGCGACGCCACCACAGCCACAATCCCAATAGCGCAAGGACGCTCACAAGGGTGACAAACATCACCATCACTTGCTGATAGACAGATTGGATATTGAGCCATTTGAACAGCGATGACCGCTGGCGGTCTTGGTCATAGCCGACCACATCGCGTTGCCAATAGTAGCTAGCTTGGTCAAACAAGCGGCGCGCTTGCTGCAGCATTTGAAACTGCTGATAGCTAATTTGCCCTGCCACGCCCTCACCAAACATTTTTGCGCCAGCGTCTTGGGTGACAGTGTCCATACCCTGCTCGACCCGATTGGGTGCGACAAAGCCCGTAGGATCTACACGCACCCAGCCTCGCCCTTGCACCCAAATCTCGCTCCATGCATGGGCATCCATTTGGCGCACTTCCCAACTTTTGCCATCACGCCCTAACTGCCCACCTTGATACCCGGCTACCACACGAGCAGGCACACCTGCCGCTCGCATAAGGTAAGTAAAACTTGACGCATAATGCTCACAAAACCCTGCACGGGTAGCAAATAAAAAATCATCGATGCGATTACTACCCAAGGTAGGGGGTGATAAAGTGTAGCGAAACTGCTGGCTACGCATCCACTGGGCGATGGCGTTGGTATAGGCAATTGGGTCATCGCCTGCTTGGTGGTAGAGTCGCTGGGCAAATTGGCGACTTTGCGGATTACCGCCTGCTGGCAATGCTAAATTGACCTGACGCTGCTGGGTAGATAAGGCTAAATTGATAGGTGCATCATCTAACCAATGCACTTGATAAGTGAAACGCTGATTGACAGTATCCCAATACCGCAGGGTAAAATCCGACGTCAGCCCAATGCCTTTTTGGTTGGTTATCGGATAATCAAGCCCAAACAACCAATTTTGTCCCGTCTGCTCCAAAATCACCCGATAGTCAGGGATAACGGCTAAAGTAAAGCGTTTACTCAGCTTCGACGTCGGTAACAACCAATCCGCAATCGGCTGATCGGGCGTCCAAAGCGAGATGCGAGGATTGGCGCGCCAGGTGGTGCCATCAAAATCAGAAAATACCAAACCGCGCCAATATAAATTTTGTTGACTTGGCTGCTGATTGCCAAATTCCACCCGAAACGCCAATTCAGTCGATTGACTGAGGTTGGCAAAATCGCCCGGTGACATACTATCTGACATGCCGGTCTTTGCTTGCGCGCCGCTCAAATGCACCGACCATAGCGGCGGCAATCGGGGAAAAAATAAAAACAGAATAATGGTCAGAGGAATCGCTTGACCGACCAATAAGCCGAGTGTGCGGTAGCGTCCTGTACCATCATCATTTTGCGCAATCATGGCAAACAGCACGACCATCGTGCCAATCGCCACTTGTAGCGTTGTCATCAAATCTTGGTTGATTAACAACAGCCCTGCCAATACAAACAGTGATAAACTCAGCACCACATAGCCATCACGCCTGGTATGCAATTCCAGTAGCTTACTGACGGCACACAATAGCAAAAACGCGATACCGACATCCAATCCAAAGGCAGTACGATAGGTCAAATACAGCCCCACCAAACTTGCAATGAATCCTGTGTACTGTATCAACTGTAATGAGCGCGGGCGATACAAAGCGTTGGGCAACCAACGTCGCAGCGGTTGCAATTGAAAGATGATAATAAAAAAGGCATACACCGATAGCCAAATGGGTAGATTTTTGACGTGAAAAGCCACGATCAGCAGTTGAGACAGCAATATCCACTGATACGCCGAGATTTGGTTTAGGCGCGCAGATAAGGTTAAGCTAGGGCGATTTGGGTTAGGGCGACTCATGGCGTTTTTGCCAATCTTAGCAAACATTGCTGACGAAATGCTTGTCCTTCACCAATTGCGCCTTCACCATCAGGCAGTCGCAATTGAAAAGCGATTTGGCTTTGGCTCAAACTATCCACCCCGTAGCGCAGCTGGCTGAGTTTTTCCTCATGCGTCACCGCAGGCATCTGATAGTAATCCAGCAATTGCTGCTGCCCCACACTCTCCACAAAACGTTTTGACATGAGTCCTTGCCCGCGCGCGACATGCGCCCACGAAATACGCGCCAATGATTCCCCTGGGACATAATTATCCAGCTGGTCAAAATCTTCCTGCCCTGCTTGGGTGTGTAAGGCAGCGGTTTGTTCATCATCAGATGGCACAAACTGACTGGCTTTCATCTCATAGCGCAGTGGCGCAGGATACACCCACGCGTGTCCTTCAAAAAACACATACGACCAAGCTTGCAAAATCCCTAAGGGATATACAGTACTCACCGTGAGCCTGGGTAACACAAATTTGCCGCGTTTGTCGGCTGTTAACCATAAGCTCACCTGTTGCGGCGCTTGTATTTGACTGACCAATAGCCAATCATTTGGTGCGGACAGTGCATTGGGTTTGCGGTGTATCGGCTGTTTAAAATCAAAGGCGTTGTTGGCAAAACTTAACCGAACTTGCCGATGCGGCTGGCTTGACTCACTACTAATTTGCAGTCGCACTTGCACTTTGTCACCCACTTGCGTGTCGCTGATATCCACCAGTTTGATTTGCAACCCTGCCAAGTGCGCAAAGGTATAATGGATGGTCACCACGAGTAGACTACCTAACAAAAAGCACAAACCCAACACCAAATTATTGGCATAATTAATCCCTGCGACAAAGGTAATGATGAGTAAAAAAGCGTACAGCATCCCTTCTTTACTCAAAAAAATATATACGTTGCGCAGGTTGAGGGTGATGTCGCGGCTGACCGGTGCCCGACGCTTAAACCATGGTTGCAAGTAGTTTTCAAGTCGCTGGCGAATGGCAAACATGATAGGCGCGGGCTCTTAATTGGATAATTTAATCAGATAATAAAAATACAGCAATGAGAAAGTTTTTAACGCTAAAACACGTTTACATCATGGTTTACACCATTACTGGCACTTGGCGTAACAACTGGGTCGCAATCGATTGGGGCTGCTCACCGCCCAAATGATTAAATGGGATAAAAGCTTGCCCCAAGCGATGATCGACAACGGCAGCAAATACCGCTTGGATGTCTTCTGGCGTCACCTCATTGTAGCCACCCAAATATGCAAAGGCTTGTGCCGCTTGCTTTAGTGCCAACACACCACGGGTAGATAGACCATGATAGTCTCGGCTTTCACGCGTTTTTGCTACCAATCGCTGTAAGTAGTCAATCACAACATCTGCGATATACACCTCTTTGGCTTGCGCTTGTGCCTGCTGCAATGACTGGGTATCTAACATCGGGGTAATTTGACTCAGCATTTGACGTCTATCTTTACCCAGTAGCAACTCTCGCTCTGCATTAACCGAGGGATAACCCAGCGATAAACACATCAAAAACCGATCCAGCTGTGACTCAGGTAAAATAAACACACCCGATTGCTGCGTTGGGTTTTGGGTAGCAATCACAAAAAAAGGTTCAGGGAGTTTTCGTGTTACCCCATCTTGCGACACTTGCCGCTCTTCCATCGCCTCTAACAGGGCAGATTGGGTTTTTGGGCTTGAGCGATTAATTTCATCAGCAAGTAACAACTGACAAAATATCGGACCTGGCTTAAATTCAAATGTGCCAGTATCGGTTTTATACAGCGAAATCCCTAAAATATCGGCAGGTAGCATATCGCTGGTAAACTGCACCCGATTAAACGATAACCCCAAATGGTTGGCAATCGCGTGCGCCAGCGTGGTTTTACCCATTCCTGGTAAATCTTGAAGCAGTAAATGACCATTGGCTAACAAACAAGCAACCGCCAACTTCACTACCTCAGGTTTATCCAAGACGATCTCATTAATACTCACCAACATGGCTTGCAATCGTTGTTGTAACGGCTGATTGTCTAAGTTACCCATCACAGTGTGGTCTATCCTTTAAAAGTTTAAATTTTGTTTATCAATCATGTTAACTCAAAATATCGCTTAAAGGCATAGCCACAAAGCAATCTAACGAAGCGTCGAAATATAAGCAATAATATCTTGGCGGACTTTGGCATCAGCAATCGGGTCAGAACGCATACGCGTTCCTGGGATAGTTTGTTTTGGATGGGCGATATATTTATCCAAATTTTCCGCTGTCCACGTCATATTGCTGTTTTTTAGTGCGTCTGTATATTGATAATCGGTTAATAAGGCGGATTTTGCCCCATAAATACGCAGTAATTGTGGGCCTTTCTCGTTATTTCCTGGCTGCAGCTTGTGGCATTTGAGGCAGGCTTCTTCGTATTGCTTTTTACCGTTATCGGCATCCCCTTGGCTATAAACGGGCAAGGTAACTGCTGGGCGCTGAGCGGGTGGCTGATGTTGACAACCTGTCGCAATGACGATACAAAGACCCAATCCTAGCATAGGCAATCGGTTTGATTTATGAATGATTGTTTGGTGCATGTTGGCTAACTCGTTTTTATCTTATAAATTCAGCGCTTAGATTTAGCTTGGTTCAGTCTCGATGTGCATGGTGTCACTGGCTTTTTGCAAATAGGCCCCTTGCAAATAACGCGCACCGACTGTCCACGCCGCTGACATGGCGGCAGGGTCTTCAATAAAAGGCATCAAACAACTGGAGCCGCGCTCAGTGATTTCGCGCACCACCGTTGCCACGGTATTGACATTTTCATTGCTGCTCAAATCTTTGATATAGCTGCGATCGAGTCGTACCAGCTGTGGTTTGACAAACTCCAATACTTCCATCGCATTGACCGCCGAGCCAAAATTATAGATACCTAGGTGACAACCTATTTGGTTAAGCTCATTACTTTGTTTGGCTGCCACCGCTAGATGATCCATTACCATGGTTTCATTAAACTGTACCGTCAATACCCCGGGCTCGCTGGTACCTAATGCTTGCATCAATCGACTCATAAAGCTTGGCAAAGTGGCATCTGCTAGTGATATCTGGCTTAAATGCACTAATAATCGGGCACTGGCATCGACCTCATGACGGTAACGTTTTAAATCTTTACAGGCTTGAATTAACACCCAACGGTCGATTTTATCCATTAACTGATGTCTGGTCGCCACTTCTAAGAATTTATCAGGTGCCATTAAACTGCCATCTGCTAGCGGCAAGCGTAAAAACACCTCAAACATGTTACTGACATCGTTTTCAACGTCATAAATCGGCTGATATAATAATTTAAATTTGCTGTGTTCCAGCGCATCACGTAACGATTCGTACAGCGCACCGTCATCACTGCTGGCAAAACTACTTGGGTCATATAGATAGAATAAATCTTTATCGTCGTTGCTGTCTTTATTAACTTTGGCTGCCATGCCGACGGCTTGGATGACACGGTTAATAAGACTATTGGTATCAGGTGCACTGGCGTTGACTAAGGTTGCACCAATGGTTACTGTAGTCTTAACCGTACGATGACCAATTTCAATAATGGTGCTATTAATATCGGCAACCAATTTTTGTCCTAACGCTGTCAAATCTTGTTGTCGCATATTAGGGATAATTATCATAAACATGCTATCATTAAAACGGCTCAAATAGCCATTTTTCACCCGCTCTACCCCAATAATCTCAGTGAGATGTTGCTCAAGAATATTGGCAACGGCAACCACTACCCCATCAATCCCTTCAATCCCCACACTGGCATGGATTTTACCAATATTATCGATTCGTAACGCCATCAAACCCACAGATAGGTTTTTTTCAACAATCACGTCACGCAGTCGGTTAAACAGTCTTTCAAAACCATGACGATTAAATAGCCCTGTGATTGAGTCAATGCGTTCCATTGCCTCAAGTTTTTTGGCAAGCTCAGCGCTATTGGCTTGTTCGTTGGGCTGGATAATGACTTGTAGACACGGCTGACTATCATAGGTAGCAGCCGCTAACTGCAGCTTAGCCGCGAAGGTGGTATTATCTTTTCTCACACTTTCAAATTTAAATTCGACGTTTTTACGGTTGCCTTTTTCAAAGTCTTTTAAAAACGTTTTAAAATCTTGGATATTGTTGCGCGCAATCAAGTCAACAACGGGTATCCCCATCAATTCATCGAGCGTTTTAAACCCAAACATTTCAAGATAGGGCTCATTGGCATAAATATGTAAACCATCTTCAATATAAGCCACTGCACTCTTGGAGTTTTTGATAAGAATATTGGCACGCTGTTCGGCATCGCTCAATACCATTTTTAGGCGCTCAAGCTCGCGGACGAGTTTATGATGCTCGTGTTCACGGCAGATACGAATGGCCATGCGCAGTAACTTATTTTTGCGCAACGCATCCGCTGCACCCCAATAGGTATATAAAGGTAATAACTTATGGGTTTTATCAGGGTCGCTAACAAGCTGGGTCTGGGCTTGCTCATTGGCAGTTAATGCCTCTGGGTAATCAGTCGCATCATCAGGCAACAGAGCGATGACGGGGATGTGAGCATCGTGGGCTTTTAAAATCTCTTTGACGTCCTTAAACGATAAATCATACGCATTCCCCATTAAAATAATGTCCCAAGACTGGCGCAATAATTTTATCAGCTCGTCTTTGGCATCCAAAAACCCTAAATTAACCTGTCTATAATAATGTTTTTCTAATAACCCAACCAACTGCTCGGCATACAGCTGGTTATCATCAATGATTAACAGGTTGAGTTGTTTTTGTTTTTGCATCGATTAACTATCCCATTAAACGCTTGGTTTATAGAGCACTAAGCAAGCTATTATAAGCGAATTTTTTGATAAATTATTTATAATATTAGATTCAATTTCTTATTATATGATTAATCAATCAAAACGGCTATAAAGATAGGAAAATCTTTTATTTTTAATGGGTTAGATTTATTTTGGCAACTTTTGTTGCCATTTTTTAGTGATTAAAACTGAATTCTCACAAAAGCGTATTCCTCGATATCATCAGTCATATTAAGTAGCTCAGTTAAACGCACGTTAATTTCTTTGTTATCAATACGTATCACCAGCTTGTCTGCCACTTGGTAGCCAAAGCGCGCCATTAGCAAGCGGGTCTGGCTATCAGTGTTGCTTGGGGCGGTCGGAATTATAAATGCCGCAACAAAATGTGGCTGACGGCTACCGGCATTTTGAAAGCGTACGCCACAGGGAATCGCATTTTGACAATGCACTTGCACTTGTGCCTCAATTTCTAAGTAGGTCTTGTTGGTTGGTTGCCCTGCTGGCGTATCGATAAAACCCTGACGGTTGTCTTTAATATAGCCGAGCTGCCAAGTTTTTGAACCATTTACCTTTCGCATCGCAATTAATGAATTGACTTGCAGTTGATTCAGCGGGTGATAGCTATCGCCACGGCTAATACTCGGATATTGGTCAACGAGCTGATTGTGGTAGCTAAACACATGCGACAGACACATAGATTGAGGATTTTCTTTGTTCAGCGCGACAACGGTATATTTTTTAAGATACTCAGTATTTTGAGTTTTGGGTTTTAACCGCTCAGGCAACTCATTGGCCTGAATGAGATTACCCAAACTAGTTTTATTGGCAAGCATGTAGTGGATATTATTAAAGCCGAGCACGACTTCACATTTTGCATGGCTATGATAATACTCTGCCGCTGGTTTTAACCCATCTTGAAGATTATTCAATACCAATCTGGCCTGACGCGCGCTATTTTTTATCTCTGTATCGGTGCTGATTTGACCTTGGGTAATGGTTTGATGCAAGCGTTTAAATAACCGACTAAACATCATAAACAGGCAGTTGCTAGTTGCTGCAAAGGGATTGAATGTATCATCGATTTCTAGCAGTTTGGGCGGCTGTTTACCTTCTAAATCAATATATAGGTAAGGTTTTTCAACCAAATCTTTACTGATAATGAGCTCTTGCATCAACTGGGTACTTACTTTTTGAATGGCTAAAATATCGGCACGCCGACAAGCATACGGATTGGTGACCGCCACCATCAAGCAGTGAAAATAAATAGCCTCAATCGATAGCGGTGCGCCCTGTTTGCTATATTCATTGGCAGAATGCAGTTTGACTGGCAGGGTGATAGATTGCCAGTCATTGGTAACCGCAAATCGATAGCAGGCATTGAGATATTGCCAAATCACCTGTGTATCTTTACGATAGCCGATGTGTTTTTCAAACAGCGATTGGCGCAGTAATAGCATGATACTATATAGGCAGCGCTGAATGACTTGGGTGGGGGTAAGGGATTGATGTTTATGGCGAAATAAGCCAGTGATGCCTTTTTTATCAGCCACTTCAGGGCGAGCCGCTGCACGCTGCCAGATGACATGATAAAACATGATGCTTAGATAATGCACCGATAATACGGTATCTAAGCCTTGCTGTTTTTCTTCATCCAAAATCCCTGGCTGGGTTTGGTAATTCACCCGTAATTTGCCGAGTAATACGCTGACGGCTTTATTAACCTCCTCAAACAAGGCAAAGCGTTTGACATCGTCAATATCGGCAAACATCAACTGGTTTATCACGAATTTATATTCGTCATACATCTCACACACAGACATACGATTAAAGTGCATCTGCCAATCGGTTGTATCCTGCAATGAACTCTGCGTCACTTTAAGTTCAATAGGACTAGTGGGTGTATCGTTTATGCGCTGTAAGAAATCGTCTAGTGTGAGATCCGTAACCATTTTTTTGCACCCAAATGCACAACATTTTTCGACTTATTTAGCAACAACAAATAACACAAAATCCACATTTTATCTAGCTATTTTAAGATAATTGCACTATTTAACAGACAAATAACAGATAAGCCGTTATTTAGTTGTTGTTTTTCAACAAATTTTAGTGATTATACAAGTCAATCGGTGTTTTAAATGGTTTATTGGGTAATTCTCGTACTAACTTTGGCACCAAGTAGCCAGCACATTTGGTGAGTAATTCCCAGTACAGCGCGACTGCTTGCTCATCTGAGATATAAAAGTGGCTCGCTCCGGCAACTTTATCAAGCACATGCAAATAATAGGGTAAGACGCCCGCTTGCCATAATTTTTCGTTTAAGCTTGCCAGCGTATTTGCATCGTCATTAATCGACTTGAGTAGCACGGTTTGGTTAAGTAAAGTAACACCCGCTTTTTTTGCCTTAGCCAAAAATATTTGTGTTTCTTGGTCGATTTCATTGGGGTGATTGGCATGAATGACCATGACGATGTGACAGCGGCTGTTGGCAAATCGCGCAAGTAGCGGCTCATCTAAGCGCTCAGGAATCATCACAGGTACACGGGTGTGGATACGGATGGTCTGTACTTGGGGTAGTGCTTCAAGGGTGGTGAAAATCTCTAATAAACGACGATTGCTCAATGATAATGGGTCGCCGCCGCTTAAAATCACTTCATTAACCGCGGGGTGCGCTGTGATGTAGGCACTAATGGCTTGCCAATCGTTTTGGGTTGGTA
>ERZ650302.688-NODE-688-length-18836-cov-6.071508_pt1 | contig 18836 bp, 8 predicted proteins | sample MGYA00376238_ERZ650302 | MGnify/ENA primary metagenome ERZ650302 (study PRJEB26733, sample SAMN07839298) | wastewater metagenome | biome: urban; feature: wastewater treatment plant; material: waste water | place: USA: North Carolina | collected 2016-04-28 ... | reverse complement strand
CTATTTTATTTAATGAGATAGTACTTGGGTTTGATCGAGCGAATGCTAATCTGATTGAGATCAGTCGAGTACATCAACAAAGGGATTGGCCTAAAGATAGTGTACAACTTGAGTTGGCAATGGTGTCCTTTAATGGTTCTGAAATTGAACTAGGCCCAATTGATATTGTATTAGACCCGAGAACATTAGAACAAGCAAAATCTGTAGGTTTAGGTGAGAGTTTCGAGACTATTCAAGTAGCGCTTGAACAATATTGTAGTTTTAGCCTATCTGATGAGTTAGAGCAACAGTATGCAATTGTGATGTTGGGAGAAAGCGCACTAGATCAACTTAAGTATATTGAAAAAAATGAAGATAATCATAATTTGACTAATAAAGAACCACAGCAAAAAATTAAAAATGGTCTAGTTTTATTGGGCAATAATTTGCAATTGGCAGTACAACAATATTCTGCAGTAGATTTTGATTATTTAGGGGTACGCAAGCTCGTGAGTCGTGCTTGTTCAACTTCAACACGTGCACTTCGTTTGGTGAGATTACAGCTCAGTTTTAGCGAACAACAAAAACAGGTGGCTTCTCTTGCTTCTCAGCAGATGCGTAAAATTATTACAAATCAAAAAGGATATTTAGCCACTTGGGATAAATATGGAAGTACAGAGGGTGAACAGTTACTTAAGCGTGCTAGAGAAATTGGTCGCATAGAAGTGATGCCTGAACAGTGTGAAGTCTATGGTGAGTTTGGTAGACAGATGTCTATTTATTTGAATAGAGATCTACGCACTTTATTAACAACTCAAGATGCATTGTTAATGATGAGCCCTGAAACCTCGGTTCCTTATCTCGAAGATCCTGAGATGGATTGGCAGACATTTAGTTCACAATTACTTGAGGACTATAAACAAAAAAAGGGCTTTGATAGCAATCTTTCAAATTGGGATCAACAATCTAATTCAGTGAGTACAGATGCTGAGTACCAAGATAATGTGGCATCAGTAGCTAATGAGCCAAGCCAAATTTTAAAAATTATTAAAGTTGAGCAAAATCGACTTATTGTAGAAGGAGTTGATATACCGTCGACTAAAATGATTATTGTACAATCTATTATGGGTGATCAAGTGCAGATTGAGCGACGGATGGCAGCTCGTAATGCAATTATTGAGGGTAAAAGTGCGATGCCTCATTTAGGATTGCTTATCGAGGAAGATGCTAGATTACCAAGTGGACGTGTTCAGCGTCCTGAAATAAAACCATTATCGAGTTTTGTTAAAACTAAAATATTTCCTAAAAATCCACCAACTAAGACTCAAGAAAAAGCGATTAAACTTGCTTTGAATACTCCTGATATCATGATTATTCAAGGGCCACCAGGGACGGGTAAAACGACTGTTATCACCGCCATTATAGAACGTCTTAATCAGGAATTGGATAAGAGTAAGTCAATACAGGGTGATATTTTGGTTTCAGGTTATCAGCATGATGCGGTTGAGAATCTATTAAATCGTTTATCAGTAAATGACTTGCCTGCAATTAAATTTGGGCAGCGTTCAGGTGAGAAAGAACAAAATAATGCTACTGATATTAAATTAGATGAATGGCGATTGAAAACTGTTGGAAACATCTATCAGCATGTGCCTGAGTTGAAAGAAAGTATTGCTTATTTACAGCTTGAAAATGAAGCTATAGCGTATGCGACAACACCAAGTGACAGTGCAGCTTTACGATTAGTGAACAAAGCAAAAGCATTATTAATTGGAATACCAAATAGTGCTGAGTTGATAAGTTTATTAAAGATTCTTGGTACTGAACTGAATAGTCAGCATTTAGGTGAGAGCGATGGCATAAGATTTTTACGTGCATTACGGCTATCAAAACCAGCATTTAAGGATGATGGGGTGCAGAGAGTTGCAGCATTAATGGCTTGGTTGGATGAGGAAGAGATCACTATTGAGAAAAAGTATTTAGATATATTACAACAAGCTATGATTTGGCAACCAAAAAATAATCTAGATTTTTTACCTCAATTAAAAGAAGTAAAGCAACAATTATTAAAGCAGTTTACACCACGTCCTCAACTCAAACGCAACTTAGCTAGAGAAGATGTGAAGTTAGCAATACAACGTACACTTGATTTACTGCAAGATCGTAGTCGTAATGAATCTAAAAATAGAGCCTTAATAGATTATTTGAGTGATTTAGAGGGTAATCCATATGCAGTGCAAGAAGCATTAGCAGAATACAACTTAGTTTATGGGGCGACAACAGGGCAATCTGAGGGCGAAGTCATTCGTCGTTTTAAATCAAAAAGTGGCGATGGAAAAGGTTATTTACAGTATGGCACGGTGATTGTTGATGAAGCTGCTCGTGCTAGCCCTCGAGATCTTATGATTCCTATGGTACAAGCAAAAGATCGTATTATTTTAGTTGGTGATCATCGTCAACTACCACATATTGTGGATGAAGCTTTATTGCAGCAGATGGAGCAAGAGTCAGATGATATCCATTCAGATATAAAAGAAAAATTTAATCAGCATATAACAAGTAGTATGTTTCAGTATTTATTTCATCGTGCTAAGCAATTGGAGCAACAAGATGGCACTCCTAGAACGATCACATTAGATGCACAATATCGTAGTCATCCTTTATTAGGACAATTTGCTAGTGATCAATTTTATAAGCTGTATGGGGAAGGGTATGAATCACCTCTACCAGCCAGTAAATTTTCTCATCAACTTGAAGGGATAGAAAACAAAGCAGCTATATGGATAGATGCACCAGCACGGCTGGGGAATGAGGATCGTAATGCCAGTAAGAGCCGATTTAGAAAGGCTGAAGCAGAGATGATTGCTAAGAAATTAAAGCAATGGATTGATAGTGAACAAGGTAAAAATCTTAGTTTTGGTGTGATTTCTTTTTATAAAGCTCAAGTAAATGAAGTAATGAAAGCACTTGCGAAATACCAAATTACTGAACAAGATGAAGCCGGAAATTATGTTGTTACTAAACACTATCAAATGCTTTTTGATCATGCAGGCAAACCTATAGAAGAGCGTCTACGGATTGGTACTGTAGATTCTTTTCAAGGTATGGAATTCGATGTAGTCTTTTTATCAATGGTTCGTTCTCAATCACAAAACTCACAATTTCTGAAAGATCGTAATTTTTCAGCAAAGCAACAACAACAAGTATTTGGTCACCTGATGTCTAAAAACAGATTATGTGTATCTGTAACACGACAGAAAAAGGCATTGGTTCTTGTCGGTGATAGTCAGTTGATTCAAGCACCCATAGCGGAACAGTCAGTACCTGAATTAAAAGCATTTTATGAGCTGTGTAAGAATCATGCGCAAGGAGTATTGCTTACATGAATCTACATATCCCTAAATTATTTAAGGTATTGCATCAGCCACACTCTATTGCTCAATATCATGCTAAAGCGACGCAGGATATTTTATGGCCATGCTTACGTTTTGCGATTTCATTACAAGCGAAAGCAGATCAAGACTTAAATCTATTTGAGAGTACATTATTACGTTTATTAGCTGAGGGGGAAAGTGATCTAGAGAGATTAAGCCAAAAAATGGGGCTTACGAATGAGGATGGCAAGTCTAGCCTTGTAGAGTTTCTAAGCCTTAAATTACAGCAATTAGACTTAATCACCGATAGATTGAGATTAACACCTGTAGGTGAACAAATCCTTGATCAAATTAATAATAATCAAACACAGGTTATTGGTGCAAGTATATATTTTGATTTGATTAATCACTGTTGGTTGCCAATAATCACTCGTGGTGAAATAACATCAATTAATGTTGAAGCAAATGATGACGGCTTAGTTGAGTTTTGGCAAGGGACTGTAGGTAATCCTACACCAATAAGAGCAATCCCCTTGTTTAGTGAAACAGTTTCTAAAAATGCGCCTAATGAGCGTGATGTAATTGATATTATTAAACGTTTTCGTCAACAAAAAAAGAAAATGGAATTGTCTTTTGGTAAAACTCGTAACGATGGTTTTGTTACAACTAAGGGGACTATTTCAGTAAATTCGGATGGTGAATTAGTTTATCTACATTGCTATGCTTTTATGGTGTCTGGTACATATTCCTTATATGTAAGTGATGGTTTTCGTTCAGGTATTCAGGATAGATTTACGAGAGGTTTTAATAATAGGAAAAATCATGATAGTAATTTATCTATTAAAACAGCATATGAAATCCTATATCAAAAAAGCCGAAAAAACTATCCACTTAAGGGTATGCAAAAATCAAAATCACTAGCTAAGCTTTACGAGGAGTTAAAGAACAGCCAAGTAAAAAATTCTATCGATCAGTCTGAATACGAAAATAATTTATTATCTTTTGTGAGTAAGAGCTATTACGAGATTGAGAAAATGCTAGCGGAATGTTATGCATTTTCTAAGCTTGAACGCTGTATTTCTGAACTTTCGAGCGATCCACAACGCAATGCGAATGAAGCAGAGAAAATCGCATTACAGATAGGTTTTAAGTTTAAAGATGGCAAGCTTGTTAATAAATTACTAAAGACAAATAAGGGTAGTATTATTTATCTCAAGGCAGAGCAACCTGAAATGTCAGCCTTATTATTTTGTCATTTGCTTTTAGCAAGGAATGATGAACAGCAACCCATGAGAGGGCTCGCTAAAGCCTACCCAGAGTTATTAAATGATATCGCTAAATTGCGCCGTTGGCGAAATCCGATTGATCATCAGGATGCGAATACTGTGCGTAATGAACTTGGTTTTGAGCAAATTGAATTTATTCATCAGCTTGTAGAGCGAATACGTGAAATTGTATCAGATTGGTTGAAGAGTAATGATAATCAAGTATCAGAGCAAATTACTCCTAATTGGCTTAAAGAGGATATCCGAAGTGAAGCTAACTATAAGTTAAATCAGCATTTTGGAATAATGCGTAGCGTAATGAATGAGCGTGTTTATCAAGGGTTATTTGATGCTTTAGTATTTGCCAATTTAGAGGATGCTAGAGATAGAACAAATGCTTTAGCAGGTGCCTTACAGCATGCTTTCTATCAAGCGTGTCAGTCCCTCGATGCAAATGAAGCAAACGACATCGAATTTATAAAAAGTCAATTAGTAACTTTAGGTGCTAAACAAATTAGCAAAACTAACTCAAATAAAGTGCAGCAGTCACTTAATGGTTGTAATACAACTCTTGGTGCAAATTTTATTGCTTTTTGGGCACAGATTACGGATCAGCAGAGAAAAGAATTTCCATTTGCTGAGAAGTTAATCTCAGCGATAGATCATTTAATCAAGATACGGGGGCATTCTGGTCCAATTTTAGGTCAGCATGAAACTTTAAAAGAAATTGAAAAAGCGGTATTTAAATTAATTAAGATTTTAATGGAGCAATATTGTGGATAAAAAACAGCAACAGCATGACAAAGATCAGGTTGAAAATACTCAGATGTTATCAGGGCAAAAAGAAGAGCTGGCAAAGCAAAAGCTAGAATTAATAGAAGGGCAAAAAGAAGTAGAACGCCAACTTCAATTTGTGAAATTGCGTGAACAGGCTGCTATTAAAAAGGAAGAGGATAATCATGCTCGTAGTCTTGAACTTGAAACACGCCATCAACAGCAAGAGGTTCGGCAGTTAGAAATAGAGCAAGGTTTACCGGCTCTTCGAGACAAAATTTTTGCGGAGCGTGATCAACAACTTGCAGATTCAAAACTACAGTTGAAACAACAGTTACAAGATGTAGCAAATCAACAGCAGCAGTTAGAAGCAGAACGTGAGCGACTTGATCGAGTGCAAGAAATCGTTGATGGTGATTTTGCAGAGCAAAGAGCTAATTTGCAGAGAGAATTACAACAGAAACGCTCTGAAGCAAGAGCTGAATTAGATAAGGAGATTCAAGAGCAGCGTGAAAAATGTTTTAAGGTGCTTGAAACAGAGATTCAGCAGCGTCGAGATGATCTTGAAAAAAGCAAACAAGAGTTTGATAAAAAGCAAGCTAAGTTAATTACTGACCAAAATGATGTAAAACTTGATCGAGTAAAAGTCGATGCATTACAAGATTCTCTTGAGCAAAAAATTGCAGAACGTATTCAGACCCGTTTACAGGAGTTTGAACAAAATGAGAAACAGTTTGAATCAGATAAACAGCGTTTGTTAGATCGTATTAAACAGCAAGAAGAATTGTATAGTGCCTATGATGAGCTTAAAAAACTGTTAGGTGACCGCTCAGCAGAGGAGGTGTTGCACGATCTTACGACTAAGAATGAAGAGTTAAAAGTATTGCGTGAAGAGCTCCAACGCCTAAGTCAGGAACCAGAGCAATATTACGATAACCATCGTGCTGAAGTTGCAAAGCTAGAGCAAGCTAATCAGAAGCTACAGGACGAAAAACGCGAACTGCAACGAAATTTGGATACTCAAGAGCAGTTAGAATATGACCAAGAACGTTTGCAAACTAAGTTTAATAGTCTTGAAGTAAGATATGAGGCAGTTATTGCAGATAATAATAAATTAAAAGAGACCTTGGATCGAGTTAGTCCATCTTATAAAGATCCAGCAGATATTAAGGCACGGCTTAGAAATATTAAGCGTCCTCATATTGAAAAGTTTGTGCCACGTCGTCAAGAAAAATCTATTAATGAACTAGACTGGCTTGAAACTATTCGGTCAAAGATTGATGACTATGGGCTACATTTTTCAAACCGTATTTTATGTGCCTTCCATACAGCACTCAAAATTGCTGAATGGTCACCTTTAACAGTCTTAGCCGGTGTGAGTGGTACAGGTAAATCTGAGTTACCTAAGTTATATAGCCGTTTTGGGGGGATAAATTTTATTAATGTGCCTGTACAACCAAATTGGGATTCACAAGAATCAATGTTGGGCTATTTTAACTCGATCAGTAATAGTTATGAAGCTCAACCGATGCTGAATTTTCTTGTACAAAGTCGTGAGAAGTTAATAACAGACAGTGAAAACTCAGAAGATAATTATAATGGTCTTGAAGATACTGTAAGTTTGGTATTACTTGATGAAATGAACCTTGCACATGTTGAACTTTACTTTGCCGACTTTCTGAGTAAGTTAGAGCAACGCCGTGCTGCGAAAAATAATGATCTACCTTACATCGATATTAATTTAGGTTCTAATATAGATCCTTATAAATTATCTCTTGGTCGTAACTTATTGTTTGCAGGTACTATGAACCAAGATGAAACGACTAAATCATTATCAGATAAGGTGATTGACCGAGGTACTTCAATCTACTTCCCTCGTCCAACTTCATTGCATCGTCGTGAAAAACTTAGAGCATTGCCTGAACAAGCAAATTTACTCCCAATGAGCATTTGGTGGGGTTGGATTAATAAACAAAGTAGCTTATCAGATGAGATTGTAAAACCTTATAAGCAATTAATTGAAAATATTAATAATTGTTTGGGGGCTGATGGGAAAGCATTAGGACATCGTGTTTGGCAATCAATTGAATATTATATGGTGAATCATCCATTGGTTATGGGTTTGGATGCACAGCAATACCCTGATGAATATAAAGAGGCGCTAAAGTTTGCCTTTGAGGATCAATTAGTACAGAAGGTAATGCCTAAATTACGTGGGATAGAGACACGTGGACATGCTCGACAGCATTGTTTAGATCCAATTCGCGACATTTTAGATAAAGAAAAATTAGATATTTTGGATGATTTTGATAAGGCGATGCGTATAGGACATGGGCAATTTAATTGGGTAAGTGCAGATTATTTGAATAATGAACAGAGCAATGAACGCTATCAAGAACTATTTAAGCTAGCAACCCCTACGGTGTCATCAGATCAAAAAACTAATGTTCAGCAAGAGTCGGTACAAGGAGTCTAAATGATCAACTTTGCAAATGAAAAGTTGAACGACTTTGGGCAACTATACGGTCGCTATACAGCACAGGAATTTATTGCACAGCAATTATTACAGGGACAGCATTTCTACTTGGTTAATCTTACCTTTGATCCGCTCACAGGTGAAGCATTACCACAACGAATGAGTCATTGGTTAAGTCCCGATAGCCATGCACTTGAAAATACTGAATTACAGGATCGTTTTACTTATCTAATTGATCATGCTGTCGATGCTATTAACAATATTCTGATTATGCCTCGACAAACGATTAATAGAGTTCATGAGATGACCCCAGTTTACTTAGCACAACGCCTCGATAGCCGTTCTTTGCAGTGGTTAAGTCGTAAGCCTGGCAATAATCTGCGTGAAAAATTAGCAGCTAATCCGCATATTTTAGCTGCTACGCGTAAGATGAGCTTTGATACTCTTGAGAATCGTTTGTTAAAAACATTCTTAATTCGTGCTTTAGGTTTACTCTTAGATCGGCAAGCAGCGAATTTCAAATTAACAGAGCAGCAAGAGACTTTTATTGATTCAATACAGAAAATTTTACGACAGGAGGAGTTTCTTGCGATTAAACCATGGCAGCATATGCCACCTAACAATGTATTATTACAAGATAAACAATATAGAAAAGTTTGGCGATCATGGCGATTGTTAAATCGCCTAGAAGATGATTGTGAATGCCAACAAAAAAATGGTATCGCTTCTGGTTTTAATCTATTTAGTGAATTACTTAAGCAACTCGCAAGTATAGAAAATTGTCTAGTATTAGATCAGGCTTGGGATTTTAAGCTTGATGATTTATCAGCAAGCCCAGCTGTTAAACATACGGAAGAAGAAAATTTAGTTGAGGTTTTGGTTCTCGATCTTGGTAATAATGTAGCAAAGAGTTGTGCAAAAATAATGCCTCATGCCGAATTGCTATTGTCACTCACAATTGAAGGTGATATCCAAATACAGCGTCGAGTGAGAGCAGAGCAAACACAGACTTGGCGAATAGAGTTCCGATGTGTAGATGGTTTGATTGATTTAAAAGTCAATTCTAATGTTGATAGTGCTGATTTAAATACTTCTTGGCAAAGAGCGATGCCAAGAAATTTTTCTAGAGTGGCTAAAAGACTTGTTAACGATTTACTACAAGGTGATAGAGGACTTAAGCTGCAGAAAAATTCACAAGTTCAGATATCGAGTGACTTTGCCTCAGTAATGTTTGATGGTGCTAGTTATAAATTTAAAAGTAATGATAAAGTAGGTTGGATAGGACCAAATTTTCTTGATGCATCAGGCTTAGACTGTAGTCAAAGCCTATCATTATCAGATCATGAATGTGTATTTAGCACGAAAGAATTAGCTCAGGTTAATAATAGTGATCTCTATAATCATCAGTTGAATAGTTTTGCAACGTTATTAACGACTCAAATTCGAGTAAATAAGGGGATGCATTACTTGGTGAGAGATCACCATAGTGACTTTGAAACGAGTGATTTACGCCGAGAAATTAATCGTAATTTTAGTAATGTAAATCCATTACCAATAAGTATTGCAGCAGTCTATGCTTTATTGGATAAAAAAATTTTTAAACCTAATGATTTGATTATGGTATTAAGTTCAGACCAAGTCGGTATTTATGCTACGCCTGTATATTATCGTTGCGGTGAACAGATTGGAGAGACTTACCTTGAAAGGCACCCATCTATTAAGCTTTCTCAACAAGGTGAACAACAGTTATTACAGCAAGCCTTAGTTAATTCTGGCTTACCTCATCATATAGCGAAGAAATTTATTCAACTCTATAGTTATAGCGAAATAGTGTTAAATAAGGCACAGCTAGTACTACATGATGGTGAGAACTGGTATCGTGTACCAGCTGGAATTAAAGTAGAAAATATTGATATTTTTGATGTTTTATTGAAAGAAACCTCTGTATTACAGAAAAAAGAAGAAAAAACATACTTTCTTTCAGTTTCTACAGCAATCAAACAACAAAATGGAATCAAATCTACACAGTGGTTAGCTAGTGATCCTCTTTTAGGGTCACAAATTTTATTAGAAAAGCAATTTTTAGCGCCACATAAGATCTTTTGGAAAGATCATTTACCTCCATTGATGGCCCGTTTACCCGTGCAAGGTATTGAGCAAAATTTTTACTTTGTTGATACACGTACTTCGGTTAAACCAGAGCGTGGTGTTGCGATTAATATTCCAATAGAAACTCCCTTTACGTTGCCACCAGATAAGGAAGAGATACGTTTTACTATTTATCAAGGTAAAAATAGTCATAAACAGATATTTTCATTACTGTTATCGCTAAGACAACCACTTAAAATGCCCTGCGACTGTAAACTAACACTCACTTATACTTATGGCGATGAACAACCCTATAAATTACGTTTTTCTCCAATAGGTGAAAAAAAACCTTTTCATCATGTGGATGCACAATGGGGTAAAAAGATTGATGATAATGAAAGTAAAGTAGTTGCGATTCCTATTTTTCCTGAGAAAGTTACATTCGAAAAACTATTTACCTACCCTGGTAAAGAAAGGGAAACTAATATTATTGAATGGATTGAACGGAATTTAAAACAACTTGATGATATATATCATCTTAAATTACATGGACGAAATTCAAAAAGGTTTGATTTTAATTACCAAGATATTAAATGGGTTTCTGCTAAGGATTTTGGATTTTATGAATTACATCCTCAGCATAAAAGCATTTTTGTACATAAAAGCAAATTTAAAGATTTAGATGTAGAAAAACAAATTTTTTCTGCTGATGTATTTACTAAAGAGGGGAGATCCTCGTTAGAAAATATCGGTGAGCAAGGAGAAATTTCAGAATACGATCTAAAAGGCCTGTCAAAACGTTGGCGTTTTCCTATGCTCATTTTTAGTGACCAATCCCGTAGTTTTAATGATGCAGCAGAGTTGTCAACTGATTTCGCCCGTTTAGGGACTCAGGCCATAAAACAGGCTCAAGATTTATTAGTAACTCAGGGCATTAATACAACTCTTGAAAGCGAACTTAAAATGTTCTTGAGTTACTGCCATAAATTAATGCCTCCTCTTGCAGTAAATGATTTATTACAAGCTTCTCAGGATAAAAATTTACTCCGTAATGAAGATACACGATTTAAGTATGCTCTAGGTGATGTAAGTGAATTATGGCAACAACAATTACTTGAAAACCTTTTAGCACCTAGTGATGATACAGGAGGTACACGTGCAACTACTCTTGAAATTTTATCCGTAGCTATGTGGCGTGATAAAGCAGTAATTCATCGTTTAACAGCAGAACAAGTAATTACACTGACTTATCGATTAAATGAGCATTTACTAGAAGAGATTAAATGGCTTAAAAAAGAAGATAAGTTCTTTAAATGGAATTCATTTATTTTACGACTAGAATTGCTATTAGCACTATTACGTACGCGAGAAAGCCAAGATCCAAATATACGTTCGCTGTTTGCGCTTAATAGCGATTTAAGTACACAACTCTTAAGTACAGTTGAAAAAATGACTGATAAACAAGGTGAGGCACTCTCATATCAGCTTGAACAACCTAAAGTAGTAGCTAGAGTTAAATTAGTTGTAAATAAACCGGAGGGCTATCATCGTACACCAGACTTACTATATGCATTAAAACTTTATCTATCAGGGGATGATGGAGCAGATCAAATCATGATTACTGAATTAGTTAATAATGCCTGATAATTATTAGGAAGAATAAATTTTATATGAATGACATGAGTATTACAAAACCCATTGATAAATTATTAACAGCGCTAACTGCCCCGACGAGTTTAGCTGAAATCGCCAAACGGTTAGTCCCAAATGATGCTTTACAGTTTGCTGACTACCATTTTTTTCAGATTAATAGTTTAAGCCATATTTCTGATGCACCTCGTCGAGAAGCACTAGAAAATGTTTATAGTAGTATTCGTTATCCTGGTGCTAGTGTAATTTATATACTCAAAGGAGATACACATGGTGTAACACTTTATTTGGGAATTGCACGTAACCATATGTATTCTAAACCTGCTATTTCTATATCTGATATCTCAGAAAGTATTTTAAAACCTAACTTTGAAGGAAACTTTAAAGGAAGTCACATACAGCAATTAACAGATAATGGCACAGAGCTAATTAACAAACTGCAGAGATACCGTCATGTAGGTGTCTTACAAGGAACAGTTGGTGATCAAGCTCAAGGAGAAAATGCTTTTTTTCAGGGCATTGATCGGTTAGTGGATGTGATGACGGGGAGTGATTTTTGTCTTGCAATAACAGCTTCTTGTATTGCAATGGAACAACTGATGGAGTTAGAGCAATGGTTATATCGTGGTTATGGAGTGCTTGCTCCTCTTGCTCGAGTTTCACTTCAGCATGGGAAAACGAATGGTCGTTCTGTAAGTTGGGGTGAGAGTAAAGGAGAAAGCCGGGGAACAAGTTTTTCTACAAATAATAGTTATACAAAAGGTGGGAATGAAAGCACAACAAAATCTGCAAATAGAAGAGATAGCTCACAATCGGGAACTGAAGGTAGCTCACATTCCAACTCTGAAGGTGAATCGAAAGGAGAAAATGAATCAAAAAGTAGCGGAAGCAACTACAATGCTTCACTGAATCAAGGTGAAACACTAAACATATCTGAAGAACGCCACAATAGGCAAGCACAACAATGGTTGAGTTACTTAGATGAGGTCTTACTACCAAGAGTAGATTATGGCCGTAGTCGTGGCAGTTTTATATGTAATATAAGTTTATTGACAAATTCTCATCATAGCTTACTAAGATTAGGTGATGTTACACGCTCAATTTTTAGTGGAAATATGGGGAATCAATATCCATTACAAATGCTAGATATTTCAGCAGTACCAGAATGGGTTAGAAGTGTTAAAAATTTACAGATTCCAGTTATTTCTCGACATAGTAATGATCAAATATTAAATATATTCGATAGTTTAAAGTCACGTATTAATCTAAAAGGAAAAGTTCTGATGGGTGCATATGTTACACCAAAGGAACTAAGTTTAATTGCAGGCTTACCTCAGGAAGAGGTAGTTGGGATAGAACTTAAAGAGCAAGTGACATTCGGATTAAATCCACCAAAAGTAAGTGTTGTAGAGAGTTTACCATTAGGTAGTCTTGTACAATATGGTCGTATATTAAAAGATAAAAAAGTAGCTCTGAATAGAGATGATTTAAACAAGCATGTATTTGTTGCAGGTGTGACAGGTAGTGGAAAAACAACAACTTGTCATCATCTCTTACGAGAAAGCATGTCAAAATTTTTGGTTATTGAACCTGCTAAAACTGAATATCGCATGTTACTTGAAGAATATGATGATTTGCTTGTATTTACACCAGGACGTGATGATATTGCTCCATTAAGATTGAATCCATTAGAAATGATGCCAGGAGAGACTATCTCAAGTCGAGTTGATATTATTAAGGCAAGTTTTTTGGCCTCATTTGATATGGAGGCCGCGATTCCTCAGGTATTAGAAGCTGCTGTTTATCGATGCTATGAAAAAATGGGATGGGATATTAATACTTCTAAACATCCTTTATATCCTAATCCTTTCGCCCCAGGTTGCTATCCATTCCCAATATTACGAGATTTACTTGAAGCTTCAGAGCAAGTAGTTAAGGAACAGGGGTTTGATGAACGGTTACGTCAGGATTACATTGGTTCTATTAAGGCACGTTTACAAGGATTATTAGTCGGTGCCAAGGGGCAGATATTTAACACATTACGTTCTATTGACTTTAGTGAATTGATACATCGACCAGTTGTTATTGAGCTTGAAGAAATTCGCAACGGGGCTGAAAAATCGTTACTAATAGCCTTTATTATGACAAATGTTATTCAGGTATTAAAAAATGAACATCGTAAAAATCCAAATTTTCGACACTTAACACTTATAGAGGAAGCACATCACCTTCTCACGAAAGCAGATCCTTCAATGAGTAGTAATCGAAGACAAGCTGTTGAAATGTTTAGTGATATGCTCGCAGAAGTACGTAAATATGGTGAAGGTCTAATCATTGTGGATCAAATTCCTAATAAGCTTACGTCTGAAGTAATAAAAAATACCAATACAAAGATTGTTCATAAGTTATTTGCTGAAGATGATAAAGTTGCGATAGGTAATACTATGGCATTAGAACCATTGCAACAACAGCATTTATCTAGATTAGAAACAGGCCAGGCAGTTATATTTAGTCAAGGTTGGAAAAGCGCTGTGCTTACTCAAATTGAGCCTAATTCAACGACACAAGCGGATATTCCATTAGATGTAATTGAGCCTAAACTACGTTACCGTTCTTGGCGGTTCTATCAATTACCAAACAATCGACATGTACTACCACTAACAGCTCAACAATCAACACTAAGTATTGAACAATGGCAAGATCAATTATCGTTTAGTGCAGATATTAAAATATTGAGTGCTTATACAAAATACATGGAGGAGAGAAATGAGAAAAATCACCAACATCTAATATTAATGTTAAATATGGCTGTGAATCGTTTGGGTTCTGTATCAATGGTGATTGAACATCTACTTCATCATCTTTATATACCATCTCAAAGTGAATCTATTGTTCAGTGGCGGAGCAAATTGCAAGCTTGTTATCCACTCTTATGTGATAAGGATCATGCTAAAGTAGTTAGCAAAGAAAATTTTCATACTAGTACAAGGAGAAAATATTAATGTTAGGTGGATTAATTAGTGTAGGAGCCTCCTTGTTATCTGGAGCAATGAGTGCAGTTGGTACAGCATGTTCTGCAATTGGTGGAGCTGTTATATCTACAGGTCGCGTTATGATTGATGCAATCAATCGTGGGCTTCCAATGGTTGCAAGGATTTGTGATGCTGCACTTACAGTGGGTAAAGGGCTAGGAGTGTTTGCAACTGAACATAATGAAGTGGATATGTATGAACTTGGTATGCGTACTGAACGTGCAGTAGAAGAGGGCACTACTTCGGAGCAGTTTGATAACAACCAAGCATATATTGACTATTTGCGAGAAAAGATAACACTGAGTAATGAAGACAGAATAAATTTGAAAAATCTTTCAGATAGTGACAAGTTAAAGTATGCCTGTATTGGTAGTGCTATGACTATTGCCACTATTAAAGAAAAATATGAGATAGATATTCCTGAGACATTTTGGAGCACTGCTACTGACCTTGGGATTCAACCTGAAAAGTTCAAACCAATGTTAGATATATTTGAAAATGCAAAATTACAACCTGATTTGAATGGTTTTATGAAGGGAGAGTTAAGTTCTGATTTGCAACGTAGTATTTATGATTTGATCGATGAGCGACTAAGTGGTGTATTGGGAAAAGAAATAGTTGATAAACTAATTTCTTGAATTTCAATAGATCGGTGACTATTCAAAAAATTTAAGTCAGGATACACCAGCTATTAGGTCCCAAGGCTGCATTTGATTTTTGATCTCTTGCGAAGTAGTACTTCTCAGGCAAATTGGTAGATTATTGTCATGCTCCAAATTAACTGATTAAAACTGGCCAATCCTTCAGCGTATAATTGATCGATTTGGCAGTGCCGTAACTTGATGGCGTCTTCAGCCTATATTGATGAAGCGCTAAAAAACTTTTAAAGAAATGTACTAAACCTTATTGATTTAGCTATGCAACATAATCTTCTGACAATTCTCGGGGTCGCTTTTTGATCTTTTGATCAAAAAATAGCATTATAAAATCAATATTTTATAAATTATTTAAAAAATGATGTACAATTTTAATTCAATCAAAGCTAGATCTGGTTATTTTTGAGTTTTAATTAGCTAATTAATGACATTAAGATTAAATATATAAAGGTTTATATGATTTTTTTATTTAAATTGAGAAATAACAAATGAAATTGACTGATCACTTATTATATATAGATATTACACAAATATGTGGTATTGGTTGTTCTTTTTGCATGTATTCTGACAAACATAAAGGTGGAGTAAATTTAACTTTAACAGAAAAATCAAAAAAAAATTTAAAAGGATTAATAAATGATAATGCTGTAAAAAGAATATCTATAAGTGGGGAAGGTGAACCTCTAAACAATATAGAAACATTCCATAGTATATTGGATTTTTCTCATAAAAAAAATGAGTTTGAATTTATTAGTAGCGGTTTTTTACCAAAAGAGTTGATGTATAAATTTTTTATTGATACTGATAATATCTTATTGAAATCTAAAAGCAGATGTAATATTAGGATAAGCTCTGACTCTTATCATCTTGAAAAAATAAAACATAGATCACATGGATTAAGCATAGATTGGTTTATTAAAAATCCTAAAAGTCTTCTATCTTTTTCATTTAGATCAATCGATACTGATAAAGAATTTACAAGAAATTTTTTAGTCACTGAGGCTATGAAATTTGGATACCACGCAAAAATAAAAGAAGTAAATAATTTAACCGATGAAATTATAATTAATGAAAATTACGTTTTTAAAATTGATTATAAAAACTTAGTAAAACCTGAAAATATAGAAAATAATAATTTTTTAGATTTAAAGGAGTATATTAAGGAAATAGAAATTAAAACAAATAAAAAATTTACTTTAGGTAGTATAAATGTTGAAAATAATGGCATGGATGTAACCATTAAGCCTGATGGCAGCATTTTTTTCTATGGAATTGAAAATATAAAACTAGGTAATTTAAACCTGGATGATATTGATTGGGGTGACTTGGAAGATCATGTTAAAAACAATAAATTAATTAATAATTTGTATAGGATTCCATTTATGGATTTAATAAAACCTATGGAAAAAAACTTGATATTAAATGAAATTATACGAAGAAATAACAATCCTTATTGGGTAATGAAGGAGTTGGAAATGTATCCAGATATTTTAAAAGAGATTGCATCTAATGATTGATTCACACGTGCATTCAGCATATTCTAAACATGCTAGTGGATCAATTGAGCAGGTTATAATATCTGCTATTGATAAGGGTATAAGTATATTAACAATTACAGATCATGCGCCATTTTTTTTAGATTCAACTAATAGATTAAGAAAAGATGAAATATGTGACTATAAAGAAAATATTTTATCTTTAAAAGAAAAGTATTTTAATAAGATAAAAGTATTGCTTGGTCTTGAATGTGATTATTTTGAAAATTGTTTCGATTACAACCAAGAAATAATTGATTTTATTAAACCTGATTATATTATTGGTTCCATTCATTACATACCAGGTGTTAATAGAAACATTAATGTGTGGGATTTAGATAAAATTAATAACCCTCAGGTTGTTTGTTCATATTTTAATCAAGTAAAAGCTCTAATAAAATCAAATCAGTTTGATTCAATAGGGCATCCTGATATTTTACTAAGAGTGGTTAATAGTGATGTTTTGCAAAAATACCATTGTGAGATAATGGATTTGTTAACGGAGAGTAAACTAGCATATGAATTAAATACATCGGGATTGAGGAAAAGTAAATATAATCCAACAACAAATTTGGAGTATTTTGGAGAGTGGAGTTACCCATGTTTAAGCAATATTCAATATGGGGTAGAAAATAAAATTGATTTCGTAATTGGTTCTGATGCACATACACCAGAAGATGTGGGTTTGGGAATTGAAGATATTTTATTAACAACTCATAAAATTGGTTTGGAAAAAATTTGTTATTTTGAAAATAGAATCAAAAAACATGTAGAAATTAGTAGTTTATTAAGGGATTAGATTGTGGTTTGTAAAATTGATTTTATAAGTCTTATTGAAAAAGAAGAAGTTATTGATTGGAATGTTTTTAAAAATGAAAATAAAGACAATCTAACTTTAATATTTGATTGGATATCAAAAAACCTAATAAAAAGTATGTCTATAAAAAATTTTAGATCTATTATGTATTCATTTTTAGATTCTGGGATTATTGATATAAATAAATACTTCAAAATGACAGATAGTTTCTATATTCATTCATTATTTTTGAATAATGGAGAATTTTTCGGTGCATCTGGACAAAATTTAATAAAATTTACAAAAATGTATAGTAAAGCAAAATATGGTAGCTATAAAGATATTGAATTTTTTTCAAATATTTTATATGAGTACATGGTGGCTGAATTACAAAATAAAAATAGTCACTGGTATATGTTTTTTGAAAATGTAAAAAAAAATAATGAGAAAGTTGTGTTGTTAACTACTGGTTGGAGAAGTGCACCATCAACTGCCAATATTTTATTTGAAATTTTTTCTAAAAATCTCAATGTTTGGTTAGCTTTAAAAAATTACCCAACCATAATAAATGTAAAACTGCCCAGACTGGCCTTACCTTGTGAAAATTATGCTTCATTAAGTGAAATGGAAAGGATTAGCATCTCAAAAAATAGAGATCATATCATTCCAGCAAGTAATTTTTTTGCTAGTAGTAATGTTAATATTATATTTGGAGATGATATTTTTATTACAGGTTCTACTGCTGATAAATTGCAATTAGAGTGTATTCAGAATGGTGCCAAATCATTTAAATCCTTATACTTAGCTATTTTAAATCCTTTAGATGCCTTTATAGATCCTAGTCTAGAGGAATACTTGAATAAAAAATTTATAACAGAGGATTTAAATGATGATGTAGCGAATTTATTAAATTATAAATATTTTACTCCAGTTCTTAGAACTTTAAGATTGATTTTTGATAGAAAAAATTTTATACAACTGCCTAGCTTTCTTCCAAAAGTAAAAAATACAGTTTGGCTGAGTATTTATATTTCTTCTTTAAATAATGATTTTCATCTTGAAGAAAATTGTAAACCATCTATTGAGTTGGTAAAAAAATATTTAATTTTAACAAAAACATTGGATGAAGAAGGAATGCCTTTAATAATTAATCAATAATAGACTTCCGTCATAAATCAAAAAACGTACAATTTATTTGATCTTAAATTAAT
>ERZ650302.687-NODE-687-length-18841-cov-27.428032_pt1 | contig 18841 bp, 18 predicted proteins | sample MGYA00376238_ERZ650302 | MGnify/ENA primary metagenome ERZ650302 (study PRJEB26733, sample SAMN07839298) | wastewater metagenome | biome: urban; feature: wastewater treatment plant; material: waste water | place: USA: North Carolina | collected 2016-04-28 ... | reverse complement strand
TCTTTGTACGTAAGTGTTCCGTCAAAATCGAAAAGATAGAGTTTTTTCATTTACTAATAATTGTGTTTGAAAAATTTTGAATTCGAATAACACCACAAAACAACATTAATTTTCTCATAGTATGAAATTATATTTTCTGTTTCCCATTCTGGGTAATATAAAGGCTTCCCTTTAAACAAAATTTTAAATTTGTTTACATCCAATAAAATCCCTTCTAATAGTTCTTTATTCTTTTCAAATATATTAACAATTAGGATCAAATTGTCTTTTAATTCTTTGCTATTAAAATTATCAAAATTTAAATTAGAAATTAGTGAGTAAGAATCAGGAAAATTTTTCAACTCATCGATTAGTAAAAGATTATTAATTCTACTTTTAGGAGTTACCGATTTAAAAGTAACTTTTTGGTTATATTCAAATTCATTTTCCATTTTTTTTAATTGATTTGAATAAATAGCGTATATACTCTTGATTACTTCTAATTCATCTTTGTCTAATTTTTTAGTTAAAGAATCTGGTAAAAGCACATAATTAACTAAAATAATTTTATTAAAATCGTTTATATATTTTATTCTTATTCTAATATCTTCTTCATATACATCATCTAAGTTCATTTTACTTTTTAAAAAAACATCAATATCATTATTCTCGTCTAATTTTTGAGAATATGAGAATGAAAACAAGAACAAAAAAATAAAACTAAATAATTTCATTACATTTTCAATTTTTTAAAAATAAATTCTGGAATATGCTGAATGATGAGCATAATTAACCTCCAAATTGGTAAAACATAAACTACATTTTTTTGCTTTTTGTAAGCTTTGTAAATGTATTCTGCTGCTTGTTTTGGCTTAGCAGTTAATTTGGGATTAAGTGGTAAACCTTCGGTCATTTTGGTTTCCATAAAACCTGGCTTTACGGTCATTACGTGAACTTTTTTACTGAAAAGATAGTTCCTCAATCCGCTAAGATAAGCTGTAAATGCAGCCTTGGAACTGCCATAGATAAAATTGCTTTGTCTGCCTCTATCCCCAGCTACAGAAGACAAACCAATGATTGTGCCTTCTCTTTTTCCTTCAAATTTTTGAGCAAAATAATTAATAATAGGAACTAATTTTGCATAATTAATATCTATTATTTTTTCTGTATTAATATGGTCATAAAGCCCTTCTTCTGTGCCTTTGCCTAGAAAACCTGTGGCACAAAAAAGCAAATTGCTGTCTATTTTATCAAAAATATTATAATTGATTTCTTTGGTGATATCTAGCTCTATAACTACAGATTGTTGTAGATATTTCACATCTATATGTTTTGCAAAACGCTCTGTAATCTCTTTATTTGAGGTGAAAAAATAAATTTTTTCGAACTTTTCTCCAGCATTCAATGCTTTTTCTACAAATGCCTGCGCAACTTCTGAAGTGGAACCCAATATAATCATAATTCTTGTTTAATTTTATTTGATGTGGCTTAAAGAGGTTTGATATAGTTTAATTAGATTTTAAAAAAATATCTCACTTCTAATTCTTACACACTACAATTTTGCTATTCAATTATGCACCTCTTGCAATTCTTTTGCTTTGCAAAGAAGTAAACTTAGAACTTTCTACATTTTTGAGGTAATTAGTCAAAGAAGATTTGCTCATACTGTCTTTAGTTAAGTAAATTCTACCTCCGAATTCTTCTACAATTTTATCTAGATTATTCACCAATTGCACCAATTCTCTATTCAATTTAAAATCTAAAGCTAAGGTGTAACCTTCGAAAGGGAAAGAATTATACGCCAAAGGATTGTTTTTACCAAAAAGTTTAAGTACAGCCAAAAAAGAACCTTGTCCGCTATTAGCGATAGTTTCTAGAATTCTTCTCATCCCTTCTTCTCCTTTTTCTTTTGGAATTACCATTTGATATTGAATAAAACCGCTTTTCCCGTAGATTCTGTTCCAATCATTGATGGCGTCTAGAGGATAGAAAAACGTTTCGTAATCTATAATATTTTTTACAACTTTTGGTCTTTGTTTATTAAAATATAAAAAGTTAAAAGCCTTAACGGTGAATTTATTCAAAACAAATTTCGGGAAGTAAAAAGGAACAGTAGGACTGAATTTTTTCTTCAATCTAAGAGGCTTATCTGCCAATTTAAATGGCAATTCTACCTTAAGTGCATGCTCACCTCTCATTAAAATACTTCTGCCAATATTTTTACCTTTTTGGAGACAATCAATCCAAGCTACGGTGTAAGTCCAGTCTTCGCTTTCCTCGAAAAGTCGAAAAATTTCGTTTAGATTTTCTGCTTTTATACTTTCTTGACGAATGTATGCCGATTCTATGTTTTTAAGTTTTATTTTAGCTGAAAGAATGATACCTGTAAGTCCCATTCCACCAATAGTTGCCCAAAATTTATCAGAATTTTCTTCTCTAGAACAATTAAGGATTACGCCTTTCTCGTCCATTATTTTAAAACTGAGAACACATTCTACAAAACAACCTTCTGTATGGTGATTTTTCCCGTGAACATCCGAAGCAATAGCACCACCCACAGAAATAAACTTAGTACCTGGTGTCACCAATAAAAAGTAACCTTGAGGCACTGTAACTTCTAAAATCTCGGATAATAAAACTCCTGATTCACATTCTATCACTCCGTTTAATCTATCAAAGCTAATAAATTTATTAAGTTTTGAAGTAGAAAAAATAGCTTCGCCAAGCGCGGCATCGCCATAGCATCTGCCGTTTCCGCGGGCTATAAGTTCATTATGATTTAATACAAATTTTTTGATTTTCTGATAATTTTCTTCAGACTTGAATTCTTTTTTTACCACGGGATAATTTCCCCAATTGGTAACTAATTTTTCAAAATTTGGTTTCATGATTTGTAGTAAATTAAAAGTAAGAATGTTATCAACCAAATTAAAATGGTGACCTGAATGTAGCGATCTTTATAGACTATTTTGGTTGGTGATTCTGTTTTGTTGTACACCAAAGTCTGCTGTAAATATCTAAGAAAAGCAAAAACAACAAACAAAACGGTATAAAAAACTCTAACCCCAAATCTCTCTTGAACCTCTGGTGTAAGAGTAAACATAAGATAGCAAATTACTGCCAATGTAACTGAGATAGACAATACAATATCTGCAAATTGTACATTATAGCCATCTAAAGCTTTTCTGGTTTTCCCAGAAATAGCAGCATTGATGAGCTCTCCTCTTCTTTTACCAACTGCTAAAACCAATGCCAAGACAAAAGTTAATAAAATTGCCCATTGAGAAATTTTAATTCCGGTAGCATAACCACCCGCCAAAACCCTTAGAACAAAACCAATGGCAATAATAAAAATATCTACTATTGCTACGTGTTTTAACCTAAATGTATAAGCTAAATTCATGATAAAATAAGAACCGATAATCACTGCGAATTTCCATAGATTTTTATGAAAATATTCTTGACCAAAAAACACTAGCATGGCTACCGCAGAAATAAGCGTTGTAAAAAGAAATAAAGCTGTAGTTTTTGATATAGAACCATTAGCTAATGGTCGATCTTTTTTTTCTGGATGCTTTTGGTCTGCTTCTATATCTTTATAATCGTTTAGAATATAAATAGAACTAGCAATAAGCGAGAAAACAATAAATGCAAAAACACTTTTAACAAAAAAATTTGGATGCGTAATGTTCCCCGAAAAGAAAAGTGGAATAAAAACGAAAAAGTTTTTTACCCATTGTTCAACACGAAGTAGTTTAAGATATTTAATCATTAATGTTTTTATAAGTTACAAATTTAGGAATAAAAAAATAAAAATCGTCTCGTAAAAACGAGACGATTATCATAGTATATTTTAAAACAAATTATTGCCCTTGCTGAGCGTCTTTAATCATTTCTTCGTTTGCAGTAATTGCAAATTCTACTCTACGGTTTTGGGCTCTTCCTGCATCTGTATCATTGCTAGCAATAGGTTCGCTAAAACCTCTACCCATAGTAATCATTCTAGAAGAAGCAATACCTTTTGATATCAAATAATTTTTAACAGAGTTTGCTCTGTTTTCAGATATTTTTTGATTTACTTGGGCGGTTCCTTTGTTATCGGTATGCCCATAAATATTGATATTAGTATCTGGATTATTAATTAAAACTGTTGCTAATTTATCTAGATTTGTTTTTGCACTAGAGGTAAGTTCGGCAGAATTAAAAGCAAAATTCACCATGTTTTCTGATAAGGTAATCTTAATCCCTTCTCCTACTCTTTCTACCTCAGCGCCAGGCAATGCATTCTTTATGTCTTTGGCTTGTTTATCCATTTTATTACCAATTACACCACCTGCTACACCACCTACAATTCCTCCAAGAACAGCTCCTAACGCTGCGTTTTTTCCTTTACCAATATTATTCCCTAAAATACCTCCAATTACTGCTCCTGAAGCAGTACCAATTGCGGCACCTTTCTGTGTATTATTAGCATTTTGAATAGATTCGCAACTTGTAAGCATCAAAGCTGATGAAATAAATAAAGCTGCTATATTTGTTGTATTGAAAATTTTCATAATTAATTTTTTAAATTATTTTTTAGTAAAATTATAGTACACTTTCAAAATTTTCCCTTCGAAAGGTACGTTTTGCACTAGAGTAAATGTAGTTGGCGTCTGATTCTGAAAATCAAGAACATAACCAGCAGTTACATTTTTAGCTTTTACACCAGCATCTATTACTTTGAATGAAAATTGTTTTTCAGAATTTACATCAAATTTAATGGCTCTGGTTATAGTAGGACAATCTCCACCACCAGCTAAAGCGTAAGAACCTGTGTTGTTATTTGGAACTAAATTCCATTGAGAACCCACAAAACATTTTGCATCTGCTCCTTCATCAAATGGTTTAATCTTATATTGCTTATCATAATCTACACTGGAAATTTCCCAAGATCCTTTTAATTTCATAAAATCAGCTCTTGCATTTTGAGCTTGATTAGCGCTGGAACAAGAAACTGCAAATAAAGTTCCTATCATTCCTGTTAATAATACTTTTTTCATTCTAATGTTTTTTTACATATTATATATTTGTAAAGTTATTAAATATTCTATAAAAAATGTGCCAAAAAAGATTTTAAAAGCAAAAAAGTCCCTCAGAAAAGGACTTTTTTAATATTTGTTATAATATTTAAAAATATTATTTCTTTTTAACCACTTTTTTAGTTTTCACTGTTGGTTTTACTGTTTTAATGGTATTAAAATGAGTATAAGCATATTGCGCCGCTTTGTACACATCTATTACTCCACTTGCTTCAGAATATTTACCAAAATCGTTGGCTGTACTTTTATTTACAGAATTTTTTAAACTTTGAATTACCTGAGCTGGTGTTAAATTTGGCATATAAGCCATTAAAACCGCTGCTGCACCTGCCACTACAGGACTCGCCATAGAGGTACCTTGCAAATATTCGTATTTTCCATCTGTAACCGTAGAATAAATTTTGTCTCCGGGAGCAAAAACATCTACCATTTTCTTATTAAAATTAGAAAAACTAGCCTTTAAAGCTTCTGAATCATTAGTACTTGCACCAACGGTAATCATATTATTAATGAAAGGTTTTTCGTCTGTTTGTGATTTAAAATTGGTAGGGAAATTATCATTCAATTCTAAATCTTCGTTGTCGTTACCCGCAGCATGAACCAAAACAACGCCTTTGTCTTGAGCATATTTGAAAGCTTCCCAAACTTTTTCTTTACCTGGAGAAACTGGTTTTCCAAAACTCATATTAATAACCTTAGCACCATTATCTACCGCATATCTTACTGCATTTGCAATATCTTTATCTCTTTCGTCACCATCTGGTACAGCTCTCACCGTCATAATTTTTGCTACTTTATAAGCTACACCATATTGAGGTTCTCCGCCCTGAGGTAATCCTGCAATAATACCTGCTACGTGAGTTCCATGTTTAGCATCTGGCCCTTCGTAGTGATTATTGCCATAGAATTTTTCATTAATATCATTATAATTATCACCTACAATACTTCTGGTGTCATAATTCAAATCATATTGTTTGGTAGCTTGAGGTTCAAAATATTCTAACGCTTCTTTAATTTCTTTTTCTAAAAACGCTTGCACTTCGGCTGGCGTTTTTCCTTGCACAGCAGGGTCTTGCGCTACATTAGATAAAATTGCCAAATTTCTATATTCTACCTGTGTTGTAGGTTTTATAGAAGCTAAATTTTCTTTAGTAAGTGTTTTACCATTAAGCGTTGCTACAATTCCCGGAATTTCTTTTTGAAAACCAGAATAAAACTGAAACTGCTGTTGAGCTTCTGTACTTTTTTTAGTGAAAATTTCTTTTGCCTTCAAATACATATCAAATTCTGAAGACATTTTTGTTTGATTTTCTTTATTCTGAACAGCATTATCACCTTCGAAAAATGGTTTATACTGTCTTACCACTCTGGCAACTTCGGTATTATCTACGCCTACATCACCGTTTTTCCCACCAATGAAATTCCATCCATAGACATCATCTACATATCCGTTTCCGTCGTCATCTTTGCCATTATCTGGAACTTCGTTCACATTTTTCCAAAGATTTTTCACCAAACCAGGATGATCTACTTCTACACCACTGTCTATAACACCTACCACTACAGATTTTGGTTTCAAGCCTTTAGATTCGAAAAATTTATAGGCATTTTCGGTGTTTACACCATAAACTTTGGTGGTAGAAAAATCTTTGTGATACCAAGTTTTTAAATCTTTATCTTCTTCTTGTTTTTCTTGTGAAAAAGCAAAACCAAAGCCTGCTAAAAAAAACGCTGCTACTAATATTCTTTTCATTTTTTGATGTATTATTTTGTAATTTTTTTGATATAAGAAATGGCTTCCGGTCCCATATTACAGATTAAATCTATAATAGACAAATCTTTTATAAAACCTAATTTATCACTAAAAGTTTGATAATATTCGTCCATATTATATTCCGTATCTTTTTTTGCCGAAAAAGCACTTCTAAAATCTATCATTTCGGGAGATTTTTGAAATTCTTCGGTAAGCGAAAATTGCTTTTCTTGTTTTAAAATTTGTAAAATTATTTCTATTGCCTTCAAATTGAATGCCAAAAGCGTTTTGGGTTGGTCTTTAAAAATGTTTTCCAGCTTTGTTTCGTAATATTCGAAGTAGGGTGAACTTTGATAAGCATTTTTGATAGATTTCCAGTGAAGCTTTTGCCAATCTTCCACATAAGAAATTTCTAAATTTTTAATGCACCTTTCGCCAGTATGATGAATAGGAATGATAAGCGACAATTTACCGTTTGCGCCATAAACATTGGTTCTGTTTCTATACGTTTGCTTCGGAAAGTTCTCGAATTGTTCTAAAACCACTTCGTTTTCTTCTTTTAAAAATTCTGAAAACCAAGAAATAGGTGGCAAATAAAATATAGGAAGTAAAATTTTCATTAAAAAATTAATTAGTCTCCAAAGTTAAAAAAAATAAAATATTTCTCATCAAAAAACCCTTCCTACTAATTTCTAGAGAAAGGGTTTGTTAATCTTATACTTTTTTAATATTACTCTTCTTCTTTTTTACCTTTGAAAAGCTTCACAAAATATTCCCAACCGAAGAATAAAACAAGAATTGCTACAGCAATCCACCAATACGATGTTTTGTTTGCTTCGCCTGTATTAGTTGCTTTGAACATTCTTTCCCAACGAATTTTTTTAGGACCATCATCAAAAACACCTTGCAAACTCATCCAAGTAAACATTGGCGAACCAACAATATGAGTTTCTGGCACAAAACCAAAGAAACGAGCATCTAGAGAAGCATCTCTATTATCTCCCATCATAAAATAATAGTCTTGTTTTACGGTATATTTATCGGTTTGAGTTCCGTTGATAAAGAATTTACCTCCTTTGAATTCTAAAATATTACCTTCATAAACGGTAATTAATTTTTTGTATTCAGGTAAATTTTCTTGAGTTAAAGTAATTACATCCCCTTTTTTAGGAATAGTAAGAGGACCATACCAATCTGTATTCCAAGGTTTGTTGTATGGGAAAATAGTATTGGTAATATCCATTTTTTTAGAGAAAACCACATTTCCGGCAGCGTCTCTAAGATAAGTTCCATCTTCTGCAAAACGAGGAAAATATTGCACCTGAGCTTTACCTTTTTCATCTAAAACTTCTTCGGCTTTTACAAATTCTGGCATTTGTTTTATATCTGCCAACAATTTATCTGTAAGTCCTTGAAATTGATAATAATATTGTCCAGTTTTTGAATCTTGACCTAAATTTACAATCGGTAAATAGGTTAAATTTTTATATAATGCATTGATATCTATCTCATTATTTGTATAAACAACATAAGCATGTTGCACCTCAGCATCACCCATCATCTTTTCGGGTTGTCCGTTCACGAAAAGTCTGCCTGCTTTCATTTCTACCACATCACCACCTACAGCTACGCATCTTTTTACGTAAGGATCCATTCTATCAATAGCGGTATGAACAGAATCTCCCGGATAATTGAAAACTACAATATCATTTTTCTTAGGTTTTTTAAATTCTCCAATTCTAAAATAGGGTAATTTAACGGCATCAACATAAGATTTCGGGTCGTTTTTAGGATTACCGTCTTTTCCTTTGTCAAAAATCGTTCCTTGTAAAAAAGGCAATGCCAAAGGTCTCATCGGCATTCTGTAACCATAGCTCCATTTGTTTACAAATAAGAAATCACCTACCAAAAGGGTACGCTCCATAGAACCTGTAGGAATAGCAAAAGGTTGCGTAATAAAAGCGTGAATAATCGTCGCAAAAACTACCGCAAAGGTTATAGAACCTACAAAAGACTCTTTCTTGCTCTTTGCATCATCTACCGCAAAACGATCTACTTTATTCGGTTGAAAATAACTGATGTAAGCCAAATAAATAAATGGCAAAAATACCGTCAGTAGTTTTTCTGCGGTGGTAGTTCTTCCAAATTTTTTCATTAAGAAAAGATGAAAAACCGTCATCATTATTGGCCCTACAATTGGCAAATAGGCAAATATAACCCACCATTTTGGTTCGCCAATTTCTTTCAAAATAATATAATAATTATAGAAAGGAATAAATGCTTCCCAACCTTTGTACCCCATTTTTTGGTATAATTTAAAGGTAGAAGCACCTAATAAAACTGATAAAATCAGTACATAAATAGAATATTGAATAATGTAATCCATAGTTTTTTCTTTTAGCAATTAGCTCTAAGCTTTTGGGCTATTAGTAATTCATTTTGATATTTGTTACAAATTAATAATTTGAATCGTTTGATTTTGTTTGAAATGATTTGAATTTGTTTGATGGTATATTTTTAAAATTAAAAAATTTCAAATCCCAAATCTAAAATTTCAAATCTAAAATTATAAATTTACAATCCTAAAACTTGTTTCATTCCGAAATTTCCTACTTTACCAGGCAACCATTCTGCTGCGATTACTGCACCTACTGCAAACCCATTTCTGTTAAACGCAGTATGTTTAATTTCGATTTCATCTACTTCTGAACGGTAAAAAACACTGTGCGTACCCGGAACTTCTCCTTCTCTGATGGCGGTAATTCCTAATTCCGTGCCTTGAGTTTCGTCTAATTTCCAAGATTTAAAATCAGAATGTTTAAAAATTCCTTCAGCAATAGAAATAGCAGTTCCACTTGGCGCATCTAATTTGTGAATATGATGAATTTCTTCTAACTGACAACTGTAATCATTTTGAAAAGGTGCCATCATTTCGGCTAATTTTTCGTTAAGTGCAAAGAAAAGATTTACTCCTAAACTAAAATTAGAACCATATAAAAAACCTGTTTCGTTTTCTAAGGCAATTTTTTCTACTTCTGGTTTTTTTTCTAGCCAACCTGTAGTACCTGCAACCACTGGAATTTTATTTTCTAGACAGAATTTTATATTTCCGAAAGCAGATTCTGGCGAAGAAAACTCTATTACCACATCTGGATTGTTCAGTTTTTCTAAGGTAGGTGTCTCGTCTAGTGTTGCTACCACGTCATGACCTCTTTTAAGGGCAATCTGATGGATAATTTTCCCCATTTTACCGTAACCTACAAGTGCTATTTTCATATTTTTATATTTTCTATTTATTGGGAATGAACCCTAATTTATTTTATAATTGTCTTTTGTGCGCTGCTGTTCTAAAAACCTGTAAGCGTCTTTGCAGCCCGACTTGAGCGGAAATCCTTTTTTGGGTGGCTGAGCTTGCCGAAGCTATCCAAAAAAGATAGGGAGCGGAAGGCACAGACAAACTGAAAGATAATTCTTCTATTGAAGCCTGCTAACGAAGTTCTAGCTGCCCAGATTTTTATTGATTTTTTAAAATCTATAACTTAAAGACAAGCCTGCTTTTGCCTGTCCTATCCCTACATTATCATTAATTATGGTTGGTTTAAGCGCTAAATCTGGATCATGTCTTTGTTCATACAAATGCGCATCTACTACCGCATCTACAATAGCGAGAATATAAACCACACCTGTGATCGCTATGGAATAATCTCTGTACCTTTTTGCAGAATCCTGAGAATTTCCTAAAACGTTTTTATCTACACCTGGGATATTAGAAAATTCGTGTGGTTGACCATTAAGCTCTGCAATATAGGCGGTTCTGTATCTTTTGTATTGTTTATCATTATAAACAATTACGCCTACACCAGTTCCTATAGCGCCCCAAACAATGGGAATTTTCCAATATTTTTTGTTGTAATACTGCCCTAGCCCTGGTAAAACAGCAGAATACAACCCTGCTTTTGTAGGATTGTATTTTGGTAATGCTTTTGCATTGGCTTTTTCTATGTCTTCTACTACTTGTTTTTCAGTTTTTATGGTGTCTAAAGGTTTAATTTCTTGCGAAAAATAGAATCCAAAAAACAAGACAAATAGTGCGGAGAATACTGTTCTCATTAATTAAAATGTGAGAGGATTTTGCTAAGTTCTTCCTCGTTATTAAAATCTAAAATAATTTTTCCTTTCTTGCCTTTGCCCGAAGATTTAATCTCTACAGCTACATCTAGCACATCTGAAAGTGATTTTTGTACTTTTCTAAGGTGGTTAGGTAATTCTACCTCTTTTTTCACCGCTTCTTTTTTAGGATTTTTAAACTCCGAAGCAGCTTTTTCGGCTTGTCTTACGTTTAATCCTTCTTTTATAATTTTATTAAATAATTCTTGTTGGTTATTCTCATCTTCTACACTGATGATGGCTCTACCGTGCCCCGCAGAAATTTCACCAGCTCTTATAGCTTGTTGAATATCTGGACTTAACCTTAATAATCTGATAGAATTGGTAATAGTACTTCTTTCTTTACCTACTCTTTGACTAAGATTTTCTTGGGTAAGACCTATTTCGTCTAAAAGTCTTTGATAAGTAAGGGCAACTTCTATGGCGTCTAAATCTTCGCGCTGAATATTTTCTACCAATGCCATTTCTAGCAATTCTTGGTCGTTTACCAATCTTATGTACGCAGGAACGCTTTTAAGACCTGCAATTTTAGAAGCTCTGAAACGTCTTTCTCCAGAAATAATTTCGAATTTATCTCCGTCCTTTCTTAGAGTAATTGGCTGAATTACGCCTAAATTTCGGATAGATTGAGCTAATTCTTGCAATGCAGTTTCATCAAAATAAGTTCTAGGTTGCGTAGCATTAGGATAGATATCTTCCAAAGCTACTTCTACCATATTTCCTACCAATTGCTCTGCTCCTGTGTCTGTAGCAGAATTAATAGTACTTTTGCTTTCGGCACTAAGAATGGCTCCTAAGCCACGTCCCATTGCTCTTTTTTTGTCTTTCATATTTTGTTTTTGGCTTTTAGCTTTTGGCTAATTGCTATTAAAATTTTGAAAAATATTTTATAATATTCTTAAATCAATATTTAAAATTATGCTTGTTGTAATTTTTCGTTTTTAAGAAGTACTTCTTCTGCTAATTGAAGGTATTGGATTGCTCCTTTACTTTCGGCATCGTACATTAAGATACTTTCTCCGAAACTTGGCGCTTCACTCAATCTTACATTTCTAGAAATTATCGTTTCAAAGACCATTTCAGGGAAGTGGGTATTTACTTCTTCTACTACTTGGTTAGAAAGCCTCAATCTAGAATCATACATCGTAAGAAGAAGACCTTCTATATCCAAATCATTATTATGAATTTTCTGAACATTTTTAATGGTATTCAATAATTTACCTAGACCTTCTAGCGCAAAATACTCACACTGAATAGGAATAATTACAGAATCTGCTGCTGTAAGTGCATTTACGGTAATAAGACCTAAACTAGGTGCACAATCTATAATGATATAGTCATATTCATTTTTTACGGATTCTAGTGCTTTTTTTAGCATATACTCACGCTTGTCTCTATCTACCAACTCTATTTCGGCAGCTACCAAATCTATATGAGAAGGCACTAAATCTAAATTAGGAGAAGTGGTTTTATAAATACAATCTTTAACATCTGCACTATGCTCTAGAAGATGGTAAGTAGAATTATTTACTTCTTCTATACCAAGACCAGAGGTAGCATTAGCCTGAGGATCTGCATCTATCAAAAGTACTTTTTTTTCTAAAACGCCCAAAGCTGCTGCAAGATTAACCGCTGTAGTAGTTTTTCCTACACCTCCTTTTTGATTGGCAACTCCTATTATTTTTCCCATAAAAATTATTTAGTTTTCAAAAATACGATAATTTGTAATTCCGTTGATTGTTAATAACTGTCAAAAATATTAAAGTATTGTTAATTAATGGGTTAAAGCACAAAAAAATTATCCACATTTTTTAGAAAATGTGGATAATTATAAGAATTAACAAATTGATTGTATTTATTTAAAACAATGTCTTATTCAAATTGCATTGAAATAGGGAATCTGAAATAAGAACGAACGTTTTGTCCGCCTAACTTTGCAGGATTCCATTTGCCTTTAATACTTTTGATTACTTTTTCGGCTTCTTTGTTAAAATCTGCATTTGCTCCAGCAGCCTTGATATTAGAAATTGTACCATCTCTTTCAACTACGAAAGTCACTACCGCTTTTATTACTTCGCCACTTTCACTACCAACTACAGAAGTATCAAAATTACTTAAAACTTTATTTCTAAAACCATCGATACCGCCAGCAAAATTAGCTTCTACATCTACCTCTTTAATAATTGTATCAGGATTTGGCTTCGGAGTGGTATCTACTGTGGGCGTTGTATTTACTGCTGGACCAGTTTCTATATGTTGATTAGGATTGGTTACAGATTGACCAGGTGATGTAACAGTAGATATAACAGCATCATCCACTTTTTGATTGATTGTTGTTTCTACAGTTGGATTTCTAGTAGGTTCTGGAGGTGTTAGGCTTTGAGTTTTCACGGGTACATCTGGTTTTGGAGGAACTACTATTGGTTTTACATTATCAATTGGCTTATCTATAGGCTGCTCTACATCAACTAAAACGATAGGACCTTGATCGGTAATTACTTTATCTGTGTTTTTTAACTGAGACACTACAAAAGGTACAATTGCTACTGTTGCAAATAAGGCTATCCCTACAAATAAAGCTTTTTGAAGTACAGCATTAGCTTCATTTCTTAGTGCATAAGCTCCGTATTCTTTATTTCTATTTTCGAATACGATTTCGTTGAGAGCATGATGCTCATCGTGAGTAAAGAAATTTTTGTTCATTGTGGAAAATTTAATGGTTAATATATAAACACAATTATTAGTTTATAACCTTTTTGCAAAAAGTATTTAGGTATATCCAACAACCTTGCCAAAATTTTACACACTCTTTAAAATTTTAAAATTATTTAAGAAAATTAATCAAATTCAAACCTTCAACCTTTACACAAATGTCATTTTTAAAGAAAATTTTTATTAAAACAACAATAATTCATTCACTTTCAAAAAATTAAAAGCAAAAAACACCTTGATTTTCTGACAATTATGAAACATAAAAAAATCGCACAAAAAAATGTGCGATTTGCATAATATTTAGTTTAAATATCTAATTTTATTAGAAAAGTTCTTTTCTGATGATATTTTGGCTTCTCTCTGGCCCTACCGAAACCAAATATACATTAATGCCTAAATATTGCTCAATAAAAGCAATGTATTTTTTGGCATTTTCTGGCAATTCATCAAAAGTTCTTGCTTTGGTTATATCTTCTGTCCAACCTTCTAAATCTGCATAAATTGGTTCATAATCATACAATTTAGTAGTAGAAGAAGTGAAATAATCTATGATTTTCCCGTCTTCAGTTTTGTAATGAGTAGCTACTTTTATCGTACCAAGACCTGTAAGAACGTCTAATTTGGTAATCACTAAATTATTAATTCCGTTAATCATACAAGCGTGTTTCAAAGAAACTAAATCTAGCCAACCTGTTCTTCTAGGCCTTCCTGTAGTAGCCCCATATTCGTGACCAATTTTTCTGATGGTTTCTCCTAATTCATTATCTAATTCTGTAGGGAAAGGGCCGTGACCAACTCTGGTAGTGTAAGCCTTAGAAACTCCAATTAAATTTTGCAATGCAGTAGGCGGAACTCCTGCACCTGTACAAACCCCACCCGTAGAAGGCGAAGATGATGTAACATAAGGATAAGTTCCGAAATCAATATCTAGCATCAGCGCTTGCGCACCTTCGAAAAGGATATTTTTATTATCTCTAATCGCTTCGTTGAGTTCTAATTCGGTATCTACAATTCTATCTTGTAACTTTTTACCAATTTCTAGAAATTCATTATAAATTTCATCAAAACTCATGGCAGGCTTATCAAAATATTTCTCGAAAAGCGAATTTTTGTTTTTTAGATTTTTTTCGATTTTTTCTTTTAACACCTCAGGATTTAGAAGGTCTATCATTCTGATACCTACTCTTGCAATTTTGTCTTCGTAGCAAGGGCCAATTCCTTTTTTGGTAGTACCAATCTGTGTACCTCCTTTTTCTTCTTCTCTATAGGTATCTAGCATTATGTGATAAGGCATAATCACGTGCGCTCTTCTACTGATAAAAACGTGGTCTGTTTTGTAACCTTTCGCTTCTATTTGTTCTATTTCTTTAATGAAAGCTTTCGGATTTACCACCACACCATTAGCAATAATACATTTACCTCTACACTGCAAAACTCCCGAAGGAAGCAAATGAAGTACGAATTTATCTTCGCCTACATATACGGTATGACCAGCATTGTCACCTCCTTGAAAACGAACTACATAATCTGATTTTGCCGAAAGAACATCGGTTATTTTTCCTTTGCCTTCATCACCATACTGAAGACCAACAACAACGTAAGTTGACATATTTTTTTTACTTTTATTAGACTTTACAAAGGTAATTTTTATAAGTTGTTTCACCAAATTAACTTACGGGAAATTAGGCAAATAAAAAATATCATAATTTTTATCTTTATTCTAGTTTTAATTCTTAAATTTATTGACTTTATTTTTTTTCTATGAAATTACCCTAATTAAAAAAGTAATTACTGATGAAGATAAAGTGATTTCATATAACCCTAAATAAAAATCTACCTATGAAAAAAATAGTAATGCTCTCCGCTTTTGCCTTTTTGGCAAGTTGCACTAGCGTTCAAAACACCACTCCATCAGAACCTTTCGCTTGGGAAGGTGCTAATCTCTACTTTTTGGTAACAGATAGGTTTAACAATGGAGACCTCAAAAATGATGTCAATTTTAATAGAACCGAAAAAGCTGCCGTTCTCCGTGGTTTCGAAGGAGGAGATTTACGAGGTATTATCCAAAAAATAGACGAAGGTTATTTCAAAAAATTAGGAATTAATGCCATTTGGATGACACCTATCGTAGAACAAATTCACGGTGCTACAGACGAAGGAACGGGTAAAACCTATGGTTTCCACGGTTATTGGGCAAAAGATTGGACTGTGCTAGACCCTAATTTCGGGACTGAAAAAGATTTAAAAGAATTGGTAGAAAAAGCTCATAAACAAGGCATCAGAATTGTTTTGGATGCGGTAATTAATCACACTGGCCCTACCACAAATTTAGACGAAACCTACCCTATGACTTGGGTGAGAACAGAACCACAATGCAAATACAATAATTACGAAAATTTCACTGCGTGTACTTTGGTTGCTAATTTGCCTGATGTTTTGACTGAAAGCAACGAAAAAGCAGGATTGCCTACTCTTCTAGAAAAAAAATGGAGAAAAGAAGGCAGATACGAAAAAGAAATGTCTGAACTGAACGAATTTTTTGTAAAAACTGGCTATCCTAGAGCTCCGAAATATTACATTATGAAATGGCTTTCGGATTATGTAAGAGAATTCGGGATTGATGGATACAGAGTAGATACCGTAAAGCATACCAACGAAGACGTTTGGAAGGATTTCAAGAAAGTTTGCGACCAAGCTTTTGCAGAATTTAAGCTCAATAATCCTGATAAAGTTTTAGACAAAAACACTCCATTTTTTACCGTTGGTGAAGTGTATGGTTACGGAATTTCGGGCAAGCAAATCTATGATTTCGGAGACAAAAAAGTGAATTATTTCCAAAACGGATTTACCTCTCTCATCAATTTTGATTTTAAAGGAGATGCCAATAAATCTTACGAAGAAATTTTTAGCAATTATGATAAAATTCTACATCAAGATTTAACAGGAAAAACCGTAATGAACTATGCAACTTCTCACGATGACGGTTGGCCTTTTGACAAAGAAAGAAAAAGAACCTACGAAACCGCTACGAAATTGCTTTTAGCACCTGGAATTTCACAAATTTACTATGGAGACGAAACTGGTAGAAAATTAATTGTTGCAGGCGCAGAAGGTGATGCCAATCTGAGAAGTAATATGAATTGGGAAGACATTAAAAACAATCCCGAAACCCAAAAACTACTAGAACATTGGCAAAAACTAGGTCAATTTAGAAGAAACCATCCTGCTGTAGGAGCTGGTTTTCACAAAATGATTTCTAACTCTCCTTATTGGTTTTCTAGAACTTACAAAACAGATAAAGTAGTGATTGGTCTAGATTTACCAACAGGAACTAAGGAAGTAAATGTTTCTGGAATTTTTGAAAACGGAACAAAAGTAAAAGACGCTTATTCTGGCGCTACAATGCCTGTAATAGATGGTAAAGTTTCTTTGACCAACAATTACCAAATTGTCTTATTAGAGAAAAACTAGAATAATTAAACTTAAAATACGAATAAAGCGTAGTACTCTGCGCTTTATTTTTTTTATCTATTTTCAAAATTGCATAATTATGATGTAAAATTCAATTTTTGGCATACTTTTGTATTTGAAAAGTATAGAAAGTATAACATTTATGAAAAGAGTATTCTTATTATTCTCATTATTTTTGATGAGCTATGCATTTGCGCAGAAAGTTCCTTCTGTGATGAAAACCAGTTTTTCTAAAGAAGCTTTGGCACAAAAAATCACAGATATAGACGGCAAAACTACTACAATTTCTAAAATTTTAGAAAAACATAAAGGCAAGGTTTTGGTAATTGATTTATGGGCAAGCTGGTGTAGAGACTGCCTTAATGCAATGCCCAAAGCCAAAGAATTAGAAGAAAAAAACACCAATATTGATTTTGTATTTCTTTCTTTAGATCGAAATTTTGAAGCATGGAAAAAAGGCATAGAAAAACACAATATGCAAACAAAGGAAAACTATTGGTTTAATGAAGGTTGGAAAAATAATTTCAACAATTATATAGACCTCAACTGGATTCCTAGGTATTTAGTAATTAACCAAAAATCTGAAATTGCTAAATATTATGCGATTACACCAGAAGACCCAGAAATTCAAAAAACGATAGATGAACTAAGCAAATAAAAGCAAATTCAGTTTAAAAATATAGGAAATCACAATGAAAATTCGTTGTGATTTTTTGTTAGCATGCTCATTTTAAATTGCGTTTAAAAAATCTACTAAAGGCTTCATCGCATGATAAACTTTGGCGATTTCTTTGGGTGCATTTTTACTTAAAAGTTGTTCATCTGAAACGGGATGTGTTACGATAAAATGTTTCAATTTTAAAAATTCAGCCATTTTATCATCCTTTTCAAAACCTTGAGGCACATTTTTCAATTTATCTTCTACACTCAACCCTCGGAAATAATTTCTAAAATCATCTTTTTCTAAAATCGCTTTGAATTCATCACCAAAAGCAGAAATTTCTTTTCTTATTGCTTTTAAAGCCGAAGATTCTGGCATATAAATTCCGCCACCAAGAAAAGATTTCCCAGGTTCTATATGCAGATAATAGCCCGCTTTCTGACTTCCTTTTCCCATTCCTAAACTCGCCCCGAAATTGGTTTTATAAGGAGATTTATCCTTAGAAAATCTGGTATCTCTGTAAATTCTGAAAAGCGATTTTTTAGCATCTACTTTACCAACTTCTTCATCAAAAGTTGCCATTTCTTCTATTAGTTTTTCAACAAAAGAAATCACATCTTGTTGCGCTTCTTGATAAAGCGTTTTATTTTCATTAAACCAATCTCTGTTGTTATTCTTTTCTAAATTTCTAAGAAATTGAAGGGTGGATGATTGCATATCAAATGTTTTTTTTCAAAATTAATGAATTTCTCAGAAACCTTTCGCTCCTACGGAGCTCAATTTAACAACAAATCACTTTTCTACAAACCTTTTGCTTTTAAAGAGCAAAAATTAAAACATCTATCAACACTCTACCACTTCCAGCATCCAGCTTCCATCATCCAGCAAAATTTCAAAAATCCCCAATAAAACTCTATTTTTTTTATTAAAAATAAAATCACTATCTTTGCCGCTTAATTATTATAGACGATCTTTAAATGAATTTATTTACGGAATCCAATTTAAGTCCTGATTTAT
>ERZ650302.683-NODE-683-length-18931-cov-8.237815_pt1 | contig 18931 bp, 15 predicted proteins | sample MGYA00376238_ERZ650302 | MGnify/ENA primary metagenome ERZ650302 (study PRJEB26733, sample SAMN07839298) | wastewater metagenome | biome: urban; feature: wastewater treatment plant; material: waste water | place: USA: North Carolina | collected 2016-04-28 ... | reverse complement strand
AACCCGTTAGGTCAGGTGGCCTAACTTAAATAAAAAGTCTCCGACAAACCCGGTATGGTTCAGTTAAAAAGTAAGAAAAATATTGGGGTAAAATAGCTTTTTGTCAAAAGAAAACATTGTTCGTTCTAATTTATTACTTTCCTCAGAACCTACATCGACTTAAAATCAGCATTACGCTGGATGATAAAGAAGCAAGTCACGTGTCAGACCATTTGGAAAACGAATTTGAGCTAAGTAATGAGGAAATGCATCTCTATAGTCGTCAGATTTTATTAGATGGTTGGGATATCGAAGCACAAGAAAAACTAAAACTCGCCAATGTGCTAATAATCGGCGCAGGTGGTATCGGTTGTACCAGTGCTGAGCTGTTGGCACGTGCAGGTGTAGGTAAAATTACCATTGTCGATGCCGATACGATTGAAATGAGTAATCTGCAAAGACAAATTGCCTTTACGACAAAAGATTTAGGTCGATACAAAGCCGAAATACTGGCAAAGCATCTAAAAGACATTAATCCGCATATACAAGTTAGCTATCAAAATATACGATTCGATGAAACGAATGCTGATGAACTTGTACAGCATCAAGATGTAGTCTTGGATGGTTGTGATAATTTTACGACCCGCTATCTAGTGAATGCGCTGTGTAGAAAACATCAAGTACCGCTTATCAGTGCGTCAGCCATTGGTTTTGAAGGGCAACTGTTTATGGTGGATGCTGATTCAGCTTGTTATGAATGCCTGTTTCCGAAAGAAGATCATGTCAATGAAGGGTTCCGTTGTGCGGAGTCAGGTGTATTAGCTACCACTCCTGTAATGATAGCGTCATTACAAGCGCATCACACTTTGCTGTTTTTAGGGCTTGGTTTAACACCATTAAAGCAAAAATTGTTGCTTTGGAATGGTTTAAATCTATCGCAACGCATTCTTAAATTTGAAAAAGATGTAAATTGTCCAGTTTGTCAGGCAACTTGATCGGTAAATTGAGCAAAATTTGCTAAACTAAGACCATCTGTAAGGCAATGAAAGATTATGAAAAGAAATATTTTATTCGATGGATTACGTTCTGTTGCACGTATAGGTGAAACAGTTATTGTTGCGGCACAAGCAGGTGTGAAATATGCAACTGAAAAACCAAGTAATGCAAAGCTTATGCGTGAGACCTTTGAGTCGCTTGGTTCAACATATATTAAATTGGGTCAATTTATTGCCAGTACGCCGTCTTTATTCCCTCGTGAATACGTTCAGGAATTCCAAGGCTGTTTAGATCAAACGCCAACCTTACCATTTAGCTATATCCAACAAGTATTAGCTGAAGAATTTGAAGGCCGTAATCTGAATGAAATTTTTAGTTTTATCGATGAAAAGCCACTAGCTTCAGCTTCAATTGCACAAGTCCATGCCGCTCGACTAGTTACGGGTGAAGATGTGGTATTAAAGGTTCAAAAACCTGGTGTTGAAACCATTTTATACACTGATTTAAATGTAGTGCATTGGGCGACAAAACTTTTAGAAAAAGCCGTTCCAAAAATCAAGTTTGCATCGCTTTCTGAAATTGTGGATGAGATCAAAACACGTATGGTACGTGAAGTTGATTTTATTGAAGAAGCACAGAATCTGGATGACTTTATTCAATATTTGAACGTTTCTGGCAATCAGGCTGCCACTGCACCAAAAGTTTATCATCAATTTTCAACGCGTCGTGTACTTACTATGCAGCGCCTGTACGGGGTGTCATTAACTGATTTTGATGTTGTTAAAAAATATGCCAAAGACCCAACACAAGTTCTGATTACTGCAATGAATACTTGGTTTGGTAGTCTCATGCTATGTAAGAGTTTCCATGCTGATTTACACGCTGGAAATCTGATGTTACTTGAAGATGGTCGTATTGGTTTTATTGATTTTGGTATTGTTGGTCAGTTAAACCCTGAAGTTTGGACAGCATGTATGGCATTTATGGATGCATTACAGCATACCAATTATGTTGCGATGGCTGAGAATATGCTGAAAATGGGCATGACTCATCATAAAATTGACACTCAAGTCTTGGCTGATGATTTAGAGCGTTTATTTAGCGGTGTATTACTGGCAGATCCGCAAGAAATTCTCAGTTCCAATCCAGCAGATTTGAATGACATTATGATGGATATGGTGGCTGTCGGTGAGCGTCATGGTATCAAATTCCCGCGTGACTTCGCTTTGTTATTCAAGCAAATGCTATATTTTGATCGTTTCATGCGTGTTCTCGCACCGTATACCGATATTTATGCTGACCAACGTTTAAAAATGGTTCACAATATTGAACCTGCTTCGTTTTTAAAGCATTAATTTATTTATCGGTTCATTAGGTCATTATGGATGCCATTATAATTGAAGGGTTGAAGGTGGATACTGTGGTTGGCTGTTTCAACTGGGAACGCCAAATTATTCAACCTTTGATGCTAGATCTCATTATTCATAATGATCTATCACAAGCTGCATACTCGGATGAGTTGGAAGATACGCTCAACTATGCGCAAATCTGTGAGCTTGCAGCCCAAGTTATACAAGAGGCTAAACCGAAACTGATTGAGCACGCCGCACAATTGGTACTTGAATGTTTATTTACGACTTTCCCCACGATCGAATCGATCAGTATCACCATTCGCAAACCCGCCATCATTGCACAAGCCAATGCAGTAGGAATTCGCCTTGAACGCAACAGAAACAATTTTTGCGCTCGCATTGGCGAGTAACCTCAAACAAAAACAAAATTTCACTTTTGCTTATCAACAGATATTAAGCTTAGGTATAGTGGAATTTTCTTCAATTTATAGAATCCCATGTCGGGATCGTGTTGGTGCCGATTATTGGAATTCAGCTTGTTTATTAAAAAGTCGACTGAATGTTGATGAGATCACTGAAACCCTGAAAAACTTAGAAGCACAATCTGGTCGAGTTCGTCCATCACATAATATTAGCTTGGATATTGATGTGATTGCTTGGGGGGAGACTTTAGAAGATATGCAATTTAATCCAAAAAAGTTACCATTAGCCTTAGATGTTAAAATTCCACTTTATGATTTGTGGCAGGTTCCAGATTTAGATTACGATAGGAAAAATTCTTATCCCGTTATTTCTATCTAACACTATAATAATAGGAACAATATTCCATGAATAAAATTTCATTGTTACTAGGTTTTACAATTTTACTTTCAGGCTGTGCTGCCATGAGTGTTGAACAATGTAAAACTGCAAATTGGTTTAATGTTGGAGAAAAAGATGGTGCAGCAGGACAGGAATCTCGATTAGATAAATATTATTCTTCTTGTCAAAAAGCCAATATTGTGCCGAATCAAAAGCTTTATGAACAAGGTTACCAAAAAGGTTTGGGCTATTACTGCCGACCAGAAACCATTTTTAATGAAGCGTTAGAAGGGCGTGGTGATTTTCGTATTTGTCCGTTAGACAAACGTGAGTCTTTGCGAATATATTATCAAGTTGCAAATGGCTACTACCAAGCAAACGCGGAGTTTGATCGCTCACAAAATGATATTAACTATTATTTAAAAGAGTTAGAGCGTAAAGACTTATCTGTTAAGGATCGTGAGGATTATAGAAAACGTCTATATGATTTGCGCATCAATAGCAGCAGAGTTCAATCACGTTATCAAGATGCAGTTCGAAATTTGGAACGTTTTAAAGCTGAACGTGGGTTGCGCTAATTTTTAAATAGAATTATTTAAATTGATTGAAGTAATAAAAAAAGGGGAATGATGAAGTTACAATTTCCCCTTTTTTATTTATAAATAATAACTGGTTTTAGTCATTAATTTTGATATAGCTGTCATGGTAATACGCACAGGTACAGATAGATCAACACCTCCAGCCTTTAAGGCTGTATCGCGGTGGTGTAATTCATCTTCATTCATTTGTTCTAAAATTTTACGTGAACGATCATCATGAGATGGAAGTTGTTGAATATGTTCCTGTAGATGTTGGCTGACTTGACGTTCTGTTTCAGCGACAAACCCTAAGCTATATTTGTCACCTGCAATACCTGCTATTGCGCCCATACCATAAGATAAACCATACCAAATTGGATTGAGTACGCTCGTATGACTGTCTAATTCTTTTAAACGATCTTCACACCAAGCGAGATGATCTTGTTCTTCTATCGCAGCTTGTTGCATTTCTTCTCGAACATGGGGGAGTTTTGCAGTGAGCGCCTGGCCGTGATAAAGCGCTTGTGCACAGACTTCGCCACTATGATTGACACGCATTAAACCTGCTACATGGCGAGCATCGCTAACACATAATTGTGAAGGTTCTGAATTTGCTGGATTAGATCGCTGAGCAGCAGTTGCCCCTGGCACCAAGCTACGCAAAGCCTGATCAAAAGAATTAATAAGTTTATCGATACCTGTAAAATGACGCATATATTAATCCTCTAAAGTATTGGGTGCATTTTCTAACAACGGTTTTAAACGCTTTAATAACCAAAATGAGAAAATTGCACTTAAAACTGCAGTAATTGTAAATAATATTTTAATATCAATTTTTAAAACGCTTAAGATTAAAATTGAGAAAACTGCAGAAGAAACCATAAATACAGCATTTAGAATATTATTTGCGGCCACTACACGCGCACGGTGAGAACGTGGTGAGTAAGCTTGCATCATTGCATATAGCGGCACAATATAAAATCCACCACTAATACCTAATAAAGTCACGGCAAGCATGACATGATAGTACACGGCACCTTGGGTAAAAATATCTTTTAAACTCAGTAAATCGCCAGTTCGTTCAGGAACAAAAGTGAGGCTCGCTGCTAAATACAAAGCAAAGATCGTTAACCCAATCGCACCGTAAGGTACCATTTTAATATTGATCTCTGTACCACCGATACGTCTGCACAGTAATGAACCTACACCAATGCCAACAGAGAAAAAAGTGAGGAGTAGACTGACAACGTTTTCAGAAGCATGCAGGTTTTGTTGGGTCAATTGAGGAATTTGAGTTAAATAGGTTGCGCCATAAAACCAATACCAAGAATTACCGAGCAAAACAATAAATATGATTGGAAGGCTTTTAGCATATTTTAAAGTTTGAAAACTTGTACGAAAAAAATTCCAGTCAATTTGTAAATCTGGCGCTGCAACCTTTTGAGGTAAAATAAATCGGCTACATAAATAGCCTAAGCAAGCTATGATGACAACAGTGACACTAATCCACAATAAGTTTCCTTCCGATGATGCAATAACTGCACCTCCAAGAATCATTCCTAATAATATTGCGATCGATGTACCTGATTGGAAAAGTGCATTACCAGACATCAATTCTTCTTGTTTTAGAATTTCTGGTAAAATTGCATATTTGATTGGACCAAAACAAGTTGAATGCGTCCCCATCAGAAATAATGCAAAAAGTAGTAACCATAAATTTCCAAGCAAGAACCCCGCGGTTCCAATCAACATAATGATAATTTCTAATATTTTTATAAAGCGAATGAGTTGAGATCTTTCATATTTATCAGCAATTTGCCCAGCAGTTGCAGAAAAGAAAAAGTAAGGCAAGATAAATAATAAGGCAGCTAGATTATTGAGTGTACTGACGGGGGCACTTTGTTGCTGGATCCAACCATAAGTGATCACTAAAAGTAGAGCTTGCTTAAAAACATTGTCATTTAAGGCTCCAAAAAACTGAGTGAAAAACATCGGTGCAAACCGACGTGATGTCATTAAGTGCTCATCTTGTTTCATTGTGTGTTCACTTCATTGTGTTTTATAAAAAAATGTGACGTACTGTAAAAATGCTACAAAATGCATGTATGATACTTTGATATTTGATTGGATGAAAATCAAAGATTTGAAGTATTTTCACCAGTCACAAATGATAAATTAAAAATAAGTTTAGAGTTCTACATGTCATCTAAAGCTAATTTTAAACAGTTAACGTTGGTTCATTCTATGCATTTAATATTTAAAATGCAGAGCTTTCCTAAACTTATTTGTAGCACTTTTTTAATTACTTCTTGTATATCAGCTGCTTGTGCGCAAGAACAATTAACAGATACATCAAATAATAAAACCGTAGACCAACAGTCTTTGAATCAAGTTAAGTCTGATCAAAGTACTGAGGATACATCAACTGTTTTATCAAGCAGTACAAATCAGTCTCTTGCTAATCAAGCCGAACAAGACAGCTTGTTGGCATTGAAACAGCAAGAGCAGTCTAATAATCAGATTAATGAATTAAAACCGATTCAGCTTGATGATAATTTAGAAAATTTGCCAGTTATCCCTGTTGACCAAACAATGGCGAATGAAATTTTTCGTGAGGCTGAGAATGCAAAAAATGAGGCCCAAGCTTATCGAGAAAGTACGTCAAAAAATCCACCAACAGTTGTTAAAGACATTTCACCGCCTGAACTGATAGAAATTACTAAGGCTCCAGTGGATATTAATCGGCTGATGCAAGATATTCAAACCGACAGTAAGATTGTCGTTGAAGCAAATGAAACGGGTAGAACACTACCAGAGTTTCAAACACAAAGTGATCAGCCTAAAGAAAAAGTCGGTTTCTTCCGAAAAATATGGAATCGTTTTCACCCAGATAGCTTGATGGGTGCAGAGAAAATTCCGCGTATTACTGCTGATGTAGCTGGCGCGCCTCCTGCGTTGGCTGCAAATATAAAAGCAAAACTATCAAGTTTTACTCAAGAATCTTTTGAAGACTTTAACACCGCTTTACCTCAGTTAAGAGTGTTGACCAATCAGGCTGCACAAGCTGTAGGCTATTATAATGCCACGTATAAATTTGAAAGGGTAAGTGATAATAAAGTTAAAGTCATTGTCACACCGAATGAACCCGTCCGTATTAAAGAGCAAAATATTGAATTTTCTGGTGCGGGTGAAAACCTGCCTCACTTCCAAGTTTTACGCTTGATCCCAGAACAAGACAAAGGGGATATCTTTAATCACGGTAAATATGAAACAACAAAAACAAAGATAGTGAATGCCGCATCGGATAACGGTTTTTTTGATAGTTATTGGCGTTTGCATGATGTCAAAATTACCCAGCCAGAAAAAGTAGCTGAAATTAATCTAAAATATGAGACGGGCGAGCGATATAAACTTAAACAAGTTGAGTATCGTATGAGCGATCCAACTAAGCCATTGCCTTTAACTCAAAAAGTTTTAGATAGTTTGGCACCTTGGAAAGAGGGTGATGACTATGCATTTTGGCGTGTAAATGCCTTAGCAAATAACTTAACGAATACACGTTACTTTAATTACACATTGGTAGATACGATTAAACCTGATCCAGTTCAGCCTACTTTAGAGTTAGCGCCAGATCTTCAAGCTTTAGTCGATCAACAGAAAATCCAACAATCTCAATTGCTAAATAGTCAACAGAAAGCAGAATTGGCAAGACAAAAAGTAACTTCTGCACAACAAGTGACGCAAAATGTCGTTGATGAAACACAATTCTCTGGAGGTCAACCCCCTCAAGCCTATGCTCTAGCACGCTCTATGCCCTTATCACATGAACATGATGATGAAGAAGATGAACGCCAGAAATTAGAAGAGCAAACGAGAATTGAGAAAAAAATTCCAGTCGTAGTAACGCTTAATGCCGACCGTTTGAATAGTTTAGAAACTGGTATTGGTTACGGTACAGACACGGGTGCTCGTGTGCGTAGTCAATACAGACGAGCAATTGTAAATAAGTATGGTCATGCATTTGATGCCAACATTGAGGTGTCGCAAATTCGTCAATCTATAGATGGGCGATATAGCATTCCTTATAAACATCCGTTAAATGATTATTTTAATGTTGTCGGTGGTTACGAGCGTGAAGAGCGCAATGACATTGGCCCAGATATTAATTTATTGGTTGAGTCCGCTGTTTTAGGTGGTGAACGTGTTATTAAAAATCCTTTGGGTGATTGGCAACACATCATTGGTTTACGTTACCGTTTAGATCGTCTAACTAAAAAAGGTGATATTGATATCAATGAATTACCTGACGCTTTTAAAGTATCAGGGATTGATTCGGAACAAGAATCCTTGTTATTTGGATATGAACTTTCTAAGACCAATAGTAATTCCCTCTTGAATCCAACCAAAGGTTTTAAGCAAACCTACAAGCTTGAATTAGGGACAGAGTCATTATTATCAAATGCAAATATGGCAATTTTGACAGGTGGATGGCGTTTTATTTATTCATTGGGTGAAAATGAAAATCACCAATTTGTAGGTCGAGCTGACACCAGTTATATTTTCACAGATGATTTTAAAAAAGTGCCTTATAACCTCCGTTTCTTTACAGGTGGAGACCAGTCCTTACGCGGTTTCGATTACAAAAGTCTTTCGCCAGAGGAGAACGGTTTTAAAATCGGTGGACAAGCTTTAGGCGTAGGATCTTTAGAGTACAATTATCAGTTTAAAGATGGTTGGCGAGCAGCAATTTTCTCTGATTTTGGTAATTCATATGACAAACAGTTTAGTAACCCAACCGAATATAGTATTGGTGTTGGTATCCGTTGGAGATCACCAATAGGACCAATACGGCTTGATGTGGCATCTGGTATTTCCAATGACAATAACCCGATCCGATTACATTTTTTCATCGGCTCACAGCTTTAATAATTTAAAAACATCCTTTAGAAAAGCTCAAACAATTTTAGGTTGATTATGACGGAAGTAGAACCACAACTAACGCCACCAGTTGGACCAAGACCAGAACGACGCATCGTGAGAAGTGTTGCTTTAATTTTGTCGATCATACTTTTGTTATTGGTTAGCTCTTTAATCGTTATGATTTCTACCGACAAAGGCAGTCGTTTTTTATTAGATCGGGTACTGCAAAGCCAAAAAATGATTCGTTATGAATATGAGGGTGGAAATTTACTCAGAGGAATCATCCTTAAGAATGTTTTAGTTCAATTAAAAGCTGTAGATGTTACTTTGGATCGTGCTGATGTTTCTCTTGGTTGGCGCGCAATCTTAAATAAAGAAATACATTTAAGTCATGCTGATGTACGTAATCTGAAAGTGATCAACAAAAAATCGCCTTCAGGTAAGCCATTTGCCTTTGATGCAATCAAACTTCCATTCGTATTGCGTGTAGATGAAGCAACTCTTGATCATCTTGAGATTAAAACTCAAACATCGAAAGTTGGTTTTAATGATATTTACTTGAAAGATGCCCTATGGTCTGGAACCAAATTAGAGTTTAAGGATTCTAAAATGGATATGGGATATTTGGCAGTCCAACACGCCACAGGGAAAATGGATTTTAGTGGTAAATATCCAATTAATGCGAAAGCAGATCTAATTATTCCATCGTTAAAAAGTTTAAATATTCATACTATTAAAGTTGTTGCAGCGGGATCTTTAGATACATTAAAAGCAGGTATCGCAACCCAGACCCCAGATTTATTAACAGGTTGGGCTGTTATACACCCAGTGCGTGATCACGTACCGATGCAAGGCGAACTGCTTTTTAAAAATTATCATTTACCTTTGTTGCAAGAACAGAAATTATTTGCCAAAGATGGTGTTGCAAGATTTAGCGGCGATATTCGAAAATTGGTTCTAAATCTAGATACCGATTTGACAGGTGAGCAAATCCCCGAAGGTAAATACAATGCTTTAATGGAGACAGATCTAAAGAATCAATTGAATATTCAAGACTTTAATGGTCAATTAATGGGTGGATCTATTGCGCTCAAAGGTTTAGTCAATTGGCATGAGCATGTTTCATGGGATATTCAAGGTCGTTTGGATCATTTAAACCCTAAAGATAAAACTGTTCCGCAAATCGCAAAGGATTTTTTACCGCCTAATTTAGATGCTAATTTAAGTTCATCTGGGTCTATGGAAAAAGGTTTAGCTTTAAGTGCACAGCTTGCTTTTGATCAATATGAAACTTGGGCTGTTAAACTCAATCAAGCTGCATCGAAAGATCACAAACCACAGCCGATGCTATTAAATGTGGCATGGAAAAATATAGATCGGGCAGTTCCTTATATTGGTTGGTTGACTAGCGAAGACGGTCATACCGACATCGCCTTAAAACAAGGTCAACAAGATATCTATGTTTCTACAACAGTGAAACCTCATGAGAAAGCATTATTACCAACGGGTAAATATGATGCCCGTCTTGATATAAAATCAAATCTACTGAATGTTGAAAACTTTCGTTATCAGGCTGCGAAAGGGAGTTTATCTGGGCAAGCAAAAGTTAAATTACCTACTGAAAAGCAACAGTTAGCCTGGCAGGCTCAGCTTAAAGCCAAGAATTTTAATCCACAAACAGTCGTTGCTACTGCACCTGTTAATTTATTAAATGGCGATATTAAAGCAACTGGTTTTGCAAAACCGAATCGACAGATCATTCAATTTGATCGTATTGATTTAAAAGGTCAAATTGTTCAGTCAGATCGTATAGAAACCGTTGCATTAAAAGGCAAAAGTACAGCCGCTTTAATGTTTAATGATCAGAAGTCTGGTGGAGGTTTTAAAAGTTTTGCAGTTGATTACAACGGTTCATTAAATGCATTAAATCAAGGCAATGGACTGTTGAAAATCAACGTAGCAGGAACACCAGAATATATAAAAATTAATGAGTTAAAACATGATGGCGTGGCAGGTAAGATTTTTGCTACAGGTGCTGTGAACCTAAAAGATAAACTTGGTTGGGATATCAATGCATCTTTAGTACGCTTCAAACCACAGTATTTTGTTTCAACACTTAAAGGTGAACTCTCAGGGCATGTTAAAACACAAGGTGTTTGGTCTGAAAAGCTGAAGCGCATCGATATTCGGGATTTAAACGCGGCAGGTTTTCTGAATAATAAACCTGTTCGTGGTCGTGGTAACCTTACTTTGTTGTTAGACTCCAACCAGAAAGGTTTTTTACCGCAACAGTTTGAAGCCAATAACTTATTTTTTGCCTATGCTCAGAACCAGTTACAAGCCACAGGCAATGCACAAAGTTTAAGAGTGAAACTAAATGCTCCAGCCTTGTATGAGCTTTATCCAGGTTTGCAAGGTCGTGCCTACGGCGTTTTAAACGTTCAATCACAACCACGTTTAAAAGCAACTGCAAATATTGCCGTGGATAATTTCGCATTCAAGGATGTGGCAAGCGTTAAATCACTGCGTATTCAGGGTGAATTGCCGACTTCTGAAGCAACACCTACATTATTAGTTGCCAAAGTTGATCATTTACGTAGTGGTAATCGTGAAATAGAAAATGCAACGATTAATTTGGGTGGTACGCGCAAAGCACATGTATTAAAAGTTGAAAGTAATAATCGCCAATCTAATTTTTATGTACAGCTTGCAGGTGGTTTCAATCAGAACAATGAATGGTTAGGACAATTACAAAAAGGTCACTTTAAATCACGCCGTATTGATTTAGTACAAAATCAAAGTGCAGCGATCATTTATTCTACAGCCCAGTCTGAACTTTATATTGGACAGCATTGTTGGCAAAGTCTGCATAGTCAGGTTTGTTTAGATCAATCGGCACGTATCAGCCAAAATAAAGGTAATTTTTCAGTTGTTACTAAAAATCTAGATTTAAATGATTTTGCGGTATTTATGCCAGAAGGTTTAGCAGTTACTGGTCAACTGAATGGTTATGCTCGAGCTTCGTGGGCTAAAGGTAGTCGCCCAAAACTAGATGCAAGTTTAGTCACTCGTAAAGGAGCATTGGGCCTTGCACCTGATGATCCTCAAGATATTGCGACCACAGTCAGCTATGATGAATTGAGCTTAATCGCGAAAAGTGTCAATGATGGCTTATTATTCCGTGTGGATATGAAAACACCGGACATTGGTACAGGTTACGCTAACGTGATCGTGAATCCATTTCAAAATGGAATGCCAATGCGTGGTGAAGTTGCTTTTGATAATGTACAACTCAAAGTATTCAAGCCATTTATTAAAGATGTGCGTTCAATGGCGGGCACGCTTGCACTGGCTGGAAAAATTAATGGCACACTGACTCAACCACAATTTACAGGTGAAATGCGCTTAAAAAATGGCGCAATTAGTATGATTTCACTGCCTGTAAATCTAAACAACATTCAGCTTTATTCGTCTATTCGACAAGATTCAGCCAGTATTGATGGTGCGTTCAACAGTGGACAAGGGGTTGGGCGATTAAAAGGTAGCTTCAATTGGAAAGAAGATCCTCATCTCGCGCTTAGTTTGAAAGGTGATAATCTTTTAATTCGCCAAGCGCCGATGATTACCGCAATCGTGCAACCTGATTTAAATTTGGATGTTTACCCATTTAAACAACAATTGAGTTTAAGAGGAACGATTGATGTACCACGTGCTCGTATTTCAATGCCAGAGACTACTGCACCAGTTGTAAATATTTCACCAGATGTACGAGTCGTACAGCAAGGACAAGATTTACTTTCGACATTGAAAGCAGCTAAACCGTGGGATATTCGCGCGGATATGACTCTGACATTGGGCAATCAAGTGATCTTCCAAGGTTTTGAAAGTAATATTCCATTGGTTGGTCGCTTGCATTTATCACAACGTGGTTTAGAAACTGCAATGCGAGCAAATGGTGCAATTGGTGTGAGTCAGAAAGTGAAGATTGAAGCTTATGGTCAAAGCTTAGATTTGAACCGAGCAATCGCACGTTTTAATGGTCCACTTGCGAATCCAACACTTGATATTGATGCGAATAAATCAGTCCAAGGTAGTATGGTTGGTTTACGTGTGACTGGGACAGCAACCGTTCCGAATGTTCAAATTTATAATGATGCAGGTTTATCTGAACAAGAAGCATTGAATGCATTGGTCACAGGTCGTATCAATGAAGGAAGTAGTGGCCTAAGTAATACAGAAGGCTTTAAATCTGATGTAAACAATACCATTGCAGCCGCAGGCATCAGTATGGGCTTAGGAGGAACACGGGCGTTAACGAATCAGATTGGTCGAACATTTGGTCTCAGTGGTTTAGCACTTGATGCACAGGGTACAGGTGATGACACTCAAGTGAGTTTAACGGGCTATATCACGCCAGACCTGTTTATTCGTTATGGCATAGGTGTGTTTACACCTGTAAATAAATTGACCTTACGTTATCAAATGAATCGCCGTTTATACTTAGAAGCAAGTCAATCTTTAGAGAGAGCCATTGACGTATTCTACAACTGGCGTTTTTAAAGCTTTTTTAGAAAACCTGTTTTATGAAAATAAAGCAGGTTTTTTTATGCTGGGTATTTTTAAAAATATGCTAAAATAAAAATAAGCTATTGAAAAATATATAGATTAATGACATTTTTTGGAGAGAGTGGATGAAACCTGTCACTTTAAGTCAACTTTTGGCAACTATAGGCTTAATATTGCTCAGCTTTACATTCCAAGCACATGCAAAAGAGTATTATAAATGGGTCGATTCGAAAGGGGTAACGACTTATTCTGCAACACCACCACCCACTCAGAAGCAAGATCCTCAACTTGATCCAACTAAAAAAAATATAAATACAACAGTGACAACTCCCAGTGCGATAAATGTTTCCGTGGCCAATAACAAAGAACAAAAAAATGTTCCAACGGTAACGACACAAACAGCGAAATCAACAGGTACAACTACTGCAACCTCAAATGCAACCATTACAGCCGCGAGTGAAGCACTAATCCCTGTGAAGAATTGCAATGGTGTAAGATGTTGGGATGCGAAAGGTAAACCTTATAATTTAGTTGCAGGCACAACCTATCTTTCTTCTACAGGCGGTAAATGTCAGAAAATGGGTAATAGCATGCGTTGCAGTAAATGATTTGTATTATTTTATTGCAGCTCATACGGATTTAAACGCTTCTTTTTTGCAAAATGAACAACTTTCAGTATGATGTGTGCATCAAATTAATCGCAGTACGATGATGAAAAAAGTTTTTTTGATTGCAATAGGTTTGGTGTTAGTTGGTTGTGCAGATAAAAAGCAATTAACTCCAGCAGAACAGTGGCATGGTTATTGTGTCAGTGTGGGCAATGCAGCGCGTTCAATTACTTTGGACCGTCAAAATGGCATTGAACAAAAGCAAGCAAAAGAACATGCAGATAAAATTGAAGATGAAACAACACGTAAATTTATCTTTGAAATTATTGAAACGGTATATGCAATGCCAATTGATCAACTGAAGGCGAATCCTGATGCAGAACGTGAACAGTTGAAACAGAAATTTACTGAACAATGCTTGGCTACACCACATGACCAGCTACCAAAGTATAAATCATTTTAATGGGTTCATTTGAAAGACACATCAGTTGTCTTTTTTTATGCATGTAATTTGTTGTTTTATTAAGCTTTGATCTAAGACCAAAGCGGTATTCAAAAGAGACGAACATTTCGCTATAAAATAATGGGCATCACGTAGAAATACGGTAGTTGCATTAACTTTTAACGCGAAGTCTAGTAAAATTTTGCTGTCCATATTACTTGTAAAGCTTGTAGCAAGCTGGAACTTACAAGTAATTTTTTAAAAAAGAGGAATAACACTGTGCTAGAAGCTTACCGCCAACACGTTGAAGAACGTGCCGCACTCGGAGTCCCACCGAAGCCACTTGATGATGCTCAAACTGCTGAACTTGTCGCATTATTAAAAAATCCACCAGCAGGTGAAGAAGCATTTTTAGTAGATTTGCTTGAAAATCGTGTTCCAGCAGGTGTTGACCAAGCTGCGTATGTTAAAGCTGCTTTCTTGGCTGCTCTAGCAAAAGGCGAAGCAACTTCTCCACTTGTAACTAAAGAGCGTGCAGTTTACTTACTAGGTACGATGCTTGGTGGTTATAACGTTGCTCCTTTAGTTGAGCTTCTTGACAATGCTGAGCTTGCTGAATTAGCTGCAGAAGCATTGAAGAAAACTCTTCTGGTATTTGATGCATTCCATGACGTAGCAGACAAAGCAAAAGCAGGCAATGCTGCGGCTAAAGCTGTTTTACAATCTTGGGCTGAAGCAGAATGGTTCACGAGCCGTGCTGACGTTCCAGAAGAAATCAAAATCACTGTGTTTAAAGTAACAGGTGAGACCAATACTGATGACTTGTCTCCAGCTCAAGACGCTTGGAGCCGTCCAGATATCCCATTACACGCAAATGCAATGTTGAAAAACGAGCGTGACGGTATCAACCCTGAAAAACCAGGTGAAGTTGGTCCATTAAGCCAAATCAAAGAATTGATCGCGAAAGGCAATCAAGTTGCTTACGTGGGTGACGTTGTTGGTACGGGTTCAAGCCGTAAATCTGCAACTAACTCTGTACTTTGGTTCTTCGGTAACGAACTTCCACACATTCCAAACAAAAAAGATGGTGGTGTGTGCTTAGGTTCTAAGATCGCTCCAATTTTCTTCAATACAATGGAAGATGCAGGTGCATTACCTGTTGAAATCGACGTTGCTAACATGAACATGGGCGACGAAGTTGTATTGAAAATTGATCATGCTGCTGCAAAAGTTACTGCATTCAAAGACGGTGCACAAATTGCAGAAGCTGAGCTTAAAACGCCTGTACTATTAGACGAAGTACGCGCTGGTGGTCGTATTAACCTGATTATTGGTCGTGGTTTAACAGCTAAAGCGCGTGAAGAATTAGGTCTTGAGCCTTCTACTTTATTCCGTACTCCAGTACAACCTGCTGACACTGGTAAAGGCTTTACACAAGCTCAGAAGATGGTAGGTCGCGCATGTGGTCTTCCTGAAGGTCAAGGTGTTCGTCCAGGTACTTACTGCGAACCTAAGATGACGACTGTTGGTTCTCAAGATACAACTGGTCCTATGACGCGTGACGAGTTAAAAGACTTGGCGTGCTTGGGCTTCTCAGCTGACTTAGTGATGCAGTCTTTCTGTCACACTGCTGCGTATCCAAAACCAGTTGACGTAACAACTCACCATACATTACCAGACTTCATCATGAACCGTGGCGGTGTATCTTTACGTCCAGGTGATGGTATTATCCACTCTTGGTTAAACCGTATGTTACTTCCAGATACAGTTGGTACTGGTGGTGACTCACATACTCGTTTCCCAATCGGTATTTCATTCCCAGCGGGTTCTGGTCTGGTTGCGTTCGCAGCTGCAACTGGTGTTATGCCACTTGACATGCCTGAGTCTGTACTTGTTAAGTTCAAAGGTAAAATGCAGCCTGGTATTACTTTACGTGACCTTGTACATGCGATTCCTTACTATGCGATCAAAGCTGGTGACTTAACTGTAGAGAAGAAAGGTAAGAAAAACATCTTCTCTGGTCGTATCTTGGAAATCGACTTATCAGAAATGGAAAATGACTTGACTGTTGAGCAAGCATTTGAACTTTCTGACGCATCTGCTGAGCGTTCTGCTGCTGGCTGTTCAATCACGCTTTCTGAAGAGAAAGTTGCTGAATACCTACGTTCTAACATCACTATGTTGAAGTGGATGATCGCAGAAGGTTATGGCGATGCTCGTACAATAGCGCGCCGTGCTGAAAACATGCAGAAGTGGTTAGATAACCCAAGCCTGTTAAAAGCTGATGCTGATGCAGAATACTTAAAAGTTTACGAAATCGATCTTGCTGACATCAAAGAACCAATTCTTTGCTGCCCGAACGATCCAGATGACGCTAAACTTCTTTCTGACGTTCAAGGCGACAAAATTGATGAAGTATTCATCGGTTCTTGTATGACAAACATCGGTCACTTCCGTGCTGCAGGTAAATTGCTTGAGCAAGTACCAGGTGGTTCTTTATCAACTCGTCTTTGGATTGCGCCACCAACGCGTATGGATGAGCATCAGTTGATGGAAGAAGGCTTCTATAACATCTATGGTAAATCAGGCGCACGTACTGAAATGCCAGGTTGTTCACTCTGTATGGGTAACCAAGCACGCGTAGCACCGAACACGACTTGTGTATCGACTTCTACGCGTAACTTCCCGAACCGTTTAGGTCAAGGTGCAAACGTTTACTTGGCTTCTGCTGAGCTTGCGTCTGTAGCTGCGGTACTTGGTAAATTACCAAGCCCTGAAGAATATCAACAGTACGCGTCACAAATTGACAGCGCTGCTGCTGACATCTACAAATACTTGAACTTCGATAAGATGAGCGAATATACAAAAGAAGCTGATCAAGTTGATACCAAGAAAATTCAGGCTGCTCAATTGACTTAATTTGTTGATTTAGCTATAAATAAGGGCTGAGTAATCAGTCCTTATTTTTTGGATATATTGTGGATATAAAAAATCAATTATTAAGTTTGATCGATCATGTTGTAAAGACTAATGAAGAAAACATTGTAAAAAATAAATCTAAGGGTGAGTATTTTAATCTTATTAAAATAATGGGAATGGCAACAAGTGAAGTACATACACATACTCCAATTATTGCTGACTTACTCAATCCTAAAGGGAGTCATGGACAGGGAAGTATCTTTCTTAAAATATTTGTCGAATATTTCTCACTGAATTTTGATATAAATACAAAAGTAATTGTAGAAAGGGAAAAACGAGAAGGAAAAGATCAAATTGATATTTTAATAAGAAATGATCATCAAATAATGATTATTGAAAATAAGATTTATGCCTCAGATCAGAGTAAACAATTAAATCGTTATTATTCATATTGTATAGCAAAGAATAAACAGCCAATATTGATTTATTTATCTCTATTGGATGCTCAACCAAGTAAAAAATCTTTAGGTCATATCCTCAGAAATGAGGAGGATGGTTGTTACTATTTGAATGGTGATATTACACAACCAGTTGATCTTTCAATATTGAATTATCAAAATGACTTGCTGGGTTGGTTAAGTGAGATAGAGCAATATTTAAATGATCAGACGAATATCTTGGCTGCTATACAGCAATATAAAAATTTAGTTCTACAAATGACAGGAAATATTATGTCGAATAAAAGTGCGATCAAGGAATTATTACTTTCTGTTGATTCGAAACAGTTTAAAGCTATTTCAGATATTAATCATATATTTCAGAGTCAAGAATTTCGTGGCGAATTATTAGAGAGATTTTTTAGTGAAATTGATACAAGTTTCAATCACTATCAAGGATATTCAATTTCACTCGATAGTAAATATAATAATGTTCGGCATGATTTGTCAAAATGTAAAAGATGGTTCAAAAATTTACAAAAATCAAAGCGAATGAGTCGAGATTTTATAGGGTGTATTTTTGAGCATCAATCAGTACCTTTATTAAAATTTATGATTATTGTCGTAACTGAAGGATTACATTATGGTGTGGTTTGTGAAGATAACAATATAAATTTAAAAGATGTTATTAATGACTCTTTATGGTCATTTCAGAGCAATAAAAATAAACTAGAGATGTCTTGGATGAGTAAATTAGTATGTAATATCCGTAATTTTGATTCAATAACACTTGATTTATTAGTTGCTCAAGATAATGAACTATTTGATAGTTGGATTAGTGAGGTTATTGCTAATTTTAATTCTGTTATTGAAGAATTTAAACAATTAGATGAAGCTAAATGATGAAAATAGGTATATTCTGGTATGACAAAAACCAAGTCATTGGGATTGCCCATAACTTTGTTTTGTCTGATGTAGATTCATTAGGCCTGATTGATAGTTCTTATACTCATGTTGGGTATTGGGAAATATTAAGATACCAATTTGACCATTTAAAATATCTAGAATATGAGGAAATACCAAGAGGTCGAGTGATCTTTAATATTAAAATGAATCAAACCATTGTTTATATGGATGCAAAACTGTTCAAGAAACCAATTGCTCAAAAAGTTGCAAGTTTTTTTGATTTAGACTTTGAACAAGTAAAATGGAAAAAAGATCCGCATTACTATACGATTAAATAGCAAATATAGACTGATAAGAAATATATTCCGTACTTCTTGCCAATCACAATAAATATAAAGATTTCAATGAAACTTACGACGAAGCCAGT
>ERZ650302.681-NODE-681-length-18946-cov-6.378593_pt1 | contig 18946 bp, 9 predicted proteins | sample MGYA00376238_ERZ650302 | MGnify/ENA primary metagenome ERZ650302 (study PRJEB26733, sample SAMN07839298) | wastewater metagenome | biome: urban; feature: wastewater treatment plant; material: waste water | place: USA: North Carolina | collected 2016-04-28 ... | reverse complement strand
GGAGAGCATGATGTCGGATATGAGGGCAGGAAGGATCAACTGCATTGTCGTAAAGGATTTGTCCCGCTTGGGTAGAGATTACATTGAAACGGGCAATCTGGTAGAGCGTGTATTCCCGATGATGAATATCCGCTTTGTAGCGATTACGGATAATTATGATTCCTCAAAGAAAGACGCAGACCTTATGGTTGCGGTCACGAATATAGCCAATGACCTGTATGCTAAGGATATTTCAAAGAAAATATCTTCCAGTAAGCAGGAAGCGATGGAAAAAGGTATTCCGACTGGAAATGTGGCTTATGGCTATAAGGTAGTCTTTAATGAAAATAAAGTCAAGGTAATGGTTGAGGATAAGGAAGCCGCAGATGTTGTAAGGTGGATTTTTAATGAGGCAGAAAAAGGTACACTGCATTCTGTGATAGCGGCAGAACTGAATGCGAAGCATATCCTTACACCTGCCCAGTACAGAGTAAGGCATAATATAGAGAAACTTGAAAAGCTGAGTGGAGTTAAGTGGACTGTTGATACAATATCACGCATTTTAAAGAATGAAGTCTATATTGGAAGATATGTGACAGGTAAAGACAGGGTATGCCTGTACAGACACGAAAAGAGGCATACTACCAATAAAGATGAGTGGTATGTTTTTGAAAATCATCATATTGCACTTATTGCAAAGGAACAGTTCTATGCGGTACAGAAGAATAAAAGAAAGGTAATAAAGCCAACAAAAAAGCAGACAGTGAATATGCTGAAAGGCAAAATCATTTGCGGCTGTTGTGGAAGCAGTATCCATATTCACCCAGAGAAACACGCAAAGGTTTATCTGTGTACGCATAGAAAAAGATATGGAAAGGATAGTTGTAACTGCCTGCCTGTAAAGGTAGACGATGTATATGCAGCGGTGCTTGCCGTTATAAAAGAGCAGATACAGGTCTTTGTTGACAGGGAAATGATATTAAAGGAACACCACAATGACAGCAGGGTAATCAGACAGGAACAGGTATATACGGAAGCTGTGAATAAGTGTGTCAAGGAAATGGACAGACTTATGGAATTAAAGAGCGGTCTGTATGCTGATTACACGGAAGATTTGCTTGATGAAAAGGAATATCTGCAACTGAACAGGGAGTATTCGCAGCGTATTGAGAAATTGAAGATACAGGCTGATGAATACAGGCAGGCGGCAAGTCAGTATGAAAGTGCTGAAAAGACCGTTGCCCAGTTAAAAGCTGAAATGCTCCGTTTTAAAGGAAAACGCAAGTTGACGCAGGAAATGGTCGATTTGTTTGTTGCACAGGTACGCATATACGAAAACAAGAATCTTGAGATCGTTCTGAACTATGAAGATGAACTGAAAAAATTCGCAGAACTGAATATGGAAAGAGAGGCAGGATAATGGCTGAGAAAAGAAAATTAGCCTTTTATATCCGTCTCTCTGATGCGGATGAGGAGGTAAAAGCAGGAACAAAAGACGAAAGTAACAGTATTACAGGACAGAGAAAACTCTTGTATGCGTATATCAAGAAAACAGAGGAATTTGCAGGTTTTGAGGTACTGGAATACTTTGATGACGGATATTCGGGAACAATGTTCAATAACAGAGCAGAATTCCAAAGGCTCATACAGGACGCAGAGCTTGGAAGATTTGAATGTATCATAGTAAAAGACTTTTCACGATTTGGAAGGGATTACCTTGAAGTAGGCAACTATCTGGAGTTTGTATTCCCTGCAATGGGAATGAGGTTTATTTCTGTCAACGATAATTATGACAGTGACAGAAACTTTGGTGTTACCGGAGGAATGGATGTAGCTTATAAGAATCTGATTTACCAGCTTTACAGTATGGATTTATCAAGAAAGGTAAAGAGTGCTTTAGGAAAGGTGGGAGCTATAATCTTATGTTTAGTAGATCTCTTTGCAGGTGCCTTCATGCCCAAGTCAGTTCCAAACTTTTTGGCGCCTAGTGAAATAGTCGTCATTTGTATTTTTGCTCTTTTAGTGCTTTTGGTTTATTCATGCAAAATAAAGATTCAAGGGGTATATCTTTCTAATGATTTGCGAAGCAAAATTTCCAACTTTAAAGTCAACACCCCAAACAATAAATAAATTCTTAATGCATTTGATTTAGCACATGTTTTTATTTTTTTCTCTTGTTGAAAACTATAATTAAAAGGAATGAAAATATTTGCAGAAATCGAACCTGTGTATTATATTTGCAGTGTCAAAGAGACAAATTTTGTCAGATTAGTAAAGAAAAACAATGAATTTAGCGTAAGGCCAATTCAATGGTTTTCATAAAAGATAAAGCAAAAAATGTGCAGTCACTCAAGGAGTTAGAATAAACCGAAGCAAAAGGTTCGATTCCTGGTGGCACCACCAAAGTAAGTTTTTCACTTTAAAGCAGTTACAGTAAAATGTAACTGCTTTTTTTATGCTTTAAGCCCTCGTTTACAGGGCAGTAGACAAATAGTAGAGATGAAGACTTACCCGATAATTATGGGGAAAGGTTGTCCAAGGATCCTTGTCCGGTTTCAAAAAGCTGTATTTTTCCCTACCATAGTATCTGGAATCTTGATACAAGTTCTGCCGGATCCTGCACCAAGTTCTGTGAAATCTTGTGCCAAGTTCTGCTTCACGCTCTCACTATTTCAGTCAAAAGATTCAATATTTACTTTCAGAAATAGTGAAGAAAAAATATAGAAAAAGACCTAACATCCAAAGTCTTTATGACTTTGAGCAACCTATAAAACACGACAAGGTATAAAAAGACACAATACAAACATTGCATATTGTACTATCAGAAACCTATTTGAGACATCGCCCAAAGTTCATTGACAGAAACACTCTTTTCATAACTAAAATGCGCATAATTCAGCATGATACGCGTTTTCGGCGTTATATAATAAGCGCCTCCCACTGTATAAATCATTTCTGAATCAGAAACTGCCGTATCAGCTTCATAGCGTTCCAATTTTGCCACAACCGCCAATCGGGAGGGAATGGCAAACCAATATCCTAAAGCATAAAAAACTCTGCGGTTGATACTACCATCTTTTCCCCACAAATATTCCCCCCCTGCAAGTCAACCGATGGGTCTGATAACAGGTACTCAGCGCCATGCGGTTACGTTTCATATTTGTATTATAAATGGTTTCTTCCCCCGTTTCATCATTTACCACCGTATAATCATCATTCAATTTTCCGATATAGGCAGACGCACCCATCTTCAATCCTTTGACAGGCTGCACAGTGAACCATGCGGCAAAATCCTTTGCATCATTATGATCTTTCATGCTGAGTCCGGAACCATTGTATACACCTACCCGATATTCCAGAAAATAATCGTCGACAGAGGTCTTGAACAACTCACCACCCACCTGCAAACCCATATCACGGCCACCCTGGTTCCCACATACATCTCCACTGAAACCTGCCAGACGCTCAATGACACGACTGAAGTTTACCGTTTCATAAACCGAAGGTGACATCTGGTTCTCTAATGTAAAACAGGTCTTCATCCGACCTATCTTGACCTGAAAAAAAGAATACGGTTTGTAACAAGCATAGAGTTCCAGCAGCTGTGAAGTAAACAGTTCATACTGAACCATCCACGACAGTTTATCCGTGATATCTCCCGAAAGGATCAGCATCCCCAGCCTTCCAAAAAACTGATTGTCCGCCTGACTCACATCCAAGTCTTTCCTGTCCGTATAGCTATAACCGAACTGACCGTAGGCAGTCAGCTTCACATGTTTACTCAAAAAGCCGTTCACTTGCCCCAATACGGATGAATCTTCCTTTTTCCCTTGTGAATACCCCTGAGGTAAAACCAAGAACAACATCCAAATAACAAATAATAAGCGTGTGTTTTTCATGATCTATTTCTCATTACCAATGTATAACTACGTTCTAAAAGCTAACAAGCCGCCAAGCTATTCAAAAAGTTTAATTATCACTTATTATCCGTACACTTTATCCATATTTCCACTTATCTTTTATACAAGATGAATATTCACTCATTTTTATCCATCCGAAGAGTCATAAAAAGGCCGGTTGCCCCATTACATGAAGCAACCAGCCCTCCATTATCCTGTCACCAAGTTAATTATCAGAACTTATAAGCTGCTTTACGCAATTCTTTCACTGAACCGAATGGTTTATTGGGCTTCAGGTAACGCCCCATGAACTTATAAATGTCCAGACGAATCTTGCTTGACTCATAAGTATCTAACCGATCAAAACTATGCGCACCGGGAGCACGCTCAAATATCTTATATTCAAATTTTTTGCCTTCTGCTTTCAAGGCACGGATCATTGATTCCACCTCGACTACATTCACATCATCATCACTGGTATTAGTATAGATAAGTAACGGATCTTTCAACTTCTCCGCATGCCACACAGGAGAGCGCCGTTTGTATTCCGCAATATTGTCCTTGGCAGTCTGCCCGATATGATTCTTGGCCGAGAAGATTTTGCGATAACTGTCGCTGGCATATCCCATACGCATGATTACATCCGAAACCGGAACGCCTGCAAAACCACATTTATATTGTCCCGGATAATTGAAAAGGTTCATCAGTGTAATCATACCACCATGACTCCATCCCATGATACCCACACGACTACCATCCACAATATCGAAATTATCCACCATATAGTTACGGCTGATGTACACGTCTTCGTTTTCCAATCCACCATAATCTATATTATTGTATGTTCCCGCTCCGTATCCGGTGCTTCCCCGGTAGTCCGCTGCCACCACGATGTATTCCTGCGCTATCAGCTCACGGATGATATGGGCATAATAGGTGTCCATATCGGCATGTACCCCACTGTGAGGAAATACGATCAACGGATATTTCTTGTTTTCCTTCACACTTTTGGGAATAAAAATGTATGCTCTGAATTTAAGTTCGTTACCGGCACTCATCGAAGTAGGGTTGAACTCCTTCCAACGCGGTGGTCCACATAATATCACCTTATCTACATGGGCAATATCACCCACTTTCTCGTACCACAGGACATCATCAATCTTTTTCATTAACTGGTCAAACTGATGAACAGACAACTGCGCCCGTACTATTCCCGGCATAGTCCATAAGCAACACACAAATACCACAAATATTACTATTCTGTTTTTCATACGTATATATTTAAATAATGATTAATAGCATGTTAATTCTTGGGATATCCCGGATTCTGTTCCATCTCAGGACTAAAGATAAACTGGTCTTCAGGTATCGGCAGCACACACTTGTAAAAATCCCAATCCACCTCTTCGTCCACACTGGGAAGATGATATCCTCCTTTACGGACAATAGTCTTGCCATTGCGCAGCAAATCAAAGAAACGATGTCCTTCACCTACCAGCTCCTTACTTCGCTCATCCAACACACGGTCCAAGGTATAGTCAGCCATTGTCACTTCGTTATCGGGATTGCCCCGCTTCACAATCTCATTCAAATAACCAAGTCCCTGAACCGCAGCATCACCGCCCAACTTGCAACCAGCCTCAGCGGCAATAAGGTACACCTCGGACAGACGAAGTACCACATTGTTACATTCCAGCGGTGCAGTCTTCAGGTCCGTCCCTCTCAGTTTGTACAACCACCATACCGTTTTCCCCGCATATTTATTCTCCTCCAGCAACTGCCCGCGCACATCTCCGGGATCAGCCAGCATTTGCTCCGCATATTTCTGAGTGACAAACCCCTTCTGATAGCCATACCAATTCAATAAATATCCCCATGAATCCCGTCCTGGAGTATCATCCACACTATTGGCTATCTCAAAAAACGATTCTGAACCAAACTTGGCTTCTACCGACCAGGCAGCCACATATTTCTCATGCGGATAAAGTGCATAACTTCCCGATGTATCCGCATCCTTAATCAGTTGGTCCGCCAAATCAAATGCTTTCCGGTTATCGTCATGATACAAGTAGATACGAGCCAGCAATGCACGAGCCGCATACTTATTCATACGTCCGTTATTTTTCTCTTCGGACATCAATGTAACCGCCTCTTCCAACGTTTCTATAATAAAATCATAAGCCTGAGCAACAGTAGAACGGGGAGGATTCTCATAGGTTCCCACCAAATGGTCTATCAACGGAGCACCCAGTGACGCACCTTTATCTTTTGTATAAGGATAGCCAAAGCAACGAGTCAGATCAAACTGGCAAAGCGCAATCACCGCCATCGTCTCGCCTTTCAAAGCATTCAACTTCTTTTCATCCCCGCTTTCAATTTTTCCTTCGGCAATAGCATTCAGAATATTCCATGCCTCACGAAGAATATAAAAAGGTCGTCCCCACAATGAACCGGCATTCAAACTATTAGGACGATGATTGAACATATAGCATGTATTGCATACCCCACTTTCCTCAGAACTCTGCATATCATCTCCTTTCATGTCTCCATAGGCAAACATAGCAGCCCCGTAATATCCGGAGCCCGACATCAGATCATACAATCCGTTCACCGCATTATCCACATCGGTTACTGTACGGAAAGCCATCGTAGTAGGAATTTTATTGCTGGGAGCTGTATCGAAGAAATCACTACAACCAGCAACGAGCAGTGAAACGAATCCTAAAATAAAAAGTATTTTCTTCATAATGGTTCTGTTTTTTAGTGTAATTGATGATTAAAATTTAAGTTCCAGTCCGAAAGCATAAGTTTTCAACGGAGGCGTGTAGAATCCTACCACCCCACTCATTTCAGGATCATATTGGTCGTATGCAGCCCATGTCAACAAATTCGTACCCGAGAAATAAATACGGGCATTCCCTATTCCTAATTTCTGCAACCATGCTTTAGGAGCATTCAATCCCAATATCAGACTTTTCAGACGAATATGATCCGTAGAATGGATGGCACGTGAAGAATTATAGTTACCCCCTTTTTTATTCCCATATACAAAACGGGGGACATCCGTTATATCACCCGGTTTCTGCCAACGGCGGCGTTGCTCGGTACTTTTATTGCTTATCACTGAATAACCATCATCTTGCAGAATGTAGGATGCATTATCATACGAATAACCACCGAAACTATAAGATAGATTGAATGACAGGTCAATGAATTTATAATTAAAGGTATTCATAAAACCTCCCGATATAGTAGGCGTAATATCTTTCAACGGAATAGGACTTGCCTGCCCCGGATCGGTCACTTTATTTTTTGTATAATTGCCATTCTCATCCTGTTGGTTATCATAATACAAGGCACTTCCGGTCTCAGGATCCACCCCCGCATACTCACGCAGATAAATAGTATTAAATGGATAACCTTCCTTACGTACATACCTGCCATCCACAAACCAAGGCAGATCTGCCAGTTTCAGAATCTTATTTTTATTATGGCTCAAATTGAAGGCGGTAGTCCAGCTAAAATCTTTCGTCTTGATGTTATTGGAACGAACTTCAAGTTCCACACCGGTATTCCGCATCTGCCCCACATTGGTCAGCAGAGAAGAAAATCCGCTGATGGAATTCAATTGCTTGCTCATCAACAGGTCTTTCGTTGTACGCGTGTACCAATCCAAAGAAACATTCACACGACTGAACAAGCCGATATCCAGTCCCAAATTCAGTGCATAATTCTTCTCCCAGGTGAGTTCCTCATTCCCCAATGTACTTTCCCACGGAGAAGGTTTTCCATTATAAAACGCCCCTGTGGTATAAGTACTCTGATAACCATAATATGAAGAGGGAAGATTCCCATTCACCCCATAGGAAGCACGAAGTTTTAAATCACTTAATACTGATTTCAACGGCTGCATGAACCTTTCCTGAGAAAGTCTCCATGAAGCGGACAAAGACCAGAAATTACCCCAACGAGTATCGGGAGACAAGCGGGATGAGCCATCCCTGCGAAAACTGAAACTGGCATAATATTTATCATCATAAGAATAGTTCACACTGGCCACATAGGACATTAATGCATCTTCCTGCAATTTCTGGTCAGCATCTATCGGATCGGCCGCATTTCCTAAAGAAGTGTTTATATCCTGCCCGTAAGTTTTCTTTGCAGCATACAAATCCTCATAATCATACTTCATCACCTCGAAAGCCGTGACCGCACTGACAGAATGCTTGCCGAAAGTTTTGGAGTAAGTTAAATTGTTCTGTGAAGTATAACGTATACGGTCAGTCATCTGCATACGTCCCCGTCCTTGATAAGTTGCTCCATCACGTCCATCCGGAGACTGAAAGAAAAAGTCCTTTGTCAACGAATAATCTACCGTAAACACACTGGATACCTTCAAGTTATCCCAAACATTATAAGCTATTTTAGCCGTACCCATAGCACGTACCGTCCGAGCGTAATAATCATTCACCTCAGCCTCCAATATCGGATTATACCCATTGTTTTCACGATACCCGCTGGCATAGGTCCCATCCTCATTGTAAATGGGAGTAGAAGGCGTCAGATTCACTTTTGATGCATAAATGGCACTTCCATAAAATTTACCTTCGGGTAAATGAACGTTCTTTGTCCACGAAAAAGAAGCGTTCATTCCAAATTCCACCTTTTTATACTTGTTACTTGCATCCACACGCCCCGTAAAGCGCTCCATTTCTGAATTCAGGGAAACACCCGTCTGTTTAGTATATCCCAAAGAACCGATAAAACTGGAATTTTGGTTGCCAGCACTGGCAGACAGGTTATAATCCTGTTGATAACCTGTCTTAAATAAAGCACTCTCCCAGTCCGAATATCCTTGAGGCAAGCGTTTGGCATACTGGTCTATATTCGCATCCGCATACTGCTGTGCCTCTTGTTCGCTTACTCCCTTATCCAGTTGAAAATTAACCAATCCTTCATGAATTAATTTCCTTCTTTCCTCGCCTCCCATTAACGGACGATATGTATAAGCGAAATCTGTGATTCCGTATTTCGCCGCCATATTGACACGAAGCTTGCCTTCCTTTCCTTTTTTGGTAGTGATAAGCACGACTCCATTAGCACCTTTCGCACCATACAATGAAGCAGATGCCGCATCTTTCAAAACGGTGATACTCTCAATATCCGCCGGATTCAGCGTTTCAATGAATCCCATTCCTCCCGCTTCGGACATACTGGTAAAGTTACTCAAGTCATAAGATGGGATAGGTACTCCGTCCAATACATACAAAGGTTCGGTAGAAGCATTCATGGAAGCAACTCCCCGTACCCGTAAAGTTGTTTTCGCACCGGGCTGCGAAGAAGTACCGGCAACCACACTGATGCCCGGTATATTCGATTCAATCATCTGCCCCACGGAGACAACAGGTAAAGCCTCCAGCTTTTCTGTAGTCAGAACAGAAGCAGATCCAGTATAAGTTGCCTTCTTGAAATCTCCATATCCGGTAACGACCACTTCGTCCAACGTATTGGTATCCTCTTTCAATATAATATGAAAATCCCCTTTCCCTTTTGTCGGAATATCTTGTGCCAAATATCCTATATAGCTCACAACCAACGAAGCAGATTCGTCCACTTCCAACGTAAACTTCCCATTAAAGTCGGTGATAACCCCATTGGTACTTCTGCCTTTTTCCACAACATTAGCACCAATCAGAGGTTCTCCCATTACATCTTTCACCACTCCCGTCACTCTTTTCTTTCTAGAACCGGGTTGCGAGACAGCTTTCTTCTCAATAAAATAGATTTTGTTGTTCCTGATTTCAAAAGTAAGATTAATTCCTGAAAGAAGTCTTGTCAATGCCTCCTTCAGTGTGACATCTTTGAGTTGCATGGTTACCTTACGATTCACATCGACCAACTGGTCACTGAAAACCAAGCTCATACCGGTCTGGCTTTTAATAGATGCCAGAACTTTTTCCACCCTCTCATTCTTAAAATCTAAAGAGACTTTTTGCGACTGTGCTGAAACAGTAAAGCCAAATAAAAGGACTCCCAACAGCAGTAATGTCTTCATTTTGGTTCTTGCTTTCATTTTCATCAATAGTATTAGTTTGAAACAAAAGAATTTCTTATATAGGCTAACACATCATCCAGAAAAAGGTATGAGTCCTTTTTTTCGTTTTCTCAAAAAAAAATAGATGCAAGTGTATTCACTCACATCTATTCCACATTTACCTTTATAGTTCCCATTATTTGGTGCCTACTTCAAACAGACCGTCTTCCACCTCCGTAAAACAGATATTAGAAACAGTTTCCAAATCATAGAGTACATCCGACGCGTTTACTTTTCCTGTTGACAAAGTAAACCTGTTCTTCAGTACCGTAGAATCTTTCACAATAAAATGAACGTCATAATGCCTTTCCATCACCTTTATAATCTCATTAAGCGGAGTCAGATAAAAATTAAGGCTGTTGACACGCCATGCCGAAATCTGTTCCATATTATCCGGACGGGAGATCAGGCATTTCCCCGACTGACGGTTATATTCCGCACTCTCCCCCGGAACAAGCCTGTACTCCTTCGCATTATGATCCCTGAAAAGAATTCCTCCTTCATCCAAAGTTACCCAAATATTGGGTTCGGCAGCATATGCTTTTACATTAAATCTGGTTCCGGTCACTCTCACTTCCACCCCTTGCAAATCCACCTTAAAGGGACGGTTTTCATCTCTGGCAACATTAAAATACCCTTCTCCCCAAAGCTCCACCGTACGATTGAACAATCCAAATTGCTTGGGATACCTCAAACGGGAATCCGAGTTCAAGTGTACAATACTGCCATCCTGCAAAATTACCCGCATCTGTTCACCATAAGGAACACTTATTTCAGCATATTCCGTTTCAGAGAAAATCCCCGTCCGGTTCACCAAAAACAACAAAGAAACGCTTAAGAAAACAAATGGTAACAATACAGCCGCCACCCACATCCACTTACGGCCGACCGATCTCCTTCCACGCTCACGTTTTATCTCACTCATAAACCGCTGTTTCATCTTCATGCCGGAAATAGAAGGAAGTCTAACATCTTCCGGCATCTCTTCTGCAAGCTCTTCCATCTCACGGTCCAATCGCCCAGACAAATACTTACGCCCTTCTTCCGTAACGAACCAACCGGCAACTTTCCGAGCTTCTCCAGGAGCAGCTTTGTTGTCAAGTACTTTATCTATCACCGATTCATCTATCTTCATAATCTATTTTTTTCGTATATTTATAATAACACCCTACTCCGATAAAAGTATGAGTGCATTTCAGTCTATTAAATAAATCCATATTACAGGAAACCACATAATCAAAGATTCAATCGCATTACGAAGCGCCTTTATAGCCTGTGTGTAATGAGATTTCACTGTAGGAACAGTTATGCCCATCCTGTCGGCAATCTCTTGATTGGATAACCCATATTCTATTTTCAGCAAGCAGATTTTTTGTTTCTGAGGAGGAAGTTTGTCAATGGCAACCCGCAAGGATTTTCTGAGTTCACCATGTTCAAACCGGGTTAAAAAAGCATCTTCGTCCTCATCATTCACCTGTTGGGCCATTTCATACAATTTCTCAAATACCAGATTGCGATGCCTCAATTCATTCAGTATATAATTCTTCAAGATAGTAAATAACAAACTGCGAATACCCGACTCAAAACTAAAAGTTTCCCTCTGCTCCCACAATTTCATAAAAAGATACTGAACTGCGTCCTCCGCCTCTTCTTCCGATTTCAAAAAACGATAGGCTATGGTGTACAATAACCGATGGTAACGGTCAAAGACAGCAGCAAAGGCATACTCTTTACCACGGCGAAGATCGTCATATAACTTTTGGTCAAAATCCGGATATTGATTCATAATAAATGCTTTTCCCAAGTTTTCTTAAAAGGCCAACTTATTACAAAGATAGTACAAATGTGGGTATCTCTTGTTAGATTTCTCAAAAAAAACGGTTCGTTTTGTTTTTGATTTTTAAAATATCTTACACAAGAAGACAAATATCACACATAAAGACATCAATTCAACATCTATAAACAAAGTATATACAAAGAATATCATTACCATGATGGAACGCAATCATGACCGGCCTTTGATTTCGTCGAAAGAAACAAACCCATCTCATATGCTTTGGTTTCCGTCCTATTTACGAGGAATTCTTTATCGGTACGGCTACATTCGTTAATCATCGTCCAATAACGGTAAAAAGCGGGCTACCATGATCCAGAGTTAAAACTTCAGTATTTTCCTTTTTCATTTTATTTATGAACACGAAGATACGACAGACTGTTCAAGAAAAAGTTGATTATTGTAGATGTGCGCAGGTTAATGTAATTCAGAAGGTCAGATCTGTCTTCAGAGTAAAAAATATTCTGGTACGGAAGGGAAATTGGATGTGAAGGAGCCTATATATAAATATATACCTCCCCCAAGATATAAAACCCGCCCCCTGCAACAGCCCTGCTTGAACAAACTTGTTAGTCCCCTGTTCCAACCTCCGGAGGCTATGAATGTTTTTTCTTAACAAGTAACAGTCCGCTCTGATATAGAACCTAAACCCGAAAGATTATATATCTTACAAGTGTAACATATATAACGATGACACCTGAAGATCTATCATGTGTCACGGCATCTTCTATGATTCATAATCAAACCGATCAAGTATCATTCATCTATAGAAAAGAAAATTGCCTTCATCATTCATAAAAACAAATAATGAAGGCAATACACTAAATTATATACAATCAATCCCTAATCATTCAGCTACTACTTCAACTACACGACTGTTGAGTTGCTGTGTAGTAAATAGATTCAATCCTACATTCATCAAGAATTCTCCAGAGAAAACCTCACCATTGCCTGATAAAGAAGAATTGGCTCCGGGCATCAAGTTGATTTCTTTCACACGATACATTTTGTCTGCATCAAGCCCCTGCAAACGCACCGGCAATGTTTTTTCCGCATAACGGGGATGAATATCGAAAGCAAATACAACTGCTTTATCCTTATCTTTGCCCACATACATAGTAGAGGTATGATTACTGCCATAAGGAGATACCAAACGGTACATATCGCCTTCCAGAACGACCGGTTTCAAACGGTTATAATTCTGTACAGCAGTACGGCAATAAGTTTCATCATCCTTACTCATATCCGCTAATTTTATATCAAAACCGAGTTTGCACATCATAGCCACATCCGTACGGAATTTCACACTGCTATTCTTATTCCATGTGGTAACATGAGCGCACATTGTCTTGGCTGGGAACACCTGTGAAAATCCCCACTGAATAAATAAACGTTCAATAGGATCGGTATTATCACTAGGCCAGAATTCTGTAAAATAGCTCAAAGCCTCATAATCCGAACGCCCACCGCCACCGGAACAAAGCATCATCGGCAGATCAGGATATTTTGCTTTCACACGTTCCAATACATTATACAAGCCACGCACATAATCAATATATAAATGTGACTGCTTGTCTTTCAAATAAACAGAGTAAATATTTGTAATAGGGCTATTGCAATCCCATTTGAAGAAAGCGATATCAGGATATTTTGTCATCAAATTGTCCACAACTCCGAACACATAATCCTGTACTTTCGGATTACTCAAATCCAGAACCAACTGGTTACGGAAATAATACTCGTCACGGTTCGGAAGATGAATCACCCAGTCTTTATGCTTTTCATACAACTCACTCTTAGGATTCACCATTTCCGGTTCAATCCAGATACCGAACTTTATACCTTTTTTCTTGGCGGCTTCCGTCAGATAACCAATGCCATGAGGAAGCTTGTCAGCCGTTTCATCCCAGTCACCTAACCCTTGATGATCACCACTGCGCGGATACTTGTTGGCAAACCAACCATCATCCAACAAAAACATATCCACACCCAGTTCTACTGCATCATCCATCAACTTCACCAATTTCGCTTCATCAAAATCAAAATAGGTGGCTTCCCAATTATTCAACAAAGTCATACGAGTCTGGTTCCCATCCTTTACCTGATACTTACGGGCCCAATCATGGAAATTACGGCTAGCCTGTCCTTTACCTGTAAAACTGTAAGTAAAATAAAAATCGGGAGTACGGAAGATTTCATTCGGTTTCAGACTATATTCCGAAGCATACGGATTAATACCCGAAATAACACGCAGTTCGTTCTTATTATCTACTTCGAATACAAAACTGAAATTACCTGTCCATCCTAATGTTCCGACCAACACTTCACCTTGGTTCTCTTCTGACTTTCCGTCCAATGCAAGTTGGAAGAAAGGAGAGCAGAACATATTGGCACGTGCTCCCAACTTGGTATCAATCGTTTTTTTACCAAATTCCAAAGGCTGTTCCTTCACATGCGCCTCACTGGCCCAGTCTCCCGAGAATTCAGTCAGGAAATAGTTGGCACGATTCAAGTGCAACATGGAAGACGCGTACTTATGAAGCTGCACAGGTTTCTTTTCCCGATGACTGATTTCAGTGAAAGTCTTTATTAGATTTTCTTTCTGGTAAGCCACATAATGAAGTTTTACAGTTACAGGATATTTATCATCCTGCATAGTAATCACTACTTCATCTACCCCCGGCGACACTTGATTCCGAGTATGAGATACATATTTTAACAAAGTAGAAGGATTGCCGTCATTATGCACTATATGAATAGCCGGTTCAAAATAATCTTCCATGCCATGAGTAAGATATGCTTCGCTGCCCTGCGGCAAGTGGGCAATATCTGTAGCATGATTCAACCTCTTTCCCAAATAACTTTGATATAGACGTCCATTATCACCAACCCGGTAAATAAGGTCTACATTTTCTGTACTAATTTTAATTACTGGCTTATCCGCCGCCTTTAACATAAATGATATGCATAAAAAACATATCAAGAAGAGCAATCTTTCTTTCATGGTATTATTCATCGATTAAAATTATAGTGCAAAAATAGAGAGAGAAGCTCAAAAATCCCTACTCAAATGCGCCATAAAATAAGAATTTTGACGCTTATACCCTCAAAATCATCGAAATCAAGCCTGTATTGTAGGTAAAATCAAGGAAATATGCTATCTTTGTTATCCAATTCTAATACATGGATATATGCCACGAATTAAAGATGGATTTAAAGGAGAACGCGCTATCGTACTTCCTGCTTTTCTGATTGAAGAATTAAAGCAAGATCCGTTAGGCAGTGAACTTTACATCACAGATATAGGATATTATCCTCATGCCTATTTTCATTACCGGAAACGCGACACCGAGGAAGTAACCGAGTTTATCCTCATTTATTGTATGGAAGGAGAAGGGTGGTTCGAGTTAGACAAACATCAATATGCAGTTACCGCCAACCAATTTTTCATTCTACCTAAACACCAGGCACACGCTTATGGCAGTAATGAGAGAAATCCCTGGACTATTTACTGGATCCATTTCAATGGAACAAAAGCTGCATTTTTCAGTGCCGGTTTTGACCGTCCGAAAAGCATCACTCCACAAGAGGATTCACGAATCAAAGAAAGATTAGTACTCTTCGAGGAAATCTACTCGTCCATCAGCTCCGGATATAGCAAAAACTATATGCTTTATGCCACTACCAGTCTTTTCCATTTTTTAGGTTCCATGAAGTTTATTGGTGAATATCGGGATTGCGGTTCTATGCGCAATGGTTGCAGAAGCAAGGATGTGGTGCAAATAGCGATTCATTTCATGCAAGAAAATTTGAGCAAGACCATTCGTCTGGCAGATATCGCTGCGGAAGTAAACCTCTCGGTTTCCTATTTCTCTAATCTGTTTGAAGAAAAGACAGGCTCCTCTCCTCTTCGATATCTTACCTATCTCAGAATACAGGAAGCCTGTCATTACCTGGATTTTACCAACCTGAAAATTAACCAAATAAGTCCCTTGGTAGGCTATGAGGATTCTCTTTATTTCTCCCGGTTATTCACTAAGACGATGGGAGTGCCTCCATCAGCTTACAAAGAGAAGAAAAAAGGTTAAGACTTACGCCCTCTACCAACAGTCGGTCCGGAAAGGAGCAACCGGGAGGCCGTTCTCTCCGTACAAATTACAATCCGGATTATCCGCCCAGCCATAACGTGCAGCAAGAGGGATAGAAACTTCAGGAGAAAAAACTATAATTTTCCCATTCTGGACCATCGCCTCTGCCGGATAAAACACACGGTCCGGCCCTGCAATGGTAAAGCCTTTTAAAGTTGTACCTTTAATCTGAAATCCATCTTGCTTTTGTCCGAAATCCAATTCCATTTTATCCCCTTTGATTCTATAATTCCGGAATACAGGAGCCGAACCGGAAACATTTTTTCCATAACTACCGGCCAGGGCAACCAAAGCTAAACGGCGTCCCACCTCTTGCTTATTCTTAGGATGAATATCATCAGCCAAACCAATATCAATGGTCACAGCCATACCAACTTGGTCAAGTTTTAATGCTTTAGTTTGCGCTTCACGCAAAGCCGCCCATTCGGAATCCGGCTGTATTTCCTTGGATTCCATAAAATTAGCCAATTGTACAAAATAAAAGGGGAAATCACTCCGCCATTGCCGGCGCCAATCCGTAATGAGAGCAGGAAACAAATCTCCATATTGTTCCGAACGACCTACATTAGCTTCACCTTGATACCATATTACTCCTTTAATGGGAAAAGCAGTCCATGGTTTGACCATCGCATTGAACAGCACCGTAGGGTAACTGGAACTTTGAATGGGAGAAACCGGTGCGGGTGGAAACCCTTTTAAAGAAAGTCCGATACGATATTTCCAATCTCCTGCCAAACTGATCCGCTTTCCATCAGCTTCTACATAAAGTTCCTCCGCCTTGCCATGAATACCGCCCTCTCCACCAAAATCAGAAACACGAACAGCAAGAACCGCCTTACCAGCCTTCACTAATTTTGCAGGAATGGTATAAGTACGCGGTGTCATATAGCCTGCCCCTCGGGCAATCTCCACCCCATTAAAATAAGTAATATCTTCATCATCAATCATCCCTAAATTTAGTTTTAACGGTTTACCAATCCATTCTGCTGGAATTTCAAAACTACGACGGAACCATACTACTCCATCAAAATTTTTCAATCCATTCTTTTCCCAGTAATCAGGAAGGCACATATCCCACCATTGTCCTTCTGACAAGTCCGGTGCAATCCAGCAAGGCTTATCTTCCTCCATTCCCTTGTCTTCCTTAGAAAAAAGAGATTGCCACTCGGAGCGCTCTTGATTATAGGCCTTTTCCATACGAACAGGGTCAAAATCCAATTGTTCCATCTTAGCCAACTCCTCATGAAAGCCCAGTACCTGTTTCAATGTTTCATAGCTGGTCCACGCTTCAGCAGGTGTTCCTCCCCATGTACAGTCAATCACTCCTACAGGAACATTTAACTCCTTCCATAATGAACGGGCATAAAAATAAGCGAGCGAAGAGAATTCAGGAATTGTGGCGGAAGAACATTCCTGCCATCCTCCCATCGTAGCCTCCACATCACTCAACGGAGTTACTGAAGTATTTTTCTTCACTTGGAACAAACGGATAGAAGGATAATTCGCCTCCGCTATCTCCTGCTCATAATTCATGACTTTCCCCCAACCCGCAACAGGCATCTCCATATTAGACTGGCCGGAACAAAACCATACCTCTCCCACCATTACATTTTTTAATTGCAATTTCTTACCATCCGTAAATGTCAACGTATAAGGCCCTCCTGCAGCAGGAGTAGGCACAGACAAAGTCCAATAACCATCCTTATTCACCGGAGTCACATACACTTCATTATTCCAGCCTGTAGTTACTTTTAAGGTTTTGCCCAATGCCGCCTTACCATGAAAAGTAACCTTCGTATTTTGCTGAAGAACCATATTGTCCGTAAAATAAGCGGGCAAGACCACCTTGGCGTAAGAAATACACGTCAGGCTGAAAAAAGAAAGAAAAAACAAGATGCTTCTCATATAAAATAGTTGTAAATTAACAAGAAAATATATACATACCAGTACTAACAATACGATCACATGGTTTGCCTTCTTGTTATCAGAAAAGAAATAACAAAAAACAAGCACGTTTATTTTCTGTTTATAGTAATTGTTTTCTTAAAGCGTATATCATCTGAGGCGGCTCCTATCTGAATTTCAAAGTCCCCAGGTTCTACCACTTCCTCCATTTTTGCATTATACAGAGCTAATTCTGCGATTGGCAAAGAAAGCTCCACACATTGACTTTCGCCCGACTTGACCAGAACTTTTTGAAATGCCTTTAACTGTTGGATGGGAGTAGCCACCGTGCTTACTTTATCACGTACATAAAGCTGCACAACCTCCTTGCCATCGCACCTACCCGTATTCTTGATCATAACGGATACTTTCAATGTATCACTTGCAGCCAATAACGTATCACTCAGTGCACAATCCACATAATCAAACGTAGTATAACTTTTTCCATGTCCAAAGTTCCATAAAGGTTCCGGTTTATCAAAGATATAATGACCTTTAGGTTCTTCAGGAGTACCCGGCTGGTCAAAAGGTTCTTCACGATCTGTCACGAAATGATTATAAAAACAAGGAGTATTACCTGTGCTACGCGGGAAAGATACATTCAACTTACCCGACGGATTCACCTTTCCAAGTAAAATATCTGCCAATGTACGTCCTTGCTGCTCACCTGCATACCATTGCACCAACACTGCATCAGCATTTTCTTTCACCCAAGGCATAGCAAGCGGTTTACCCGCAATCAGAACGACAATCATAGGTTTACCCGTTTTCTTTATCTCCTTCAACAGCTCCTCCTGCACCCCAGGAAGTTCCAATGAGGAAAGATCAAATCCTTCACCTGCCGTAGAATATTTAGGACTTCTTCCCAGATAAGTGCTTCGTGTACCTACCGCCACCACAGCTATATCACTGTTACGGACAACTTCCACAGCTTCGGCAATATGTGATTTGTCCTGGCTCCACCAATCACATCCTTCAGCATGACGGATCATTATTTTATCACCTGCACTTTCCTGCAATCCTTGCAACAAACTGACCGCCTCTTTAG
>ERZ650302.679-NODE-679-length-18957-cov-21.357687_pt1 | contig 18957 bp, 15 predicted proteins | sample MGYA00376238_ERZ650302 | MGnify/ENA primary metagenome ERZ650302 (study PRJEB26733, sample SAMN07839298) | wastewater metagenome | biome: urban; feature: wastewater treatment plant; material: waste water | place: USA: North Carolina | collected 2016-04-28 ... | reverse complement strand
GAGCAATTAGTAGTTCTAGGGCATTTTTATCTTGTTTTATCATTGTGTTATATGAGATAACATTTATTTGAGCTTCTTTTAGTGAGGCACTTGCATCTAATACATCAGCCTGAGAAATCACACCTGCTGCAAACTTCTTTTGTGTTAGTTCGTATGCTTTTTGTAGATTTTCAACTGTTTGCGTTGAAAGTTTTAACTGTTCATTGTGGGTTGCTAAGGTAAGCCATGCGTTAATTGTTTCAGCAATCAAACTAACTTTTACTGTATTTGCTGCAAATTGTGTTGAAAGATAACTTTGTAAGGCACTTTCATTTAGACTTTGTATTTTTCCAAATAAATCTATTTCGTAAGAAGCTGATATATTTGCAGAATAATTATGTGAAGTTGTAGTTCCATTTGAAGAGTTTATATTTCTTGCATGACTTACATCACCATTTGCATTAACATTTGGAAAACTATCTGCTTTTGTTACACGATATGTTGCCCTTGCTGATTGGATATTTAAAAGAGCAATTTTTAAATCTTTATTGTTTTTTATAGCTAGGTCAACAACTTTTTTTAAAGTATCATTTTGAACAAAATCTTCCCATGAAGGTTTTATTTGAGTTAAATCTTCTTGAGTTCTTGTATCAACTGGATTATTCCATTCAAGGGGAATAACTTTAGAATCTAAGGGTTCTAGTTTTGGTTCTAGTGAAAAACAACCACTAAAAAGAGTTGAAGCAAGGGCTATTGAAATGGTTTTTTTAAACATTTTGTTCTGCCTTTTTTGATGAAAAAACTTTTTTAATTAAAACAAAAAATAAAGGAACAAAAAATATTGCCAAAATAGTTGCTGTTAAAGTTCCTCCAACGATTCCCGTTCCAATAGAAATTCTACTGTTTGCACCAGCTCCTGTTGATAATGCTAGTGGCATGATTCCAGCAATAAATGCCAATGAAGTCATAACAATAGGTCTCAATCTAAGTGTTGCTCCTTCAATTGCAGCTTCTATTAAAGGTTTACCATTTTTATATGCAGTATCTACAAACTCTACAATTAAAATAGCATTTTTAGCAGCGAGTCCAATCGTGGTTAAAAGTGCAACTTGGAAATAAACATCATTGTCTAAACCTCTGAAATAAACAGCTAAAACCGCTCCAATTACACCTAATGGAACAACCATTAAAATAGAAAATGGTACAGACCAACTTTCATATAAAGCAGCTAAACATAAAAAGATAATCAAAATAGAAACAGTATAAAGAAGCCCTGATTGACCAGTAGATAATCTTTCTTGATAAGAAAGTCCACTCCATGAATGCATAGTTCCATTTGAGAGTTTATCTGCTATTTTATCCATTTCATCCATAGCAACTCCAGAACTTACTCCACTTGCTGCTGAACCTTGAATTTGATATGAAGCAAAGCCATTGTAACGAGTCAATTCTTCTGGACCATATTCCCATTTTGTTGTTGCAAATTCTGAAAAAGAAGTCATTGTTCCACTTGCGTTACGAATTTTCCATGTGTATAAATCTTCAGGTTTTGACCTAAATGGAGCATCACCTTGAATATAAACTCTTTTTACCCTTGATCTATCAATAAAATCATTTACATAAATACCAGCCCAAGCAGCACTAAGAGTATAATCAATATTACTCATAGAAAGACCTAATGAAAGTGCTTTTTGAGTGTCATATTCTATTTTTAGTTGGGGAGTGTCTTCTGTTCCATCTGCTCGTATAGAATTGATTTTATTATTTTGCCCTGCATCTAATAGTATTTTTTCTTTAACTTCTGCTAATGTTGTTCTTGATGTTCCAGCATCTGCTTGAAGTTGAAACTCAAAACCATCTGTTGAACCTAAGCCTTGAATAACAGGTGGATTCATAGAGATAACCCTTGCATCTCTAATAAAATAAGGTGATGTTGGGTCTGAAAATGTTTTTGCTGCTCTTTGCCCAATAATATCTGAACGACTAGATATATCTGGTCTTAAATCCCAACTTTTTAAAGAAACATAAGCTGTTCCTACATTTTGCCCACTACTATTACTACTAAAACCAGAGATAGTAAAAATACTATTTATATTGTTTGCTTCTTGAGTCAAAAAATACTCTTTTATTTTTTCTGCAACTTCAACAGTTCTTGATGTAATTGCTCCAACAGGTAGAGTATATTGCACCATTAAACTTCCTTGGTCTTCTTTTGGTAAAAAACTTGTAGGAAGTTTTATGAAAACAAAAATTAATGAGCCAATAATAAGAGTATAAGCAAGAATCCAACGAATAGGCATTTGTAATACTTTATTAACTCCATTTTTATATTTAAGAGTAAGAGCATCAAATTTTTGCCCAAACCAATGGGTAAATCCTTTTTGTTTTTCATTTTCATCATGGGGTTTTAATATAGTTGCACATAAAGCAGGAGTTAAAGTTAAAGCAACAATAACTGAAAGTACCATAGAAGAAATGATAGTTACAGAAAATTGTCTATAAATAACTCCCGTTGAACCACTAAAAAATGCCATTGGTAAAAAAACTACTGATAAAACAGTTGCTACACCAACTAAAGCACTTGTAATTTCTTGCATTGAAACAATAGTTGCTTCTTTTGCACTAAGTAGTTTTTCTCTCATATTTCGTTCAACATTTTCAACAACAACAATAGCATCATCAACTAAAAGTCCAATGGATAAAACCATTCCAAACATTGTAAGAGTATTAATTGAATATCCAAGAATATTTAAAATACCAAAAGTCCCAAGTAAAACAACAGGAACCGCAATAGCAGGAATTAGCGTAGCTCTCCAGCTTTTAAGAAAAACATACATTACAATAACAACTAAAAAAATCGCTTCAAGAAGAGTTTTAACTACTTCATGAATAGAAGCTTGAATAAAAAGTGTTGTATCTCTTGGATACTCTATTTTGTATCCTTGAGGTAAATTTGATTCATATTTACTTAAAAATTCTTTTATACTATTAGCTGTTTTTATGGCATTTGCCCCAGAAGCTAATTGAATAGCAATACCAGAAGAAGGCATACCATTAAGACCCGTAACATTACTATAAGATTGTGCACCTATTTCAACTCTTGCTACATCTTTTAATTTAACAAATGAACCATTTGTATTATTTTTTATTAAAATATTTTCAAACTCATCTACGGTTTTAAATTTTGATCTAGCGGTTACAGTTACTGCTAATTGTTGATTACTAACAACAGGTAAAGCTCCTAGTTTTCCAGCTGATGCTTGAGAATTTTGAGCACTAATTGCAGATTCTATATCTGAGGGCATTAATTTATAAGCTTCTAGTTTTGTGGGATCCAACCAAATACGCATCGCATATTGTCCTCCAAAAACTTGAACTTCTCCTACTCCTTCAATTCTTGCAATACTATCTTGTAAATTACTTATTAAATAATCTGCAATATCAGTTTTATCAGCTTTTCCTGTTGAGTCATATAATGAAGCTAATAATAAAAAGTCTGTTTGAGATTTTACAACTCTAACTCCTTGTCTTTGTACATCATCTGGTAAACGAGAAAGGATTTGTTCAACTTTATTTTGTACTTGTACTTGGGCAATATCTGGATCTGTTCCTTGTTGGAATGTTACTTTTACCCTTGAATTTCCAGAAGAACTACTGCTTGATGAAAAATAAATCATTCCATCAAGACCTGTTAGTTGTTGTTCAATAATTTGTGTAACACTATTTTCAACAGTTTGAGCAGATGCTCCTGTATAAGTTGCTGAAATATTGATTTGAGGTGGAGCAATATCTGGATATTGTTCCATTGGAAGAATATAAAGAGAAACTGTTCCTGCAATCATTATTACTAAAGAAATAACCCATGCAAAAATAGGTCTATGAACAAAAAATCGTGCTAACATTTTGAGCCTTTAGAGTTACACTTATTATTTATTTTGAACATATTTACTACTTACATCAACAGGATTAACTTTACTTTTTTCATTGATTTTATTTAAACCTTCAATAACAATTTTATCATTACTGTTAATTCCATTTGTTACTAACCATTTATTTCCAATAGCTCTTTCAATAGTAACCATTTGTTTTTTTAAAGAGTTATCTTCTTGTACAAGTGTAATAATAGGATTTGCTTTTGAATCCCTAGAAACAGCTTGTTGAGGTAATAAAAAGGCTTTTGTATCAATTGCACCTTGAACTATTGCTTTTACAAACATTCCTGGTAATAAAATACCTTTTTCATTTGGAAATAAAGCTCTAAGAGTTACAGAACCTGTGCTTTCATCAACAGCAATTTCTTGAAGTTTAAGTTCACCTTTGTGTTCATAAAAACTTCCATCACTTAATATTAAAGTAACTTCTGCATTTCCTTTTTGAATATTTTCTTGACTTAAAAGTTTTCGTAAAGCTAGAAGTTGAGTATTTGATTGACTTAAATCCACATAAACACTATTTGTATCTCTAATTGTAGCTAAGGCTTCTGTTTGATTTTGTGATACTAATGCTCCTGAAGTTACATTTGAAATACTAATATATCCAGAAATAGGGGCTTTAATATTTGTTCGTTCTAAATCAATTTTAGCACTTTCAAGACTTGCTTTTTTTTCTTCAACTAAAGCTTCTGCTTGTAAATAAACAGCTTTTGCATCATCTGCTTCTTGTTTTGAAGTACCGTCAAATTTTAATAACTCTTCATATCTTTGGCTTTTGATTTTTGCATTTTTTGCATCTACTTTTGCACTTTCAAGTGAAGCTTTAGCTTGAAAAAAACTAGCTTGATAAGTTGCTGAATCAATTTGATATAAAATTTCACCTTCTTTTACAAAACTTCCTTCTGTAAAAAGTTGTTTAGTTATAATTCCACTAATTTGTGGTCTTACTTCTGATACTAATTTTGCTTTTACTCTACCACTTAATTCTTGTTGTAATGCAACTGGTTCTTCTTGAAGAGAAATAACACCAACTTCGATAATTGGAGCTTGATTATTAGGAGTTTTTTTTTCGCAACCACTTAAAATTATACATGTAGCTGTTATAAAAATAAAAAATTTAGATTGTTTTAACACTAGTCAGCCTTGATAAAAAATTTAGAGATTGTATTGTACCTATATTAATAAAATATTAATAAGTGAGATAAAACAAAGTTGATAAATCGCAGAATTTAGCCTTTAAAGTCTAAATCCTATGTTCATTTGAATCTTTTGGAGCTTCTTCTCTATTTGTTTTTGTATAGTCCCTTTGTACTTTTGCAACTCTTATTCGATAATCTTCGAAAATCCCAGCATTACCTTTATCTTGGGCAATTCGGTGTTCAAATAAATTTCTCCAAATTTCTATTGATTTTTCATCTTCCCAAAATGATAAACTTAGAAGTTTATTTTCATTTACTAAACTTTGAAATCTTTCAATAGAAATAAAACCTTCTCTATTTTGTAAAAAATCTTTTAAAGTTGAAGCGATTTTTAAATACTCTTCTTTCCCTTCTTTTGTTGGGTAAACTTCAAATATTACTGCGTACATAGATTTTCCTTTTTATTAAGTTTGTGGATTAGATTTTGACCAAGAGATAATTTTTCTATCTTCTTGAATTATATGATGAACAAGTGCTATATCTATAATTTTTGCCAACTCTTTTTCAAAAATATTTTCATCCATAGTTGGAAGTTTTTTTACAAAAGTATTTATTTTTTCAATTATATTATGATGTAACTCTTTGTGTTCTTCAAATAAAGGATAATTTATCTCTTGCATAAACTTTTCTTCATGTTTAAAATGAGTTTTCATGTAACCATATAAGTTAGTTAAAACTTCTTTTATTTTTGCATTTTTTTGTGTTGCATCAACTTCTGTAAATGCTTCTTCTGCAATATCAAAAAGTTTTTTATGTTCCGCATCAATTTTAGGATTTCCAACACTATAAATTTCTTTCCATCCAAAATTTCTTTTTAATTCAGAAAGAGAAGTATTCCAAAGTTGAATTTTTTTGTCTTCTAAAACAATATGTCTTATAAAATACTCTTCAATAAAAGTAAAAAGAGACTTTTCTATTTCTTGTAATTCTAGTTTATTTAATTCAGAAATTAAAGTTGTAAGCATATTTAACATATTTTTATGAAGAAGTTTATGGTTATTAAATTCTGGATAATCTACATCTTCCATGTATTTTTGCTCATTAGCAAAATGAGTTCCAACATAATCAAAAAGTTTTGTTATGACATCTTTTAATTTACTTTTAACTTTATCATCATCTTTTAGTTTTGAAATGCTCATAGCTTCTCTTGCTATTGTAAAAAGCTTTTGATGTTCTTTATCAATTTTGAAATTATTGATATTGTATTCCGATTTCCAAATTATTGAATTGGAATTTAATTTACTATTCATGAAAGCCTTTAATATTTTTTTTCGTTACTTTTATTATAGATTTAAATTATTAATACAAGCTTTATTTTAAGATAGTTTACTATAATACACGAAAAAACAGGAAGCATTTTAAGATGAGTAACATTGATATTATAGAAAAACCAACAACAGCTGAACAAGAAAAGTTAGTACAATCACAATTTAATACAAATGTGGCTTTTTTCGTACATTTAAAAGCATATAACAATAGTGTAAGGGAAGAATTAGAAAAAAGATTAACGGAAGTTTTTTTCTTTTCAAGGGGAATTGACTGGAAATTTGATAGTTTTGGAATAGAAAAAACAGGTTCAAGAGGAACTGATGTTTTAGGTTATTTTATTTTTAGAGCTATTGAAGTTGAAAAGCTACAAAAATTATTTATTGAAGAGTTTAAAGATTATGATAATGCTATAAAAATAACTTGTTCTGTTGCAAAATATGAAAAAGTTGAAGAGAGCTTTTTTGAATTAGAGATATAAAATAAAAGAGTTTTTAGATTTAGGAAAGAGTTTTAAAAACTCTCCCAATCTGAATCCTCATGTTTTGTAGAAGATGTAACTTTTTTCTCTCTAGTTTCTTCTTTTTTCACATAAGTATTTGCTTTAGAATCATGACTTGATTTTTTTTCTATATTTTTAGCCCTTACTTCATTTTTCCCTTTGAACTCTTTTTCATCGGCACTACTTACAACTAATTTTGCAATTTCATCAGTTAAAACTGCCACATCATGTGTTTGAGAAGCTACCATTGCATTTTGTTGAGTTTGTTGATCTAATTGATTTACAGCATCATTTATTTGTTCAATTCCTAAAAGTTGCTCTTTTGAAGCATTTTGAATATCAGAAATTAGATTAATAGTTTGAGAAATGTTTTCATTTAATTGTTTATATCCATCAATCATATTTCCAGCTATTTCTTTACCTTGATTTGCTTTTACAGTAGCATTTTGAACTAAATCTTTTATCTCTTTTGCTGCTTCTGCACTTCTACTTGCAAGGTTTCTTACTTCTGCTGCAACAACTGCGAATCCTTTTCCAGCTTCACCAGCAGTTGCTGCTTCAACAGCTGCATTTAGTGAAAGAATATTTGTTTGGAAAGCAATTTGGTCAATTACTGTAATTGCTTCATTTATAGCTGTAACTTGAGCATTTATTTCATCCATTGAAATATTTGTTTGATTTGCTAATTTTTCACCATGTGTTGCTGACTCTGTAACATTATTAGAAAAATTAGCCATTTTTGCAATACTTTCTGTATTGTGTCTAATGTTGCTTGTGATTTCTTCTAATGCTGCCGCTGTTTCTTCAAGGCTTGTAGCTGCTTCATTTGAACTGATATTTAATTTATCAACATTTCCTAATAAAATATTTGAACTTTTATCTAAAGTTAAACCATTTGTTTTATTTTCAATTAACATTTCTGTAATAGAATCTCCAAGTGTGTTTACACCATTTGCTAGTTTTAAAAGATGTTCTTTTATATCTTTTGTTGAAATTTTATTTAGGTAATGATAGTGTGAATACTCTTCTAAAATGTGAAGTACATTATCAATATTTGATTCAAGATTATCAGCCATTTTATTTAATACATCTTTTAGTTGCATTAAAGCAGGATTAGAAACACTAATATTTAATCTTTGGCATAAATCACCTTGTTCAAATTCACCTAAAACAGTAATTGTTTCATCTATTAGTTTTCTATCTTCTTCTATACCTTTTTTAGTTTTAGAAATATTTTCATTCACAACTTTTGACATTTCACCAAACTCATCTTTAGAACTATCATCAAGTAATGAAACATCATTTATTTCTCTATTTAAATAACCAAAGAATGTAAGAAGACCATTTTTGAAAGTATTTAAAGAATTAACAACAATATTTGATATAAATATTGAAATTAATATAAAAATTACAACAGAGATAAAAGCTAAAATAGTTAATGTATTATCTAATACACTAAATGCTTCATCTCTTAAAACAATAGCACTTTTATTTATTTCTATAATTTTATCTTCTAATTTTAAACCAGTTTTGCTCATTTCAGAAATTTTGCTTTTCATTTCACTTGATTCTAGTATTACACCATCATTAAAATCTGCAATTCTTTTTTCTGAAAGATTTTTGAAATCATTAATATACTCTTTTGAAAAAGCTAAAATTTCATCACTTAATGCTTTATTTTTTTCTGAAACCAATATTTTCTTTAACTCTCTAACATCATTATCTAACTCTTCAAAATTAGTAAGAACTATTTGTTTATTTTCACTATTTGGATTTCGTAAAAATTGATAAATAGAGATTCTACCTTTTAAAAGTTCTTGAATAAATGTATCTGTAGTAATTGCAACATGATTTCTTGTACTTGCCATATGGCTATAATATTTATATACAAAAGCAGAAATTAATACAATTAATACAAATAAAACTGGAAATAAGAAGAGTTTCTTTTTTGTACTTAAATTTTTTAACATAAATTATCCTTGAAAGAAGTTGTATGATAGTATTAACTACCATACAAAAATTATTTTAAAATATTTTTTGAATAAGATTATTATTTAGACAAAAAACATTAAAATATTTACTATCAGAATTTTATAGTATCTTTATAGATGAAAAATGACAAAATATATTTATTTACTCTATTTATATAGGGGATATAACAAATAATATAACTTTTTAGGAAATATAATTTTATTATTTAAGATGGTAGCCTTTGTTATAAATATTTTCAATAAAGAAGTTATTATTCCCAGTTAGATTTGTTATTTTTCTTTTTAGTCTTGAAATAAGTTGAATTATTGAGTTGTCTTTTATGTCATTATTTAGGAAAATAAATTCATTTATTTCCTCTGGTGTGAAAAATTTGAAATCATTTTCAACAAATAAATCAATAAGGGCAATTTCATTTTTAGTTAATGAAATTCTTTGATTATCAAAAGAGAGTTCTTTTTTTTGTTTATTCCAAATAAAATTTTCACTTAGTATTTTTAAATGAGGATTTAAATTTTCTTGGAAAAAATCTCTTTTACATTTATTGATAGTATTTATTAATTCATCAATTTTAAAAGGTTTAATAAGATATGAACAAGCATGAAGATTTATAGCTTGTAATAAATTTTCTTTATCACTAAAGGCGGTTAGAAAAATGATAGGAATCTTTTTATTTGTTTCTCGTATTTTACTTGCTAATTTTAAGCCATTTAATTTTGGGATATTAATGTCTAAAATTATAATATCTGGGTTCTTTTCTTCAAAATATCGAAAAGCTTCTTCTCCATCTTGGGCTATTATTATTTCATTGAAGTGCCTTTTTAAGAAAAAATCTATATCTTCTATAATTTCTTCATCATCTTCAACATAAAGCAAATTAAGATTTGTCATTGTCATTTTCCTTTTTTAGGGTTATCTTAAAATTTGTATAAATATTATGTGAATAAACATCTAATTTTCCACCAATACTCTCTTCAATAAGCATTTTTGCCATATACAGTCCAAGTCCTGAACCTTCTCCTTTAAATTTTGTTGTAAAGTAAGGTTCAAAAATTTTATCAATAATTGTTGAGGGAATACCACCTGCGTTATCTCTTATCATTAATGTAATTGTATCTTTTTGATTCTGAGTAAAAATACCTATATATTTATGGTTTATATTTGATTCTTTAAAACAATCAATAGCATTTTCTAATAGAATAAGAATTACTTGTAAAAATTCATTTTCAAAGGTGCAAAGATTGATTTGTTTATCTATTTCTATATCAAATCGTACATTAATATCTCTACTTTGTACTAAAGAGATAGCTTTTTTAATTAATGTATCCAAACAAAAACTATTCTTTTTTTTATCTGGATGAAAAAAATGCATAAAATCTTCTATTGTATTTGACATATAATTTATATTTTTATTGATATGAAATATTTTTTTATCAATTAATTCTTGTTGTTCTAAAATAGTAGAATTATCTTTTAATAAATTATCTATTACTTGAACTGATAAATTTATTCTATTTAAAGGTTGTCGCCATTGGTGAGCTATATTATTTATCATTTCTCCCATAGAAGCTAATTTTGTTTGTTTAAACAAAATCTCATCTTTTTTTCTATTTTTTAAACTCTCTTCTAAAACTCTTTTTTCTAGATTGGTATTTAACTTTTGGATTTTGTTTTTTAATCGATTTTCTCTTACATAAATAATTGTAAGAAGACTAATTATAAAAAAACAAGTTAATGCAATTATTATTGAAAAGGTATGATTTTTAAGCTCTTTATATTTAAAAGTTATAAAATCACTTTGTATAACTTCTTTTTCCTCTTTTGAGATATTATCAATAATTTTATTTAATATCTTTTCCAACAAGAGATCATCTTTTCTGAGTGCAAAAGAGATATCTGTTTTATAATCAAAGTTTCCCGTAATGCTTAAATCACTATTATAATCTTTTTGCAGATTATAGATTACTTCAGCGATATTCCCGATATATCCATCGGCATTGTTTGCCAAAATTTGTTGAAAAGCAAATTTAGTAGTTGGTGTTTCATGAATTTTTGAATAGGGATAATCTGTTTTTAAAACAGATGCTAATTTTTCATTACTTGAGATAAATATTTTTTTATTTTTTAGTTGTTCAAAATTTGTAATAAATGAATTTTTTTGTGAACTAACAAAAACAAAAGGGAGTTCCAAATAGGATTTTGTAAATAAAACATCGCTATTTTTTATATCTCTATTTTGAATAGATGAAATAAAATCACAATCATAATCTTTTAGTTTTATAAAACCTTCTTCTAAATTATTTATTGGTACTAAATTTACATTTATTCCAAGCTTTTTTTCTATGATTTTTATATATTCAGAAGTTATTCCAATTGGTTTATTATCTAAAAATTTTTCATAAGGAAGAAAATTGTCTCTTACACATATTTTTAGAGTCTCTTTATTTTTTATATATTTAGATTCTTGTTCATTTAAAGTTGGTTTATATTCATCAAAAATAAAATCTAAAGGATTGTCATTCCCTTCAAAATGTCCCATAAGACGATAAATATCATAAATTCTCATTAGCTTATTTTTATCAATATTTCCCAAAGTATTATTTTTATAGTAGGATAATTTTTTTAGTTCATTTGCTTCAAAAAGAAGTTCTTCTTTACTTAAGTTTTGAGTATTATATTTTTTTAAAATAAGTTCTACAGTTTCATTAATATTATTATAAGCATATTCCCAACCTTTTAAGGAAGCTTTTTTAAAGGCAATTACTTTGTTAATATCTTTTTTAATAAGTTCATCATTTGTAAATAAAAAATCACTATATAAATCAAAGCCATAATCCTTTGGTGCAAAGGTGTTAAATGGAATCTTTTTTTCTTTTAATGCAAAAGGATACTTTGAAATATACCCACTTATAATATCAGTCTTATTATTTATTAAATCTTCTATATTATGGTTGTGTTTTAGTAATTTTAAAGAGTCTATATTAATATTATTAGAAGATAACATTGCTTTTACAGAAGCTTGACTTGCATCATTTTCACTTAACATTATTCTTTGATTTAGAAAATCTTTGAAAGTATTTATATTTGAATCTTTTTTTGCTATTAGAATCAGTGGAGAGATTTGAAATAGGGGATATAGTGCTACCACATTGTGAAAAGTAGTTATTCTTTCTGGAATTAAAGTCTCTTTTGCAATTCCAAAATCAACTTTACCTTCACTTACATCTTTTGTTACATTTATACTTAAATCATAATTTTTTATTTCAACATCTAATCCATATTCACTATAAAAGCCTTTTTCTTTTGCAATGTAATAACCAGCAAATTGGAATTGGTTGAACCAAGAAAGTTGTAAAACAGTATTTTCTAAAGTTTTTTGAGCAAATAGGGCAAAGGGTAGAACAAGTATAAACAGAAAATATCTATGCAATTTAAATATCATCCTTCCATTTAATAAAAAAATTGGGACTAACTATTGCATTTTAGCACAATAATATCATAATACAAAATATGTAAAAGAGTTAACCCTTTTACACATTTTTATAATTGCTCATAATAATATAAGCCAATATAGAGATTAAACAAATTGCAGTTCCAATTGGGAAAAAAGTTTCATCATGAAAACTAAGTGCAATTGAAGAAATAATTGCTCCCAATCCAAATTGTAAAACTCCTACAACACCAGAGGCAACTCCTGCATTTTTTGGAAAATGCTCTAGGGTTAAAGCCATACAATTACCAAAAATAAAAGCCATCATACTCATATAACAAGCTATTAAAACTACAGTTAAAACAAGTGTTATATCTTCATAATTTAAAGCAAATAATCCACCTGAAATGATTTGTATTAAAATCGCCATTTTTATAAGTTCTACTGGATTAAATTTTTTTAATAAAGTTATATTTATTTTAATCATAATCATTAAAACAATAAAATTAATTCCAAAGAAAAAAGGAAAATAATCTGTTGGGATTTTAAAATATTCTATATAAATAAATGATGTTTTTGCAATGATTATAAAAAATCCACCAAAACTAAATCCCAAAACAAGCATTGCTTTTAAGGCTAATTTATGACTTAATACAGTTTTGAAAGATTCAATTACATTTTGTTTTGAATAGGTATAACTCTCTTCTAAATCTTTGTAGATAAAAAATGCAACAACTAAAGCATAAAGTGTTAAAAATATAAAAATTGCTTTCCATGAATAAAAGTGAATTATAAAAGCACCAATTGCAGGGGCAATTAATGGAGCAAAACTTCTTACCATTCCAATAAGTGAAAACACTTTTGCAGCTTCAACTCCATGAAATCTATCTCTAACCGCTGCTGCTGCATTTACAACTACAATTCCACCAAAAAAGGCTTCAAAAAATCTAAAAAACCATAATTCATAAATTGTAGTACTAAAGATAATTACAAAACTAAAAAATGCAAATCCTAAAAGTCCAAAAACTGAACTCATTTTTCTTCCATATTTATCAGAAATTGGTCCACCAAATATTTGACCAACAGAAAATCCAATTAAAAATACAGATAAAGATAATTCTATTTTTTCAATACTTACATTAAAAGCATTTGCAATATCAGGAATAGATGGAATATATGTATCAACTCCCATTGGAGCAACTGATGATAAAACTGATAAAAGAATAATTAAATATAAGTGATTAATACTTTTTTTCATGAATCTTCTCCTACACTTAAAGCTACTTTTTCAAGAAGAATGATAAGTTCTTCTAACTCTTCATCTTTTAGTTTTGAACTTAAACTTTGTCTAAAATTTTTTACACAAAGTGAACATTTCTCTAAAATATCTTCACCTTCAGGTGTTATTTCAATCAAATTTGTTCTTTTATCTTTTTGAGATTTTTTGATAAAACCTTTAGTTTCTAAAGCATTTAATGTTCTGCTAATTGTAGTTTTATCTTTTCCTAAAATAGTTGCAATTTTTGTTTGAGTTATATCTGATTCGTATTTTATAATCTCTAAAACAGCTCTTTGTTCAGGTGCGATATTATAAGATTGAAGTATTTGAGTGTATTTGTTATTTATTTTATTTGCTGTTTGGTTTATTTTAAAACCAATTGATCTTTCTAATTCATAAGACATAATAAATCCTTTAATTGTATATGCAATAGTTGCATATACAACCTTTTAAAAGGATTAAAAAATATTAGTTATTTATAATTTCCAAAATATCTAAAGGATGTTTTACTATAAAATCAGCTCCATTTGTTAGAAGTTCTTCTTCATCTCTAAATCCCCATAAAACACCAATTGCTTTCATATTTGCACTTTTTGCTGTTTGCATATCAACCATTGTATCACCAACAAAAAATATTTCATCACATGGAACATTAAGAGCAGTTGCTATATTTATTGCACCAATTGGATGAGGTTTTCTTGGAATTTCTTCTTTTTGTCCATGAATTTCTTTAAAATTGTAATCTTTAAATAAATGTTTAACATAAGCAATTGTGAAATCATGGGGTTTGTTTGATAATACAGCCAAGTTGTAATCAAGTTTTTTAAGTTCATCTAACAATTGATAAATTCCCTCATAAGGTTTTGTTTTAGCATGAAGTTGTTGGTCATACTCTTTTTTAAATCTTTTTAAAACCTCTTTTTTTATCTCTTGAGAAGAATCTTTTAAAGCATTATTAACCAAAACATCAACACCACTACCAACAAAATATTTGTAATCATCTATTTTGTGAATTGGAAGATTTAATTCTTCTAAAACTTTATTCATACAAACTGCTATATCTTCTAGGGAATCAATTAAAGTCCCATCTAAATCAAATATTATTGTTTTTTTACCAGTCGCCACTTGCGCCTCCTCCTCCAAAACTTCCTCCACCACCAGAGAATCCACCCGAATCACTACTTGAAGAAGAACCAAAACCTCCAAATCCAGATGAACCTGTGTACTCTTTTGAAGAGAGTTTATTAAAATCAACATCTATTGTAATTATATAAATAAAAATAAACACAACAATAAAAATAATTATCGCAAACAATAAGTTATAAGTTGTAAAAGCTTCTGAGATAACAAATGTAAAAAAAGCAAAAAATGAAGAAACTAAAGATGATCTACTAATTTTATATAAAAATACATTTTTTATTTTTTTTGAACCACTATTTATGATTATTGATAAAAATACTAATCCAAAAAATCCTAATGGAATAAACCCATTTATTGGGTCATTAAAGTTTTCAGCTTTCTCTTTTCCTACATATTCACCTTTTATCGCAGCTTTTATTTCATTTACAGCTTTTAAAATACCAAGTTCGTATTGGTTGGCTTTAAAATTTGGTTTTATAGTGTAGTTTATAATTTCATGGGAAATTTTGTCAGTTAAAGCACCCTCAAGTCCATAACCAACCTTTATTCTTACTTTTCTATCTTCCTTTGAAACAACAAGTAAAACACCATTGTTTTTATCTTTTTGTCCAATTCCCCAAAATCTTCCAAGTTGATAAGAGAAATCTTCTATTGTGTACCCATTTAATGAGTTTAGAATAACAACTACAATTTGATTTGAAGTCTCTTTTTCATGTTTTTTTAATATACCATCAATATCTTTTTTTACATCAGGACTTAGCATATTTGCTTGGTCAATAACTCTTCCCTCTAGTTTTGGAAAATATTGAGTAATATCGGCATTTAGAAAACTAAAAATAAATAATAAAAGAATAATAAGTTTTTTCATGATAACTCGATTACTTCATTTGATAGTTCATTCTCACTATCTTTTTGAATAGGAAAATGTTTTATTAAAATTGCTTTTGAAGTTCTTATTGCTTTTAAATAACCGTTTAGAAAATCTTCTCTTTTTACATCTTCTGCAAATTCAAAAACTAATTGTTGCCAAAACTCATTTGGAATCTCTTGTGATATTTTATTGTCAGTGATAACTTTTACATATCGTTCATCAAAACTTACAAAAAACATAATTGCTTGTTTAGATTTTGTTCTACTTAATCCCAAATTACTAAATTGTTCTTTTGCATATAAAGAAGCTTTTCTTTGTTTATAATTTTGTGGGAGAATTTTCAAAATCAAATTATCAAACTTTTCAAAAAGAAGATTAATCCCAACAAAAATTAGAAGTTGATATTGTAATAACTCCAAAGTTGATACTTCTTTTATAAAAAATAGAACAAAAGAAACTAAAAAAACAAAAAATACGCAAATCATTAAAGAAGCATATTTATAGTTTGAACTTCTTTTTGCAATAACAGCTACAAGTTGAGCTGAACTTAATTTCTCGAGATTTTCTATCTCTTTAGAAATTAGTTCTTTTTCGCTATCATTTAAAATCATTAGAATTTTACTTTCGGAGCTTCTTGTTCAGCTTCACTTGCAGTAAAAGTCTCTTTTATTTGAGCTTCTGGATGAGCAATTGCAGCTACAAGTTTTCCTGGCATTGTTCGTAACTCTAAGTTATAAAGTTTAACTGCTTCAATAAAATCTTTTCGTGCAATTGTGATTCTATTTTCAGTTCCTTCAAGTTGTGATTGAAGTGCTTTGAAGTTTTCATTTGCTTTTAATTCAGGATATTTTTCAACAATAACCATAAGTTTTGATAAAGCGCTAGAAAGTCCACTTTGAGCAGCTGAAAATTGTTGCATCATTTCAGGATTGTTTAGTGTATTTTCATTTATATTTATTTGTGAAACTTTGCTTCTAGCTTCTGTAACTTCTATGAAAGTATTTTTTTCATGACTTGCATAAGCTTTTACAGTTTCAACTAAATTTGGAATTAAATCTGCTCTTCTTTTATACTGATTTTGAACTTGCGACCATTTCTCTTTTACATTTTCATCGAGTTTTGGAATATTATTGTAGTTGGAAACTAGTATAAAAAATAATGGTGCGATGATAACAAGAAGTATAAGAACGAGAATTTTTTTCATTTTATTTCCTTTTTTGAGATTTGTACATAGTATAAAAAATATCATTAATTTGATATAAAGAATAAAAAAATCAGGTTATTATATTAAGGAGTAATAAACTATAATCACTTTTGTGTAAAATCATACACAAATTTTTATTTTTTTGATAATCCATAAAATATAAACAATTTTTTAATGGATGTTGAATATGATTATCAATAATTATTTTTTAAAACCAAAATGGAGCATATAAAATGAACGCATCAGAGTTATTTATAAAAGCGTTAGAAAATGAAGGTGTTGAGTATATTTTTGGAATTCCAGGTGAAGAAAATTTAGATTTTCTTGATGCACTTAGAACTTCACATATTAAACTAATTTTAACAAGACATGAGCAAGGTGCTGGATTTATGGCAGCTACTTATGGAAGATTAACAGGAAAAGTTGGAGTTTGTTTATCAACTCTTGGCCCAGGTGCAACAAACTTCGCTACAAGTGCAGCTTATGCACAACTTGGTGGAATGCCAATGATGATGATTACAGGTCAAAAACCAATCAAAAAATCTAAACAAGGAAGATTCCAAATTATTGATATTGTTGGTATGATGAAACCAATGACTAAATACGCAAAACAAGTTGTAAATGGAAATAACATTCCATCAATGGTTAGAGAATCATTTAAAATTGCAACTACTGAAAGACCAGGTGCTGTTCATATTGAATTACCTGAAGATATTGCAGCTGAAGAAGTTGAATTTAATATTTATCCAGTAAAACCATTTAGATACCCAACAGCTTGTAAAGGTGCAGTTGCTGATGCTATCAAAATGATTGAAGGTGCAAAAAGACCATTATTATTAGTTGGTGCTGGTGCAAACAGAACAAGAATTGGTACAGCTTTAAGTGATTTTGTAAATAAAACTGGTATGCCATTCTTCTCTACTCAAATGGGTAAAGGTGTTATTGATGAAAATCATCCATTATGTTTATCAACTGCTGCATTATCTAAAGATGACTTTATTCACTGCGCAATTGAAAGAGCAGATTTAATTATCAATGTTGGACATGATGTTATTGAAAAACCACCATTTTTTATGTCAAATAAAGAGGGTGCAACAAAAGTTATGCATGTTAACTTCTTCCCATCTGAAGTAGATGATACTTACTTCCCACAAATGGATGTTGTTGGAGATATCGCAAGTAATATTGCAAAAATAACTGAGAAAATAAAAGTTCAAGCTCACTGGGATTTTGATTACTATACAAGAATGGCAGAAGAGATTAGAACTAGATTATCAAAATATTTTGGTGATAATAGATTCCCAATTTTACCTCAAAGAGCTGTAAGAACAATTAGACAAACTTTAGCTGCTGAAGATATTGTAACACTTGATAATGGTGTTTATAAAATCTGGTTTGCAAGAAATTATAGATGTGCTCAACCAAATACACTTTTATTAGATAATGCACTTGCAACTATGGGTGCTGGACTTCCATCTGGTATGGCTGCAAAAATGATTAATCCTGATAAAAAAGTTGTTGCTGTTTGTGGTGATGGTGGATTTATGATGAACTCTCAAGAGTTAGAAACTGCTGTTAGATTAGGACTTGATTTAACTGTAATTATTTTAAATGATAATGCATACGGTATGATTAAATGGAAACAAACAGGAATGGGATTTGAAACATTTGGTTTAGATTTAGGAAACCCTGATTTTGTTAAATATGCTGAATCTTATGGTGCAACTGGACATAGACCAGCTTCTGTTGAAGAGTTTGAAAAAACTTTAGATGCTTGTGTAAATGGTAAAGGTGTACATTTAATTGACTTAGCAGTTGATTACTCTTTAAATCATTCAATTTTAAATGATTTATTAGCAAATAAACAATGTTTAATATAAAAAGTTGAAAGGGAAAATATGAGTACAATAGAAGTAACATCACCATTTGATGGAAGAGTTGTTGGATCTGTTCCATTCACTACTGTTGAAGGTGTTCAAAAAGCTATCGACACTGCACATGAAAGATTTTTAGATGTTGATAACTGGATTCCAAAATATAAAAGAGTTGAAATTTTAGAAAACTTGATGAAGATTATGTCTTCTCAAGTTGAAGAGTTAACAATTCTTTGCGCAAGTGAAGGTGGAAAACCATATATTGATTCTAAAGTTGAAATTCAAAGAGCAA
>ERZ650302.678-NODE-678-length-18969-cov-5.274030_pt1 | contig 18969 bp, 16 predicted proteins | sample MGYA00376238_ERZ650302 | MGnify/ENA primary metagenome ERZ650302 (study PRJEB26733, sample SAMN07839298) | wastewater metagenome | biome: urban; feature: wastewater treatment plant; material: waste water | place: USA: North Carolina | collected 2016-04-28 ... | reverse complement strand
GTCCTCTCTAGGTGTTAGCTTTTCATCTACCCACTACAGTTGACAAAGAGCCCAAGTTTTTAGGAAATAATTTGTTTATAAGTCCGTGTTGTTATTACAAAAACCATCAAGTAGAGCAAGAAATAGACCAAACAAATTCCTATCGTTACATGTAACATTAATTCCATATTTACGACACCAATTGAGACAAGGATAGCGGATAACATCTTATAGGCAAAACCAAGATGAACGATAGCCAGGAAGATTGGAAGGAAAAATACCATCAACAACTGCTTACGGATGGACTGTCTGGCTTGATTCTCATCCAAACCAACCTTGGTCATAATGACAAAGCGATCTCTATCTTCATAGCCTTCTGAAATCTGTTTGAAATAGATGACCAATACCACCGCCATAAGGAAGGTGAGCGATAGCAAGAGCCCAATGAAGAAAAGTGAACCAGCAAAACTAAAGAAGTTACGTGTTGCGTAGGCACGGTAGGCCAGACTAATCGAGTTCGTACCATTTGGTTGTATGTTAGCACTCCACAGTTCACTTGCAAAGTTTTCTGATAGGAATTGCTCATAGGCAACTACCTGTTCTTCTTCTGACAAACTGCTTTCAAAGCCCATATAATAGTGATTCTCAGCTTGATTTTCAAATATCGTCAAATCTTGAACCACAACGATTAAATACTGACTTACATTGAAAGACACATGGTCTGGAAGATGTCCCAAGGTCACATTTTCAGACAAGACTTGGGCAACTTCCATCTCCTTTTCATCAAAGGCGAGGGTTTGACCAGCTTGAAATTGGACTCCCTTACTATAAATGGCCACTTGGTCTGCTTCCAACTCCAGTTTTTGACCAGTCATCTTTTCATAGCTGGCTTGATCAAGGATAAACCCAACACCAAGGTCAGAGAAATCTATACTAGCGGCTTTTTCATCCGACAAAAATGCCACTTGCTGATTCGTCACATTAGAAAAATAGGCTTGTTGGTAGGGATAGACTACCTTACTTTCCACAGGAATCTTCGCCTCTTCCAAGATAGAATCCGCCCACTCCTCCACTTGTGTTTTTGAAGTGGTAGGTTCCATGACAACATCAATCGAATAATCATTTGGATTCTGGTTGGCGATATAATCTTTACCACCGATGTAAATATTAAGTCCTCCAACCATGGTCACTAAAAACATAGTGGATAAAATGGTGATCGTAGCAAGACCCAGAGCATTTTTCCGCATACGGAAAATCAAGTTAGATACAGAAATGAAATTATCTGGCTTATAATAGTAGGTCTGACGATTCTTTAGCCAGTTTAATAGACTGATAACACCTGCTTGGAAGAGCAAATAAGTTCCAAGGATAACCAGAAGAGTTGCTCCGAAAAAGCTTGGAATAGCCTGTATAGGACTCGTCACTAGTTGGGCAATAACATAGCCTGCCCCCAGTAAAATAAGAGCTAAAAGAGTTTGCAACCAGAGGAATCCTGTTTTCTTATCCCCTCGCTTCTTGCCCTGAACCAGCTTGAGAGAGTCAGTCAAGCCTAGCTTTCCGATATTAACTAGGCTGACTGAAATGAAAATCCCATAGAGATAGGCAAGTACAATTGCCACATTTTTCAATTGAAAGACGGATGTCAAAACAACTGGCATCTGCATGGTCTTAAGCAAGAGCGCATAGAAAAGTTTGTCCAGGGCCAGTCCTAAAAGGAGGCCGGTCAAAATAGTGCTAGTTGAGTAGACCACATTTTCTAGGAAAGTCATCAAAAGAAGGTGTTTTTTCTCCAAACCCAGAATACTATAGACACCGAACTCTTTTGACCGTTGCTTCATGACAAAACTATTGGCATATAAAACCATAATAGCAACTGCCAACATGACCACAATCATACCAAACCCCAACACTTGGGTCACTCCATTTGCTCCCTTGACTTGACCTAAATCAGGATGAAAAGCTAATGATGCAAATATATAAGAAATGGCTGTGGAAACAATGGTCATTATTGCGTATGGGTAGTAGAGACGACGGTTCTTTTTTAGATTGGTTAGCGCCAATCGAAAGCATAGTCCAAACATACTACTCACCTCGATTCGCCATAAGAGTCAGAGTATCTGATATCAACTGAAACATCTCTTGACTGGTCCGCTCACCTCGGTAGATTTGGTTATAGAGAATACCATCTTTGATAAATAAAACCCGTTTTGCCCGACTTGCTGCAGCTGTCGAATGGGTTACCATCAGAATTGTTTGCCCCTGCTGATTAATTTGTTCAAAAATATCCAGCAAGGTTGCTGACGATTTGGAATCTAAGGCACCAGTCGGCTCATCTGCTAGAAGAATTTCTGGTCGTGTGATAATGGCACGCGCCACCGCAACTCGTTGTTGCTGACCACCAGAGATTTCGTATGGCATTTTCTCCTGCAAGGTCCCAATTTCAAGACTATTGAGTGTATGTACCAAACGCTTGTTCATCTCATCTATCGGATAGCGAGAAAGAACTAATGGCAGGAGGACATTGTCCTTGACAGATAAGGTATCCAAGAGGTTAAAGTCCTGGAACACAAAGCCCAATTTCTCCCGACGAAAGGCTGCTGCTTCCTTACTCTTGATAGACTGTGTATCCAAACCGTTCAGCAAAACCTTGCCTCGCGTTGGCTTATCGAGGGTGGCCAAAATATTGAGCAAGGTCGATTTCCCTGAGCCAGACTCACCCATGATAGCGACATATTCTCCCTCTTCTACAGTAAAATGAATATCTTTTAAGGCCTCTAATTGCCCCGCCTTAAAGCGTGAACTATAAATCTTTTGCACATGCTGAACATCTAAGACAGTCATAACATCACTCCCTTTCTTTTTCTACCTCCATTCTAGCTTAAGCCAATATAAGCTGCCATAGCTCAAGCTTTCATTTAAGTGACAGTTTTGTAAGATTAATCCAAAACCAGTTCCACCTCCTTGATACCAATCCGAACTTCTGTGCCTTGTCCCACTTTGGAGCTTAGTTTTAGGGAATAGCCCAGCTCCGCTGCGATTTTACGTGAAAGATAAAGCCCAAGTCCCGAAGATTGCTGTGTTCTACGACCATTAAATCCTGAAAATCCACGTTCAAAGACCCGTTCCAAATCACTCTCTGCAATCCCGATTCCTGTATCACCAATGACCAAATCATCTCCGTCCAAAACAATCGAAATGGTCCCTTTCTGACAATACTTGAGGGCATTGGATAAAATTTGCTCAATCAGAAGTCCTAGCCATCGTTTATCAGTTCTTACAATCCGATTCAGTTGTCCTAAGTCCAAACGATTATTAGACTGTATAAAAAAGAGAGAATACTTCTTCACCAAAGTCCTGATGAGCTCATCTAAATGAACAGGTTCAATGACTAAATCATCATGAAAAGACTGGAGTCGCAAGTAATTCAGGACCAAACCAGTATACTGCTCTATCTTGAACAACTCAGATTCTAATTGGTGACGAATTTGACTGGTCTCAATTTCATTGATTAAGAGGTGGCTGGCTGCTATGGGTGTTTTCATTTGATGGACCCAGAGGGTATAGTAATCATCTAATTCAGCCTGGTCCTTTCGCTGCTTTTCAAAGAGTGATTTATTTTCGACTTCCAGTCTTTCCAACTTCTCCTGTAAGCAACGCTCACTAGCTGTCATTGATGCGACCTTCTGACCACGCCAGATTTTTCTAAAACGAGAAAACTCGACAAGAAGGTCGAACAAAAGAGCAAGAAACCAGCAGAGACTGAGAAGGGTAAGGGCATAGATGATTAAATTGCTGTCTATTTCAAAAAGAGAGCCGAATCCTAGAGTAATCCCCGAAAAAACGATAATAGCAAGGAGAAAAATCCAACGATGCCCTAGCCAGGAACCTAGAAATTGATAAAAAATGCTACCAACATCATTTTTATTCATGTATCCACACTAGGCCGTAGCCAACTCCTTTCTTGGTCGCAATGAGGTCAGGCAAGCCCAGTTCTGTCAATTTTTTGCGCAATCGGGCAATATTTACTGATAAAGTATTATCATCGACAAAGATATCACTGTTCCACAACTCACGCATCAATGCCTCGCGGCTAACGACTTCTTTGCCATGCTCAAAAAGTACTCGTAAAATCTGAAATTCATTACGAGTCAATTCTTCAACAGCTTCTGTATAGGAGACCTGCATAGTTTTTAAATCAAGTGCAACCTGTTCAAACCAGAGTAAACTCTGCTCACCAACAAAATCATAGGTTCTTCTCAAAAGTCCTTGTATTTTTGCCAAAAGTACTGTCATTTCAAAGGGTTTGGTCACAAAGTCATCCGCTCCCATATTAATCGCCATGACAATATCCATCGGCTGATCATGCGAAGACAAAAACATGATGGGGACACGAGAGGTCTTACGGATTTCCTGACACCAATAATAGCCGTTAAAGAAAGGAAGACTGATATCAAGTATAATCAAGTGAGGTTGAAAATCGTCGATTTGCTTCAAAATCGTCTGAAAATCCTTTACTTCTTGGACCTGATACCCCCAGTTCGTCAAGTTTTTAGCGACCAATTGGCTAATGGTTTTATCATCTTCGACAAGAAAAATCTTCTGCATCTGTGTCTCCTTTCACTCTTCTATTATTATAGCCTATTCCATAAAATTTATGCAAATTTATTCAGTGGAAATGAATGTGAAATTTTTATGAAAATGGCCAAATAACTATACGAATAGTTGTCATCTATGCATGATTAGGTTATACTATTTATCTATAAGAAAACTTGAGGTTTTTATGCCAAATTTACTAGATTACATTAAAAATATCCAATACGATAGTTTCTATGATCAAGCCATTAATAAATTAGATATTCTAGCCTTGACAGAATTATCTTATCTCCCCTTTGACGATCTTGTTCCGACAGAATTCACCAGTTCTGGTATTCGTATTGATAAATTATTTGATGCTTTCAATGAAAAATACAATCAAAAATTTCCTCCTTTTACCATGGTCACAAAGAGCCGCTTAACTCTTTTTGAATTAATGGCTAGCTCAAAACGCTATAAATACTTGAAAGCATTTGCCTATGTTAATGATTATCAGATTGATTTACAACAACAATTTGCAGCAGTTAGCTATCACTTGGATAGAGATACAGTGTTGACCTGTTTCCGTGGCACCGATGATACCATCATTGGGTGGAAGGAAGATTTCCATATGACCTATATGAAGGAAATTCCTGCACAACAATCTGCCAGTCGCTATTTGCAGGATATCATGGCTGCTCAACATTCTGATTTTTATGTTTCAGGCCACTCGAAGGGTGGTAATTTAGCAATTTATGCTACTTCTCAACTTCCACCAACCCTTCAACAATATATTTTGATTGTTTACGCTTTTGACGCTCCAGGACTTCATAAACAGTATTTGACGTCGGATGGGTATTTGGGAATCGAACAAAAAATTGTACCGATTATTCCTCAAAATTCCATTGTAGGGATGATGTTGGAAACACCAGAAAAAGCGCAAATAGTGAGCAGCCGCACAATCGGTTTATTACAACACATCAGCTTTTCTTGGGAGGTAGATGGGTACGATTTCCGGACCGCCCCAGCCCTTACTAAAGAAAGTTTGCAAATTGACCGTACCTTAAAAGCATGGACTGCTAGTCTGACAGAGGAAGAATTACAAGCCTTTTTCGATTTATTTTTTGGAATTTTCATTCAAGCTGGTATCGAACGTTTTAGTGACTTTGTCATCAATCCCTTGCAAAAATTACAGGAGATTGATCGATTAAGAAAAGAATTCTCCCCTCAAGAAGCCGAGATGATGGATAAACTCATTCGCATGCTCTTTGATACCCGTTATCAAATCTGGCTAGAGGGATGGAATAATCGCCTCCCAAAACCCGACCTAAATTTCCCTGATTGGAACGATCTCTTTACTCTCCCAACTATCAATAAAAATAAAAGCTAGTTTAGGTTCTCTAAGCTAGCTTTGTTTATGTACTTTAAGATTATACTACTTGAAAATCAACATACCCTCTCGTCAAGATCCTCGATGAGTGAAAAGTTCTAGTGCTACATTTCTGCCTGTTACCTTAAAAAAGAATGCCAGAAGGTGCTATCTTTGACTTAAAGATAGACTGGGAAGAACTCATATCATTTGTGATGAGTTGTCAATGGATCTTCGATTCTAGTTGATTTTCAATGACTTTTGTCGTATGCTGCTAAAGCATTTCCTAATAGCTCCAATCCTTTTTTCAGTGTCTCTTGGTCACAGGCATAACCAATGCGAACATACCCCTCTTTTTCAAATCGACTTCCAGGTACAACCAATACCCCATATTTTTCTAATAGGTTCAAAGAAAATTCTTCAATCGGAATGGGAACATCCAATTTGACAAAGGAGGTTGAGACAAAAGCAGGTTTTATATAGGATGCCCTAGGTTGCATAGATACCCAATGGTCCAAAATTGATAGATTTTCGTGGATAATGCGGTGGTTTCTTTTCAAAATTGCCTGGCGATTTTCCAAAGCAAGCTGAGCCACCATATCATCGAATACACCTGCGCAAATCAAAGTGTAATCCCTATAATCACGTAAAATGGAAATGACCTTCTCATTTGCAGCGACCCAGCCAATACGAATACCTGCTAAGGAGTAGGTTTTGGACAAACTGTTGACTGCTATGCCATTTTCATACAGGTCTACAATGGAAGAATTATTGTTCTCTGAAAACGATGTGTAAATTTCATCAACTAGTACATAGGCACCAACACTGGCCGCAATCGTAGCCACTTCTTTTAGGAAAACATCATCCATTACCGCACCCGTAGGATTATTGGCATTATTTAAACAAATCATCTTTGTCTGAGGGCGAATTAATTGACGTAAATCATCTAAATCTGGTAACCAATTCAATTCTTCTTTGATCTGCCAGTATTCAAGCTCTGCACCTAGTGATTTTGGAATATCATAGAGCTGTTGGTAAGTGGGATAGAGCGAAATAATATGATCACCTGGTTCAATTAGACTAAAGAGGGCTAGAAAATTTGCTCCAGTAGCACCATTTGTCTGTAAGATATGTTCTGGTCCGATTGTACGATAGAGTTGACTGACCGATTTCTTAAACCCTGGAGACCCCTCAATCCAGCCATAATCCAATTTTGTCTTTCCCAGTTCCTTGTAAAATGTCGCTGCAGAAGTATTGGTCAACTCAAAAAGTTCATCTAAGGTTAATGATTTGATGGAAACCCCTGCAATATCATATTTTGCATTTTTTTCATGGACATTCAGCCATTCTTCAACCCCAAAACGTGGTAATTTCATCTTAATCTTCTTTCTAATATTCTCTATCAATCATTGTAACATGAAATGATTATTTCAATACTGGAAATAATAGAATTTAGGAAGGTTTTTGTGGCAAAATTATTCCTTCCCTCACAAATGAACCAATTTCTTGTCAAAAGAAAGAATCAATTTAGCAATGCTAAATTGATTCTTTGACTATTATTTTAGAGGTTGTGAGACTCTTCGCTATCATTTGTTGGTGATTCAGTTACTTCCTCCACAGTAGGTTCAACAACAACAACAGAATCAATATCAATTTCAATATCCTCTGAAACTACCACAGCATCTTCAATATCATCAGCCGTTACATCAACTGTTGGTGCTTTAGCGGTTTTAGCTTTAATTGCATCCAGAATATCCGCTGTAGAAAGATTTTGTTCTGCAATTTTTTCTTTGATTTGTTCAAAGGTTTCCAAAGATTTTTCCTTGCCAGATTTGACCAAGTCTTCAACTTTCAGTTCACCAGTTTCAAGTTGTGTTTTCACTTCAGTGAACCGTTCAGATGCTTGTTTTCCTAGATCTTGAGCTTTGTTCACGAAATCAGCATTGATTTCATCATGATTTTCCTTATAATCATTTGCAAAATTGACTACCTTTTTTTTGACTACTTTACCAGTTTTGCTTGCTAGAAATGCAGCAGCTGCTGCACCTCCTGCTGCTCCCAATAAGAGACTGGTTAGTACACTACTAGATTTTCTTACCATTTTTTTCTCCTTTCCTACCTAAGAGAGATGAGATAGCTGACAGTGCAGAGAGCGCTCCACCTGCCTTCACTGTACTTGCTCCAGCAGACTTAGCCTTGACTGTCAAATTTCTTGCTGATGTATTCAGGTCAGAAACAGAAGTTGACAAGTCTGCCACTGCTACAAATAGCGGATCGAGTGTCGCAACCTTGCCATTGACATCCTCAACTAAAACATTGGTCTTAGCCAATAATTCATTAGTCTGATAAAGTGTCACATTTACATCGCTGGTCAAGACCTTTAAGGTTTGTTGCGCTTCATCCGTTACTGTATTCAATTTTTTTAAAAACAAAATAATGTACACTGCCACCGCCGCGATGGACAAGGCAATAATCAACACTGAAATTTCAATAATCATATTCTCTCCTTTATGATTGATAGAATGGAATAGTTGCCTTTCTCCTCCGTAGTACAACCATGATAATACCAACGAGGATTAGGATTCCAGACAACCATTGTGAGACGCGTATGCCCAAGAACATGAGACTATCCGTCCGCAATCCTTCAATTAAGAGACGACCACAACCATACCAAATGAGATAGAAAGCTGTGATTTCTCCCTGTTTGAGAAGTTTAGGACGTCTGCGTAATATACAAATCACTACAAATCCCAATAAGTTCCACAACGATTCAAATAGGAAGGTTGGTTGACGATAAGCACCGTCTATATACATCTGATCACGTATGAATCCTGGTAAATAATTTAGGCTATCAACAGCTTTACCATAAGCTTCTTGGTTAAAGAAATTTCCCCAACGACCAATCGCCTGAGCCAACATAACCGATGGCGCAACGACATCTAGAAAATCTAATGTTTTGATAAAGCGGTACTGTGTAAAGAAATACAAGATGATGGCTCCCGTAATTAAACCACCATAGATAGCGATTCCGCCATTCCAAATTGCAAAAACGGATAAGATATTGTCTTTATAGTCGCTCCAAGAAAAGGCAACGTAATATATTCTCGCTCCAATAATGGAAAGTGGAAAGGCAATCAAGATAAAATCCAAAATATCATCTTGAAGGATTTTCTTGCGTGGAGCCTCTTTTACTGCTAAGTAAACTCCGAGCATTAAACCAAGTAAAATACAGACGGCATACCAACGAATCTCTAGGGGGCCTAATGTAATTGCAACTGGATCCATCTTAGTTTTCACTCCTATTGTGTTCAATTAACTTGGAAAGACGCTCCTCAAATAATTTTGTCGCATCAAATCCCATTTGTTTTGCTCGGTAATTCATTGCAGCTGCTTCAATCACTACAGAAATATTTCGTCCTGTTTTTACAGGTATACGAATTTGAGGAACCGCTATCCCAGCAATCTCAATCGTATCACCAGAATTTCCCAGTCGGTCAAACACCTTGTCAGTTTCAAAATTTTCAAGGTAGACTGCTAATTGCACTTCTGATGAATCTTTAACGGCACTTGCACCATATAGACTCATCACATCAATAATCCCAACTCCTCTAATTTCCAATAAATGACGAAGTATTTCTGCAGGCTCACCCCAAAGGGTAACATCATCTTTGGCAAAGACATCAACTCGGTCATCAGCCACCAATCGGTGTCCTCGTTTAACCAACTCTAGGCCCGTCTCACTTTTACCAATACCAGAATCACCTTGGATTAAAACCCCCATGCCATAGATATCCATCAGGACACCATGAACACTGGTACGTTGTGCCAATCGACTATCTAAATAAGAGGAGAGTTCCCCTGACAGTCGACTAGTTGCAGTTTTACTTGTACAAATTGCAATCTGTTTTTCCTTAGCAGCCTTATACATCTCTTCAGGAATTTCCAGACCACGGGCAACAATAACAACAGGCGTTTCTGGCTGGAACATCTCAGAAAGGACCTGGTAACGGTTATGAGCAGTCATTGCTGTCAAATAGGACCATTCCTTCATACCAATCAGTTGAATCCGTTCTGGGGCGTAATAATCAAAGTAGCCAGTCATTTCTAATCCTGGTCGGGTAATATCTGCAGTTGTAATCGGTTTTTTCAGGAGCTCTTCAGTACTATAAGCACATTCAATCCGCAGATTATCGACCAGATCTTTTACATAAACGGTCATTTGTTCCCTCACTTTCAGTTTTATTATATTATACCATAAGCTAGCGCTTGCAGGGGAAAGAAGTGGACTATATTAATAAAAGAATAAGTTTACTTACTTATTCAATTAAAGTCAATAAAAAACACTCATGCTATCAGATACACAATTCTAACAATTCTGTTATACTTTTATAGTAGAATTCTTTTTAAAAAGGAGATGAATATGGAACCCTTGTTTCTCACACCTGTAATGCACGAAAAAATTTGGGGTGGTCAACGCCTGAAAACCAACTACCACTACGATATTCCTAGTGAAAAGACTGGTGAATGTTGGGCTATATCTGCCCACCCAAACGGCGTAACAACTGTCTCAAATGGTCAATATAAAGGAAGAGGACTGGATGACCTCTATCAGAATGAAAAACATTTATTTGGCAATCCCACAGATAATGTCTTTCCATTATTAACCAAAATCCTTGATGCAGACGATTGGCTTAGCGTCCAAGTCCATCCCGATGATAGCTATGGCTTGGCTCACGAAGGTGAATTGGGCAAGACAGAATGTTGGTACATTTTAGAAGCCGAGGACGGAGCTGAAATCATTTATGGCCACAATGCCCAATCCAAAGAAGAACTCCGCCAGCAAATCGAAGCTGGAGATTGGGACAAGCTGTTGACCCATGTACCCGTCAAAAAGGGTGATTTCTTCTTTGTACCAAGCGGCACCATGCACGCCATCGGTAAAGGTATCATGATACTAGAAACCCAACAATCTAGCGATACAACCTACCGTGTCTATGACTTTGATCGCCGTGATGATGCAGGCAACCTCCGTGAACTACACATTGAAAAATCGATTGATGTGCTGACAATTGGTCCAGTTGCCAATTCAACACCTGCCAAGCTTAAAATCGATCATCTTGATTCGACCGTCTTAGTAGCAAATCCGTTTTTTACAGTCTATAAATGGGATATTCATCAAGAAATCAAAATGGGACAGACCGTTCCTTACCTGCTTGTCAGTGTCATCGAAGGGGAAGGTGCCATTCAAGTCGGTGAAACCAGCTACCCACTTCAAAAAGGTACCCACTTTATCTTACCAGCCAATGTAACAGACTGGACCTTTACAGGTCAAATGGAATTAATAGCTAGTCACGCAAACTAAATAAAATAAAAAAACTTGAGCATTAATACTAACTCAAGTTTTTTTAAGCCTACTATCTAAACTAAAATTTACGAATCTTCTCAGCATCTTTTATCTTACGCGGGCCAGTTCCATATTTCTCGGCATCCTTATCTTCCTTATATGGTAAGAAGTAAACTGCTGCTGCGTAAAGGGCGATTAACAAGATAAAAGATTTTCCAAATAGAAGACCTGCTATAAAGAGGGCTCGAACAAGCCATGCTTCCCATCCTAATTTATGAGCAATGCCAGCAAGAACGCCAGACACAACTTTTCCCTTTCTTACTCTATACAAATCAATTGACATCTTTTATTCCTTTCACATAAAAAGCACCTTGACCAGTCTGTGCTTTTATAAAGAGTAAATCATTTCCTGATTTTTCAAATTGATAAGGACTATTTTTCTTCTTTCGATTGACTACAACCTGTCCTGATTGAGACTCAATCTGACCTCGAATTCCCTGCCCCTTCCCTGTTTGTAAGGTGAAGGGCGCGTGTGCCAATTGCACATACAAATGTTGTGGGTAGCCACCGCAGGTTGTCAAGCGAATATCCTGTTGTTTTTTATCTCTTGAACTGCGGATAGAAATATCTTCAAACGGCAAGTAGTCTAACCGGGCATCTGCTTGACCAAGTTCTACAGCTAGTACTGACATCCATTCCTGGGGTAAGCTAATGGTCAAGCGACAGGCCAAACTACTGTTGAAATATAGTCCTTTCTTTTCAACATAAAGACGGGGGAGCTTGTCTTCTGGCGCATCTTGATTATAAACAATTTCTACGGTGATCTGTTCATTCTTAGACTTAGTCAGAGTCAGCCGCCCCTCGGATAATTTTAGAAAGAGTGATTCAATTCCATCAAATGAATAGGCCTGTTTCAGCTTTGAGGAAGCAAAGACCTTGAAACTTGGTAAGGTAAAATTCAATTTTGCTTTTTCTTCCACAAAAAGAAAGTCTGGTTCTTGATTCATTTCCTTAAAACAGGCGCGAGCCTCTTCCTTGGTCAAGACACCTTTTTCATATAACTCAATTAAGCGTTCTTCTCTCTTTTGCGTCATAGACTCACCTCAATTCCATACTAGTATACCATATTTCCCAACAAAAAAATCAGCCCAAGGACTGATTCTAGAAAACCAAGGTTTACCAAGGCAATTGATAGATTTTCTGAAAATGGATGAAAATTCTGCTTTGAAAACCCAAAATTTAATTCTATTACTCAACTCTGAGCGTATAAAAATCATCACGCTTGGGAACTGCGGAGATTTTCAGAGTTAGCGGAAATTCGTAGAGGATTGACTTACTCCCCTGTCAATATCCGTTTAGAAGGTATTAGAGTGTTACGCTCTTCTAATATTGATGAAGATACATTTACATTTGGAGAAGATGATGTTTTTGTAGATAAAGGGGTAGTAAAAAGTCCATTGGTCAAAGAAGGTGACATTCTGATAACGGCTGCGAATGGTTCTAGCAGACTAGTTGGGAAACACACTATAATTAAAGATTTACCAGAAAATTCTGCGATACATGGTGGATTCATGTTGTTAGCTTCTTGTAGAAATCCAGAGTTCATCAACTCACTTATGAGTTCTGCATGGTATACCAAATTTATCAATCTATATGTTGCTGGTGGAAACGGAGCTATTGGTAACTTAAACAAACATGATTTAGATGAGCAAAATGTTTTGGTCCCTAGTCAGAAAGAACAATCTGCCATCGGCACCTTCTTCTCCACCCTGGACCAACAAATCACCCTTCATCAGCGTAAGCTAGAAAAACTCAAAAACTTGAAAAAAGCACTTTTAAATGAGCTGTTTGTATGATTTTCAGCGTAAGTAGCAGTTACTTACATGATGATAGAAAGGAAATGAATGGAAACTATCTCAAAAAACGCTTCAGAACGTGAATTTCAAGATAAATTCGTTCGGGAATTATCCAAGTTTAAATGGCAAACTCCTGAACACCTAAATGGAAACTTACAGAAAGTTACAGTTCAGGATTTGATAAATAATTGGCGGTCAGAGCTAAATCGTATGAATGCGGATGTCTTGGAAGGTGTTGCTCTTACCGATAGCGAGTTCGATCAAGTCATGACAAAGGTCAAGCAGATTTCAAATAGCTACGAGGCCGCAAAAATCCTATCCATGGAAGGTTCTACGGGTAAAATCGATGGTATATACCGTGACCAGCACCCACATGTGACCAAGAAGCAAATTACCTTAACCATTTTGAAAAAGGCTCAGGTTAGTGGGGGAGATTCCAGCTATCAAGTGGCTCGCGAAGTTTGGTCGGACAATGGCAACCGCTTTGACCTAGTCTTATTGATTAACGGTCTGCCCTTGATTAACATTGAGCAAAAGCGGAGTGACAAGTCCTTGGACGAGGCCTTTGGTCAGTTTAAACGCTACTATGCCGATGGGGAATATACCAATAACTTCATGGCCTTTTCTCAAATGATGGTGGTCACAACAGACATCGAAACCCGGTATTTTGCAACGCCAAAATCTATCAATGATTTTAATCCTGCCTTTGTTTTTCATTGGTCTGTCACCAAGAAGGACCAAAAAAGTGGTAAGCATTTGGGACAAAGGGTCTTGACAGATTTCAGAGAAGTCATTGAGCATTTTCTGATGGTTCCAATGGCTCATCAGATGGTGGGCGACTACCTGATTATCGATGAAGATCTTGACAATGAGGAGAATAGACGCCACATGCTTATGCGTCCTTATCAGGTCTATGCCCTGCAGGCAGTTGAAAAGGCAGCTTTTGGATGGGATAATGCGGAAAAAATACCCCATGGAGGCTTTGTTTGGCATACGACAGGTTCTGGAAAGACCATTACCAGCTTTAAAACAGCTCAATTTCTTTCGACACGAACGGAGTTTGACAAGGTTGTCTTCTTGCTAGATAGGCGGGATTTGGATGAGCAGACTTCCAAGGCCTTTAAGGCTTACGCGACCTATGAATCTGTTAATGTTGACGATACCAAAAGTACTTATCAGCTCCGTAAACAACTAACAGCTTCAAAGAGTGGTATTGTTGTGACCACTACCTTTAAATTGAGCAATTTGGTCAAGGACTTGATGGAAGCTGATGATCGAAGTTTGGCAAATAAGAAAATGATTTTCATCATTGACGAGGCCCATAGGACAACCATGGGCGGTATGATGGGGATGATTAAGGATTATTTCTATAAAAATGGTCTATTCTTTGGTTTTACAGGTACTCCCCTCTTTGATGAAAACAAGGTCAAGGGGAAAATTAACGAACGCAGTGAGTTGATTAACACGACTGAAAAATTGTTTGGGCCTCTTTTGCACCAATATACGATTGACGAGGCGATTGCGGATGGGAATGTCCTTGGCTTCCATGTGGATTACATCAATACTGGTGAATTTAGGAGCTATGAAGACTTGCGTGAAGATTTGATTGAACTTCTAACAGAAAAACATCCAGAAAAAGCTATCAAAGAGATTGAACGTCAAGTCATGCGGCTGTCAGAATTGGATGTAGAAAAGCATGCGGCCAAAGAGGGACTTTTGGTCTATCACGATCAAACCCATATTCCTAGAGTGGTAGAGGAGATTTTGGCGGGCTGGCAGGAACAATCACAGGGTGGCGAGTTCAATGCCATGCTGACGGTTGCTTTTAAGGAGCGGGTCATCGCCTACTATCACGAGTTTAAAAAGCAAATAGCAGAGCAGTTTAGGGATGGAGATGCCAAGCCCAATATTGCCATGACCTTTAGTTTTGGAAATGAAAATGATCCTGACAATGTCGCTAGGGAAGTCATTGAAGAGATGTTCGCGGATTATGAAGGTTTTACAGGTATCCGTTTTATTGCTGGTGATAAGAAAAAGGGCGAGGATGCTTATTTTGAAGATGTGACTGACCGTGCCAAGCGTGGTGGAAGTGGTCGTAATCCTAAGAATATCGATATTCTCATCGTTGCAGATCAGCTTTTGACGGGTTATGATGCGAAACGCTTGAATACTCTCTACGTTGATAGGAAGCTGGAATTACAGGGCTTAATACAGGCATATTCTCGAACCAACCGGGTTTTTGGTTCCAGCAAGGAATTTGGTACCATTATCAATTTCCAATACCCTCGCATAACAGAGGAAATTGTTAAGGAAGCCTTGTTGCTATACGGTAGCGGTGGAAGCAATAGCCGTGTTCTTGTTGAAAAATATGGGGTTGCGGTAGACTTACTTCGGACAAAAGTAGAGGCTCTACGGTCAGAATTGCCCAACCCGACCAAGTGGATTGACATCCAGTATGATGAGGAGAAAAAGGAAACGTTTAAAACTGCTTTTAAAGAAAGCTTCAAGCAACTGGATCGTGTCAAGCAATACTATGAATTTGTTTGGGATGATGAAGCCTTTGGTTTGGATGAGCATAGCTGGCTTCAGTACATCGGTGCTTATAGAAACCTGTTTCCTAGAGAAACTGGTGGCGATGATTGGATACCAAAAGACTTGAAGGGGCGTACCAAATTGCAGGGTAGTCAAATCATTGATGCCCAAAGTTTATTTGCTTTGATAGGAAACAAAACAACCAATGAAGGTGGTTTCCAAGTAATCAATGACAATAATTTGGTCTTGATTTTGGAGCAAATCCAAGAATTGAGTGACCTTGGTGAGAATGAACTGGCTGAAGCCTTGAAAACCTTTATTAACGAAGAATTGGTCACAGGTAAATTGTCTGCCTCTGTCGATTTTGACGTCGCTTTTAAAGAATGGCAGGAGAATAGACAGTTTGCGGTCATCAAGGAATTTGCAGGCCAGTGGGGAATTGGTAGCGACTTGCTTAGAAAGTCACTACAGGAGTACAACACAAGTAAGCCAGGTGAGGTTCCTTACCGTAATGAAATTGCTACGACCTTGGATCCAGATCAAGCGACCAATGAGTTCGCAGGTAATAAGCTGAAGTTAAATATGAATTTGAACAAGGTTCTCCCACAGTGGATAGCAGAAACCAAGCAGAAATACAAATAAGACCACTAAGGCCAAGATTTTTCTTGGTCTTTTTTGCAGTTTTCAGAAACCAACAGAAAACATTTTCTAGTAGCTATCGAATGAATAAACTGTCATCCTCAGCCACTGTGGAATAGGGTAAAAAATACTCCTGCTTGGGAACTGCGGAAGTTGAACGAGGTTTCCGATATTTATGACGGAACCCACCAAACTCCTAAGTATCAAGATGATGGTGTGATGTTTCTTAGTGTTGAGAATATCAAGACTTTGACTTCAAATAAGTTCATTTCTCGTGAGGCTTTTGAAGTTGAATTCAAAATAAGACCACAACGAGGTGATGTCTTGATGACTCGAATCGGGGATATAGGAACTGCGAATGTCGTTGAAACAGACGAAGACCTCGCCTATTACGTTAGTCTTGCACTATTCAAATCTGAGGAATTAAATCCTTATTTCTTGCAGGCAAGTATTTATGCACCATTTGTACAAGACCAGATTTGGAAGAGGACTTTGCATATCGCCTTTCCAAAGAAAATTAACAAGAATGAGATTGGTCAAGTTCCAATCAATGTTCCGACACTAGCAGAACAGACGAAAATAGGCTCATTCTTCAAACAGCTAGACAACACTATCACCCTTCATCAGCGTAAGTTGGACATGCTCAAGGAGCAGAAGAAGACCTGTCTCAAACTCCTCTTTCCAGCCAAGGGACAAACCAAACCAGTCCTCCGCTTCCAAGGTTTTGAAGACGATTGGGAAAAGGTGAAGTTGGGGGAAATTGGCGAAACGTTTACTGGACTTTCTGGTAAAACAAAAGAAGATTTTGGGCATGGAGAAGGAAAATTTATTACCTATGTAAATGTTTTTAACAATCCTATTTCAGATTTGCTAGGAACAGATAGAATCGAAGTAGATGAGAGTCAGACGAATGTTCAATTTGGTGATATTTTCTTTACAACTTCATCGGAAACTCCTGAAGAAGTAGGGATGTCTTCAGTTTGGCTAGGAAATGGAAACAATATATATTTAAATAGCTTCTGTTTTGGTTTTAGACCAACTTTGAAATTATCAAATCATTTTATGGCTTATGTCTTGCGCTCTACGGAAATTCGGAAAAAATTTATCTTTCTTGCACAGGGAATTTCTAGATACAACATTTCGAAAACAAAAGTAATGAATATTTCGATTCCCCTCCCCACCCTCCCCGAACAAGAATCCATCGGCACTTTCTTCCAAACCCTCGACCAAGAGATTGCTCAGGTGGAGGACAAGTTGGCTAGCTTGAAGGAGATGAAAAAGACCTTACTCCGTAAATTATTTGTATAACAGAAAAGGAAATCAAATGGCACAAGATAACAACTCCCAATCCCTCTACCAGTCACTTTGGAATGCGGCGGATATTCTCCGTGGCAAGATGGACGCTAATGAATACAAGTCCTATCTTTTAGGCTTGATTTTCTACAAGTATCTGTCAGATAAGTTGCTTCTGGCAGTGTGTGATAATCTCGATGAATCCTTTGACGGTTTGTCACAGGCACAAGTGCTCTATGAAGAAAACTTTGCTGATCCAGATGTCAAGGAAGACTTGCTAGATGTCCTTGATGATGAGCTGGGTTACTTTATAGAGCCTAGTCTGACCTTTACTGCCTTGGTCGCAAAAGTCCATACTAGCAACTTTCAGTTGGAAGATTTGGCCCAGGGCTTCCGTGATATTGAGCAGTCTAATGAGATTTTTGAAAACCTTTTTGAAGACATTGACCTTTATTCTAAAAAGTTGGGGCCAACACCGCAAAAGCAGAATCAGGTTATTTCAGCCCTGATTAAAGAACTCAATGAACTCAATCTCAGCAACCATGATGGAGATGTCTTGGGGGATGCCTATGAATACCTAATTGGTCAGTTTGCCAGCGATTCTGGTAAGAAAGCAGGCGAGTTTTACACACCTCAAGCGGTATCCCACCTCATGACCCAGATAGTTTTCCTTGGACGTGAACATCAAAAGGGCATGACCCTCTATGACCCAACCATGGGGTCAGGATCCCTCCTCCTTAACGCCAAGCGTTACAGTAAAGAGGCTTCGACCGTTTCCTACTTTGGTCAGGAGATTAACACCTCGACCTACAACCTGGCCCGCATGAATATGATGCTCCACGGTGTTGCCATTGAAAACCAAAAACTTCATGTCGGTGATACTCTTGATGCGGACTGGCCAACGACCGAGCCGACGGACTTTGACGGTGTTCTCATGAACCCACCTTATTCTCAAAAGTGGAGTGGGGATGCTGGTTTCCTGCAAGATGCACGTTTCTCTAGCTACGGTGTCTTAGCACCTAAGTCCAAGGCTGACTTCGCATTTCTCTTGCATGGTTTCTACCATCTCAAGCATTCGGGTGTTATGGCTATTGTCCTTCCTCACGGGGTTCTCTTTAGGGGAAATGCAGAGCAGAAAATTCGTCAGCATCTTCTAGAAGAAGGAGCCATTGACACCGTGATTGGTCTGCCAGCCAATATCTTCTATAATACCTCTATTCCAACAACTGTCATCATTCTCAAGAAAAATCGTACCAGCAAAGATGTCCTCTTTATTGATGCATCAAAAGAATTTGATAAAGGCAAAAACCAAAACATCATGACCGATGACCATATCTCTAAGATTTTGAAAGCCTATGAAGACCGTCAAGATGTGGACAAGTTTG
>ERZ650302.676-NODE-676-length-18981-cov-26.942513_pt1 | contig 18981 bp, 17 predicted proteins | sample MGYA00376238_ERZ650302 | MGnify/ENA primary metagenome ERZ650302 (study PRJEB26733, sample SAMN07839298) | wastewater metagenome | biome: urban; feature: wastewater treatment plant; material: waste water | place: USA: North Carolina | collected 2016-04-28 ... | reverse complement strand
GTTTACAAACAAAAATTAAAGCCGAAATGGCAAAAATTTAAAATTTATAATTTTTTTGTAGAGGCGCGATTAATCGCGCCTCTACTTAATATTTTTATGTGATTAATTGTGTGTATTTTTTAGTTAGGCGTCATTATATGGAAACAGAACTAAATAAAATATTAGAATCATATCCAACGACTGTTAATCATACAGACATAATTGATTTCGACAATTTTGACGAAAGACTTTCAGCAGTTGACACTTTAGTTGTAAATATGATAGGAGTTTCAGAAGACATTATCGAGTTCATTCCAGACAATGAACCGCCACTTAAAGAGGAAATTTACTGTTGGATATGGGCAATTAGACCCGATTTATCAAAAGACTTACTTAATCTTGACATCAATGAAGATTTTCGAATTCTTTTGAAATCCTATATTGAAAATGACATGAGCAGATTTTGGAATCATATGAGTTAACGCAATGACAGAAAACTATATACAATATGCTAGCGGTTATCAAAAAGGTAATATTGATGAAACAGATATAGCAAAAGCTATTGCTGACGTTCAACTAATGGATGACGAACACGGAGCATTTTGGGTTTCTGTTATAACCGATGACGAAAATGTGATTGAAGTGAATAAAGATTTGACGCTTTCATTAATTTTCGAAGGACAGGAAACCAAACATCGGGCAAAAGATTGGAAGGAAGTTTCAGAACTTTATGGATTTTTATTAAATGAAAAATTCGATGAAATTGCTGCGAGAGTAAAATAAAGAACGCCTAACAAGGATTTTGCGTTAGGCTGGCTGAAGTGCAAAATTCAACAGTAGTTTTTCAATTAAATTTTAGTAATAATATTGGTTTTTGTGCTTCGGTTTTCCACCCGAACGCAAAGCCGAAACTCATAACCGCATATTTATTTCTTAGACCCAATTAATCGCATCTCTACTTTTTCTAACAAATTATGATTACAAAAGCTGTAGCACAAGACATTCCTTTAATTCAAGATGTAGCAAGTCAATCTTGGCGAAAACATTATCCGGGAATTCTTTCTAACGAACAAATAGAATATATGCTAGAAATAATGTATTCTGAAAACGAACTCAAAAAACATTTTGAAAATCCTAATTACCATTATTATTTACTTGGTGATGAAGAAAAAACATTAGGAATTATGGGCTTTGAAAATCATTATCAAGAAAAAACCACCAAACTCCACAGAATTTATCTTTTAGAAGAAGCTAAAGGAAAAGGAGTAGGTAAATTTGCCATAAATTTCTTAAAAAATCAAGCTAAAGAATCTGGCGACCAAAGAATTATCCTTAATGTAAATAAGCAAAATCCTTCTTATTATTTCTATGTTTCGCAAGGTTTCAAAGTATATGAAGAAGGCGTTTTCGAAATCGGAAACGGATACGTAATGGACGACTATTTGATGGAATATTTTTTGTAAATCAAGCTTGATTGCTAATACAATTTTTACAATTAAAAAATTAAGAAATTTTCCCCCATTTGTTTTTGCCTTTGTATTGTTTGATATAGTAATTTTTAAGATTTAGATGCTCTGGATTTTGTAACGAAGGATCTACTTTTATCAAATGTTCTACAGTAGATTTTGCAGCTTTTATGATATTTCCATCATTAATCATATCAAGACGTTTAAAATCAATCATTCCACTTTGTTGAGTTCCTAGAATATCACCAGGACCACGCAATTGCATATCTACTTCAGAAATTTTAAATCCGTCATTGGTTTCTACCATTGTTTTGATGCGTTTTCTAGATTCGGCAGAAAGTTTATCTCCCGTCATCAAAATACAATAACTCTGTTCTGCGCCACGCCCTACTCTACCTCGCAACTGATGAAGCTGAGACAAGCCAAAACGTTCGGCACTTTCTATAATCATTACAGAAGCATTCGGCACATTTACCCCAACTTCAATTACTGTTGTAGCTACCATTATATTAGCTTTTCCACTGGCGAAATATTGCATCGCAGCATCTTTATCATCAGGTTTCATTTTACCATGAAGCATAGAAATCTGATAATCTGGAACGGGAAAAATCTCTGCAATATGTTCGAAACCTTCCATCAAATTTTTATAATCCAGCGTTTCCGATTCTTCGATTAAAGGATATACAAAATACACTTGTCTTCCTTTGGCAATCTCTTCTTTAGCAAAATGATAGACGGTTAATCTATCTTTTTCTCTGCGGTGTGCGGTAATAATCGGTTTTCTACCAACAGGCATTTCATCAATCACCGAAACATCTAAATCAGAATAATAGCTCATTGCCAGAGTTCTAGGAATAGGTGTAGCTGTCATTACCAAAATATGTGGTGGAATTTTATTTTTAGCCCAAAGTTTTGCACGTTGCGCCACCCCGAATCTGTGTTGCTCATCAATAATTGCTAATCCCAAATTCTTGAATTTTACTACATCTTCTAGCACTGCGTGTGTTCCTACCAAAATAGAAAGTTCGCCGCTTAATAATTCTTCGTGAATCATTTTTCTTTCGGCGGTTTTGGTAGAACCTGTCAATAATTTTACTTTTACATTCGTTTCTTTCAATAAATCTGAAATGGAATTAAAATGTTGCGTTGCTAGAATTTCCGTAGGCGCCATCATACAACTTTGGAAACCATTATCCATCGCCAAAAGCATCGCCAAAAGCGCCACCATCGTTTTACCAGAACCTACATCGCCTTGCAATAATCGGTTCATTTGGATGGGCTTTTTCAAATCATTTCTAATTTCCTTCAACACTTTTTTTTGGGCATTAGTCAATTCAAAAGGAAGGAAATCCTCGTAAAAATTCTTGAAATTATCACCCACTTTTGGAAAAGGATTTCCAACGGCAAAACTCTTATTGTAATTCTTTTTGAGAGCGTAACCCAATTGAAAAAAGAAGGCTTCTTCAAATTTCAACCTTCTATCTGCATGTTTTGCATATTCTGCATTTACCGGAAAATGAATATTGAGATACGCTTCTTGTCTGCTCATTAGTTTCAAAGATTTCATCAGAGAAAAAGGTAAATTTTCTTGAATTAAATTGGGAATTTGAGAAACAATATTCGCCAAAGTATTCTGAAAAAACTTTTGATTTAATCCACGTTTCGTCAATTTTTCTGAACTTGGATAAATAGGACGAAGTCTTTCGTCAACAGATTTCTTATCCTCTAATTCGATTTCTGGATGCGCCATCGAAAATTGATGATTAAAAGCCTGAACTCTCCCAAAAATAAAAATTTCTCGGTTAATAGGAATTTGCTCTAGCATCCATTTTGTGTATTGAAACCAGACTAAATCTAGAGTTCCTGTTCCGTCTGTAAACTTCCCTGAAAGTCGTTTTTTTCCTTTGGCATAGGTTACTTCTTGCAATTCTGTAATTCTACCTTTCAGTTGGATTTCTACATTATCTTCCTTAATATCAGCAACTTTATAAACTTTAGATTTATCTAAATATCTCAACGGAAAAAAGTGAAGAAAATCTTCTACTGTTCTTATATCCAAAACATTAGCAATCAACTTGGCACGTTCTGTACCAATTCCTTTTAAAAATTCTATGGAAGTATCTAATGTCACTGGTTCGTGGTTCGAGATTCGAGTTACGAGTTTTAAAGTGTGAATTTAAGGAATTTTTAGAAAATTTATTAGTCTCTCTTTTTGTAAGAATAAAAAATTGCAACAATTAGCCCTAAAAATCCACCAAAAGAATTAAAAACATCCATTGTCCCTGCAGTAATATAATTTTCATAATCATTCAGCTTATCTGGAATAAAACACCAATCTGCAAAATAATATTTCGGTAATTTACTTATAATTAAAGACCCTAAAATAAAACCTATTATCGCAGAAAAAACAGTGATTAAAATTGAAATCAACATTGCTAGAACAGAAGTTTTCAATAACATTTTCCAAGTATTTTGAATTAAATTAAAAATAATAATAATTAATCCCGAAATTAGTGGAAACCACCAAGTTGAGAGAAAAGTTACTAATACTACTAAAATTCTTGGATATATTATTCTACTATCACCTTCAACTTGAACAAGATTATACTGTAAAAATCTATATTTTGTATAATATTCAGATGAAATACTGAAGGTAATTTGATCATTTATCACTCCATAAATCCCAGCAATTACACTTGCCATTGCAGCAACTAAAAATATGGTTAGAATTTTTCTTACGTCAAATTTTTTCACTTTTTATTTTTCAATAAAACTAAGAAAGACTTCCAAAATATGAAAGTCTTTTTTATAATAAGTTTTTGCTAAAGCCAAATTGATTTTTATTGTTTCTAAAACGGACTAAAGTCCGTTTCTATTGATGAAAATATTGACAAATCCACAGATTGCTTCTTTATTTAATTTCTTGCAAAGACTTCTCAAAACTCACAACTCGTATCTCGTAACTCGAATCACTCTTTAATCTTCGATTTGAATTTTCTTTGGTAGTTTTCCCATTGGTCTCTGGTTTTGATGCTTTTATATTGATTAGTTGCAATCATATTAAGATAAGGTTCTAATTCTTTGGGCGTAAATTTACCTACCAAATTAGTAATAGGTTGTAGATTTTCATCTAAAAAAATTAACGTAGGATAGGCATTGATATTCATAAATTTAGCAAACTGATGCGTCCCATTTTTGCCTTTTGATTTCACTTGAAATTCTGGATTTTTAAAAACTCTATCGTATATATTTACGGTTTCGTCTCCTTCAGAATTAAATTTCACGATATAGAATTTATCATTCAAATATTTTAAAATTTCGGGATGAATAAAGGTTTCTTTGTCCATTTCTTTACAGGCTGTATTCCAATCTGCATAAAAATCTACTATAATTTTTTTTGGATTTGCTTTTTGAGCAGTAATCGCCTGATCCATAGTCATCCACCTAACTTGCGCAAAAGAAAGGGAGAAAAAACAAAATAATAAAATTGATAAATTTGATTTCATAGGCCATTGTGTTTTTATGAAATCTTCTAATTCCCAAAATTATAACTAATTCCCTTAAAATGAGGATTCCATCTCGTAAAGTTATAAAATTAATGAACTTCTTGCATTAATTTTTTCACTAAAGGAGATATCAAAATTAATACCAAACCTGCAATTAGGGCGTAGATTGCCAATTGATAATATCCATCAGTATATGATTGTAATTTCGATAATAAACTACTCCCTGTATTTGATTGGGAAATTTCTGCACCTAATTTACCTGCTGCCAATTGACCAAATGCACTTGCTAAAAACCACAATCCCATCATCATTCCAAATAATCTTTTGGGAGATAATTTGGTAATGATAGACATTCCTATTGGTCCTAAACATAATTCTCCTATGGTAGTCACTAAATAAGCTAGTGTAAAAATCCCGAGAGATGTTTTCCCTAAAGAATCTGCAAAAAATTTAGTATAATAAAAAATATAAAATGACGCCGACAAGAATAAAAAACCAATCCCAAATTTAATTAAAGTGTTCGGCTCTATTTTCTTATTTGCTAACCATACCCAAAGTAAACCAATGAGTGGGCTTAGAATAATTACAAAAAGAGTATTAGAACTATTATTTACAGCATTAGGATCTATAGTTAGCCCCAACAATTTATCATTAAGATTGTATTTTGCAAAAAGCGACAAAGAACCACCACTCTGTTCGTAAATTGCATTAAAAAGAAAATAAAAAAAGATGAACACAAAGGCTGCAATTATTTTTTTCTGCGCACTTAATTCGCCTATTTTAAAGACTTCAAACAAAAAATAAGCAATGGCAATAATACCAATAGTGTACATAAAATAATCTGTGTAATCTGTATTCTTTACCATTATAAAAATTAATGGAATACTAAGTAAAGAAAGAGCATAAACCAAAATTTCTTTGGTTAATCTTTTTGTTTTAGGAAGGTGACTAAGCGGTGAATTTCCAATAGGCCCAAGTTTATTTTTAGTAAATAAAAAAGTCAATAATCCTAAAACCATAACAATTGCAGATGCTAAAAAACAAAGTTGCCAAGAGTAATATTTCCCCAAATAAATACACAAAATTCCGCCTAAAAATCCACCAATATTAATACCTGCATAGAACATTCCGTAACCTGCATCTCTTCTGGGATCGTCTTCGTGGTATAGTTCGCCAACCATAGAAGAAACATTAGGTTTAAAAAAGCCTGTTCCAATGATAGAGAAAGCAATCCCATAATAAAACATATCTTTTGGAGCAATTGCAATCAATAAATTCCCTAAAATCATAACCATACCGCCAAAAAATAAAGATTTTTTAAATCCTAAAATTTTATCGGCAAAAATGCCACCAATAAATGTAAAAGCATAGACAAATGCTTGTATTGCACCATATTGTAAATTAGCTACATCATCTTTCAAAAGCAATTGATCTACCATAAAATAAGTAAGTACACCTCTCATTCCGTAGAAACAAAATCTTTCCCACATTTCTACCGTAAAGAGTGACCAAAGTTGTTTAGGATATTTTCCTTTAAAATTTTGAATTTGTTCTAGAGTTAATTCCATTGTAAAATTTTATTTAACGAAAATAAAAAAAACCACCGATGTATCGATGGTTTTCTTAGATATATTTATTTTTTTATTTTACTCCGTGCATCATTGCAACCAATTTTTTATTTAGTAATACGAGCCCTAAACCACAAATGATAACAAAAATTGACACATACAAGAAAATATTACCAGCTCCCATACTTTCAACATATGAAGCCAAATAACCTCCAATTACATTAGCAAAGAAAGATGCTAATAACCAAACACCCATTAGCAATGAAGCTAATTTTGGAGGAGATAATTTTGTAACAACAGATAAACCAACTGGTGACAAACATAATTCACCTATCGTATGTAATAAATACGTAAATACTAACCATAGTAAACTCGCTTTAATAGTATCATCAGCAATATTACCACCTCTTTCAGCAACTGCTCCTAACATAAAGAAGAAACCAACTCCTAATAAAATCATACCTAATCCCATCTTAATAGGTGTAGATAATTTTTTACCAGCTTCTGAACTCCAAAACACACTAAACAATGGTGCTAAAAGAACAATAAACAATGGGTTAACTGATTGAAACCATGAAGTTGGAATTGTAAATCCAAAAACATTTCTATCAATAAATTTATCAGTGTACAATGATAAAGAAGATCCTGCTTGTTCAAAACCAGCAAAGAAGAAAATTGCAAACAAGAAATAAACAAATATAACCGCAATCCTTTGTTTTTCTGCCTTTGTTAATGGTTTATTTGGATCAGCTACTTCTCCAGTATCTGCATTAGGAGTAGAATTTAAACTACCTGGCTTTTTACCTAAATCTCCTAAATACTTTTGAGCCAACATATTAAAAGCAATTTGTCCTAAAAACATACCAATTGCTGCCGCTAAAAATCCGTAACGGTAACCATAAGAGATAATATTATTACCTGTTTCGTCTTTTACTGCAAATATATTATCTGTTAAAAAACCTATTACTAATGGAGCTAAGAAAGCACCTAAATTAATACCCATGTAAAATATAGAAAACGCTGAATCTCTTCTCTCATCTCCATCTTTATAAAGTCCACCAACTAATGTTGAAATATTAGGTTTGAAAAATCCATTTCCAATAATCAACAAAAACAACCCAAGATACAACCCAGTATGAGATCCTATTGAAAACAATATCAACTGCCCCACCATCATTGTAAGACCACCAATAGTAATTGATAATCTTTGACCTAAGTATTTGTCGGCTAGCCAACCACCAATAAGTGGTGTAAAATATACAAATCCTGTAAACCAACCATAAATTAAACTAGCTGTCCCTTCATCAAAAGCAAGTCCCCCTTCTAAAAAGGTTTTAGTAAGATATAGGATCAAAATCCCTCTCATACCATAATAAGAAAAACGTTCCCACATTTCTGTGAAAAATAAAAGGTATAGTCCTTTAGGATGTCCTTTTTGTTGTGCTGTATCCATATTTTTATTGTTAATTTTTTGTTAAGACTAGCAAATATAGTTTTTTTTGAAAAACTACCACATTTTTATATCACAAAAAAATCGCAGTAAAACACTGCGATTTATCATTATTTATTGAGATTAAACTCCTTTTTCTTTCATTACTGCATTTAATCTTTTTAGCATACTTAAGCCTAAAATAGTTGCAAAAATTAGCAACCCAAAATTCACCAAGAAATAGTATTCTTTATTTTCATAATTGTACCAAGTACTTGCCAAAATCCCAGAAAGTTTATTTCCGACTGAATTTGCCAAGAAAAAACCACCCATCATTAAAGCGGTAATTCTGGTTGGCGATAGCTTAGAAACAATGGACAATCCCATTGGTGAAAGACATAATTCGCCAATGGTAACTACGCCATAACTTGCCACCAACCAAAGTGGTGAAACTTTAACGGCTCCATTCCCTCCCGCAAAAACAGCAAAAACCATCACCAAACAAGACAGAGAAGTTATAAATAAACCAATCATAATTTTGGTAGGTGTAGTTGGTTCTTTTTTTCGTTTCCTCAGAAAAGCCCAAAATGCAACTACCACAGGCGTTAAAGCAATTACCCAAAACGGATTAATCGACTGAAACAATTCTGTATTGTAGAGATAGACTTTTTGGTCAGGATTTTTTTCTAATTCTGCCTTTTTCTCTGGCGCTATATTTCTAAAATAAATATCTTTTCCTATAGTTTTTAAGGTTTTTCCGTCCTCTCCTTTTTCTGTTCTGAATTCTTTATCATAAATAGGAACTTCTTTATTTACAAAACTTAAACCAGTTTTTCCTTTTTTACCATTTTCATCTTTATCACCATCAATCATATAAATTGATTTTAATGGATTAACTAAAGGAGCAGAAATTTCTCTATCCGTGTAATAATTTGCCCAACGTGTTAATGCAGTACCATTTTGTTTAAAAATCGCCCAAAAAAACATACTTACCAAAAAGATAGAAAGTAGCGCCCCAATTGGTCTTTTCTCATCAGAATTGGCTTTAAAATATAATGAAGCATAAAAATAAATCACAGGAATACAAGCAAAAATAAAGGCATCTGTATTGGTACTACCAAAAATGGTTTTTCCTAAAACTAAAGTAGGTACTACCCAACCAATAGCTCCTGCAATAATGGCAGGCAAGAAAACCTTAACCAAAACATCAGAAATTTTAGTATCGCCTTTTTCGGCTGGTTTCATTTCAGAGGCTTTTTTCACGTGTTTTAAACCAAATGAAAAGATAATTAATCCTAAAAACATTCCTATTCCTGCGGTGATGAACGCTTCTCCCCAACCAAATTTATTACGCATAAATGCTGCAATAATGTTACAAACAAAAGCCCCAATATTAATTCCCATATAGAAAATATTGTACCCTGTATCTTTTTTGTCTTTGTATTCTGGCTCAGAATAGAGGTTTCCTAAAAGGGTAGAAATCGTAGGTTTAAAAAAACCGTTTCCTACGATTATTAATCCTAAAGAAGTATAAAAAAGTGGCAAATCCTTAAAAATTCCTAATCCTATATATCCCATTCCCATTAAAAAACCACCCAAATAAATTGATTTTACATATCCTAACACTCTATCTGCCAAAAAACCTCCCAAAAACGGAGTGAGATAAGTAAGCGCAATATAAGTCCCGAAAATATCATCTGCAACTTTATCTGGCAATCCTAATCCGCCACCAATACCTTCTGGTTCGATGGCATAAAGTACAAAAATTCCTAAAATCAAATAATAGCCAAATCTTTCCCACATTTCTGTGAAAAATAAAAACGGTAAACCTTTTGGATGTTGTTTCATAAATCGTAATTGATAACTGTTAATTAATAATCATCTTATTCTTCAAAAATAGGTTTTTTAATTTAATTCGGAAATTTTTCTAACTTTGATTAACTAAAAAGTTAAAAAATGGAAATCACGATAAAAGACCTTGAAAATAATCTAAAGACCTTACCTAAAGAACTTTTGGGTAACGTAAATGATTATATCGATTTTTTGAAGGAGAAGTATTTGAATAAAGAAAAAAATAATTCGTCCGAAAGAATGCAAGAAGAAACATTCAAACTCACTGAAAATCAGAAAAAAAATTTAGACCATCAAGAAAATTTAGATGATTCTGAATTTCAAGACCACGATGAATTTTTAACTGAACTAAAGAATGAATATGGATTACAAAATTAGGATTTCGCCAATTGCGAAAGCTAACATTAAAGAAGCTGTTTCTTATTATAAAAAAGAGGCTTCTTTAAAAGTTGCAGAAAATTTTGTAAAAGATTACGAACTAGCTTTACAAAAAGTCAAGCAAAATCCTTTCTTCCAAATCTATTATAAAAACTTCAGAGGCTTACCTCTTAAAAAATTTCCATACATTATTTTTTTTCAAGTTGATGAAATTAGAAAACTTATCAGCATAAATGCTGTGTTTCAAGGAAATCAAAACATTGATAAACGTCCATAAAAAACCGCAAAAGATATTTCTTCTGCGGTTTTTTTTATCTTTAAGCGTACATCTTTTTACAAATTCTCCAAAATAAAATCTGTCATTTTTTGGTACAATTGCGGTCTTGTCATTCCGCCGTAAATTCCGTGATTTTTGTCTGGATACGCCATAAATTCAAACTGTTTTTTGTTTTGAATTAACGCTTCAGAAAACTCCATAGAATTCTGGAAATGTACATTATCATCGGCAGTTCCGTGAATTAATAAAAATTTACCTTTTAATAATTTAGCAAAAGTAGTTGGCGAATTTTGGTCATAACCATCAGGATTTTCTTGTGGTGTTTGCAAAAATCTTTCGGTGTAGATAGAATCGTAATATCTCCAATTGGTAACTGGCGCTACGGCAATTCCTGCTTTGAAAACATCTGCACCTTTCGTCATTGCCAAACTCGTCATATAACCGCCAAAACTCCAACCAAAAATCCCGATTCTAGTTTTATCAATATAAGATTGATTTCCGAACCATTTTGCGGCAGCAATCTGGTCTTCAATTTCGTATTTTCCTAGATTTTTGTAGGTAACTTTTTTGAATTTTGTTCCTTTATAGCCAGTTCCACGTCCGTCAACACAAGCTACAATATACCCTTTTTGCACCAAATGATTGAACCAAAGTCCGTTTCCTCCGTCCCAAGAATTTGATACAGATTGAGAACCTGGCCCAGAATATTGATACATAAATAATGGATATTTTTTATTTGGGTCAAAGTTTTTAGGTTTGATAATATAAGCGTTCATTTGATCTCCTGCTTCATTCGGAATGGTGATGAACTCACGAGTTGCGATATTATCTGCATTTAATTTTGACAATAAAGCGTCATTGTTTTGAAGTTCTTTCAGAGATTTTCCGCTGCCATCTTTCAAGGTGTAAACATAAGGTTTATTGGCGGTAGAACTGGTCTCAATGAAATACTGATAATTTTTAGAAAAATCTGCTCTGTTATTGCCTTCAGCCTGAGAAAGCAGCGTCATTTTTCCATTAGAAATATTCACTTTAGAAACCACTTTGTTCAAGCTTCCTTTTTCTGTAGTTTGAATGAAAACTTCTTTGGTTTTAGGATTAAATCCGTAATAATCTGTGATTTCCCAATTGCCTTTGGTAACAGGTTTTTTAAGATTTCCTTTGGCATCAAACCAATATAAATGACGGAAACCACTTCTCTCTGAAGCCCAAAGAAAAGAATTATCATCTAAAAACTCTAATGTCATTCCGTCTGTTTCAATCCAAGCATTATCTGTTTCTGAAATTAATTTAGAAACCGCACCGTTAGAAGTATTTACTTTTAAAATATCCACTTTATTCTGATGTCTGTTACTGGTTGCCAAAGCTACCTCATCATTTTTGGCAGTACTATAAACCTGAGGAATGTAGTAATTTTCAAAACTTCCTAAGTTTAAATCTAAAGTTTTACCAGAACTTAATTGATACAAATGTGCCGAAACGGTAGAATTTACTTCACCAGCTTTTGGATATTTGTAGGTCATTAATTTCGGATATAAATTTTTACCATAAATCGGAATATTGATTTCAGGAACTTTACTTTCGTCTGATTTTACAAAGATTAAGGCATCACTACCTTTGCTCCACTGGTAAAAATCTGCATGCCCGAATTCTTCTTCATACACCCAATCTCCAATACCATTAATGATAGAATTTTTCTTACCATCTGTAGTAATTTGAGTGATTTTTCCCGAAGCTAAATCTTGGTAATATAAGTTATTATCTACCACAAATGCCACTTTAGCAGCATCTGGAGAGAATTTTGGCTCTTGCACGAAATCCCCATTATTTAAACTGATGATTTTACCAGATTTCAAATCTTTAACATCAAATTTTCCTAAAAAAGAGTGTCTGTAAATAGGCTCTGATTCTTTTTGGAGAAGAATTTTGGACTCGTCATCAGAAAAAGTATAACTTTCAAAACCGCCTTCTACCAAAGTTCCTACTTTTTGAGTGGTTTTGTAAGAATATTTCACGATTCCTTCACGTTCTATCACGGCATAATTTTCACCATCTTTAAGCGAAGCAATTCCAGAAATCCCTTTTCCGCGATAGTAACCCGAGTAAATTTTGTCTAGCGTAATTTCTTGAGCAAAAGCAATATTTGCCATCACCAAAAAACACGCACTAATGAGTAATTTTTTCATTTTATCAAATTATATTATCTTTAATTTTTTCATTTTATTCCGAAAAAGCGCCATAATAGGCAGCTCCGTATAAACCTGTTTTGCTATTCAAATTCAGATAAATAGGAATTTCTGAGAGTAAAGGTTCCATCTCATCACATTTTAAAAAGCTGGCTTCAAATTTATCTTTATTGATGAAATTATAAATCCTTGGCGGAATTCCTCCTCCTAAAACCAAACCTCCAGTAGATTTATAATTAAGCACCATATTATTAGCTCTACGTGCCATAAAATCTACAAACATCTCCATTGCCAAAACACAAGTAGGATTAAGCTCTCGCATAGCAGTATGACTTACCACCGCAGATTTATCTGCTTCTTCTTCAAATTTCTGAGTAAGCCAACCTGGTTCTTCGTGACCTTTTACATCTCGCAAGAATTGATAAATTTTAAAAATAGCAGGTCCAGAAACCAAACGCTCCCAAATAATGATTTCGCCGTAGGTTTTTTGCAGAAATTTCATGAGTTCAAACTCTACTTCTGTTCTTGGGGCAAATTCGCTATGCCCACCTTCTGAAGGCATTGGTCTTAGATATTTGCCATCCCAAAAAAGGCAAGCTTCACCTAGACCTGTTCCTGGAGCTAGCACCGCAATATGTCCGCCAATAGAAGGATTTCCTTGTCTTATGGTTTTCATAAATTCATCATCTACTTCTGCTAAACCAAAAGAGGTAGCTTCTAAATCATTTATCAAGTAAACTTTATCTACACCAAGGTCTCTTTTTAGCTCTCTTACATCTATTTTATAGATAATATTAGTGGTATGGCAAATCCCATCTACCACAGGACCAGCAGCTCCTATAGAAATACGGTCTGGTTTTTCGAAGCTATTTTTCTTAATAAAATCTAAGAAAATTTCGGAAAGAGAAAGATAATTATTGGTAGCATAAGTATCTTCTGACTCTAGAATCATTTTTCCGTTTTCTGATACAAATTTTGCGATATTGGTTTTGGTACCGCCTACATCTGCTGCTAAAACAGAAAGACCATCATTCTGAGGATTATTAATCTGTGGTAAATACAAAGGGAATTTCATGATTTAATATTTTGGGGTAATAATTTCTTATTTTAGTAGCATTAGTAGAAATAAAACTACTGTGTGTTACAGTATTATTTTTATTCTAAAAAACATCGTTAAAAATACTATTTTTTCAAAAAACTAAGGTCAAAAAACATGATTAAATTTGTGATTTCATCTTTTTAATTTCTTCAGCGTCAGGTAAAATTCCATTTACAATCCCAGAAGAATGAAAATTTTTGGCTTTTGTATAATTTTTAATTTCTGAAATATTGGTAGAGCGCAGTCCGCCACCACAGAGAATATCAATCCTTTCATTAGAGATTTTTATCAATGTTTTTAAAATTTCTTTTCCTTCGGAAACATTAGATTTTGTACCAGAAGTAAGTATGGTTTTAAAACCACATTTTATAATTTCTTCTAAAGATTTATGATAATCTTTCACTCGGTCAAAAGCTCTGTGAAACGTACACGGAATACCATCTGCCAATTCTACTAATTCTTTATTTTGAATAAAATTAACTTCTAAATTTCCATCTAAAATCCCAAAAACAAAACCATCTGCTCCTACTTTTTTGAATTTTAACAATTGATTTTTCATCTGTTGAAACTCTTCATTATTATAACAAAAATCACCACCTCTGGTTCTAATCATCACAAAAATAGGAATTGTAATTTCTTTTTTCAATTCCATATAATCGTGAAGAGAAGGTGTAGTTCCTCCTACTTCAAATCCTGCACAAAACTCTATTCTATCTGCTCCAGCTCTAGAAGCAATAAGTGCAGATTCTTTGTTAAAACAAGCAATTTCTAGCATTTTATAGTTTATTTACAATTCTATGAATTCCGTCTTTTAACAACTGTGTTTTGAAATTAATCAATAATCCTAACTTTAAATTCGTAAATTTCAAATACGTTTTAGTTTGAGCAAAATGAATAGGATGAAGTTCCAAAACTGATTTCACTTCAATTATTACTTTATTTTCGACTAAAATATCAATTCGGTAGGCATTATCTATAGCTATTTCTTTATAATTTAAGGGTAGAGAATATTGCTGTTTTACTTTTAAACCTAATTTTTGTAATTCATAAACAAGTGCAGTTTCATAAGCATTTTCTAAAAGTCCGACCCCTAAATTTTTATGTACTTCAATTGCAGCACCTATTATTTTGTATGAAATCTCATTCTCAGTCATAGTTATTATTAGTTTTTATATTTTTTTTAAACGCAAAGAATATAGAGAATTACTTATTGCTTTAAGCAAGCAAAGTTTTTATCAACAAGTTGATTTATCAAGCTCTTTCCATTCGCTTACGAAAAAAAATTTTGCTCGCTTGTATTATTTTCAAACATCAATAAAAATTTGCGCTTTTTATTTTCTTAAAAATAATTTGATTAAAAATCAATTTACAAGCTCTTTCAATTCGCTTGCGAATAAAAACTTTGCTCGCTTGTATTATTTTCAAACATCAATAAAACTTTTCGTTTTTATATCTTATATCAAACTTTCAGCATCAATTAAAACATTTCCTTCGGAAGTATAAACCGCATAATTGAAGCCTTTTTGTAAACAAAAAGCACCTGTTTCTCCATATTTATTCAAGGCAATAAAACCTATTTGTGTATCTTTTACATTGCGATTTTGATTAACAAAATTTTGGTAAATTCTTTTTACTGCTTCTTCGCAAGCTTGTTGCGGAGATTTGCCTTGCCTCATGAGTTCTACCACCAAATAAGAACCGCAAGTTCTAATCACTTCTTCTCCGTGACCAGTAGCTGTAGCTGCTCCCACTTCGTTATCTACAAAAAGTCCGGCCCCGATAATGGGCGAATCACCCACTCTACCTTGCATTTTAAACGCCATTCCAGAAGTGGTACAAGCGCCAGAAAGATTACCTTTTTCATCAATCGCAATCATCCCAATCGTATCGTGGTTTTCTATATTAACAACAGGCTTATACTCAGAAGTTTTCAGCCATTCTTTCCATTCTTTTTCGGATTCTGGGGTTAAAATATTTTCTTTTTTGAAGCCTTGAGAAATTGCAAATTGTAGCGCTCCGTCTCCTACTAACATTACGTGTGGTGTTTTTTCCATCACGGCTCTGGCTACAGAAATAGGATTTTTAATATTTTCCAGACAAGCAACCGAACCTATATTGGCTTTTTCGTCCATAATGCAAGCATCTAAAGTCACTTTTCCGTCTCTATCTGGTCTTCCGCCATAGCCTACACTTCTTTCATTGGGATCGTCTTCTACCAATCTTACGCCTTTTTCTACTGCATCTAACGCTCTTCCTCCTTTAGACAAAACCTTCCAAGCTTCTTCATTGGCTTGCAACCCAAATCTCCAAGTAGAGAGCACTACAGGTTTTTTAATTTTCTTGGATTTTTGTGGGATTAATTCTTCTGCTTTCCAAGGATTAAGTGCAAGAAAGGCCGATAAAATTCCTGCTTTTTTTATAAAATTCCGTCTGTTTGACATTATTTTTTAGGTAAATTTAAAGGTTGGTTAATTGATTCTTTATTAAAATTGATTTTTAGTTTTTCCCAAATTGGGTAGTGATTTTGAACTCTTATCTTAAAATTAGAAAAGTCTGTACTGGTTCCCCATAAAACTTCGGAAAGCGCTGTAATTCTAGGGAATACCATATATTCTACTTGTTCTGGTGTGGTGATATATTCCGTCCACACATTACCTTGACTTCCTAAGACGAATTTCTTTTTATCTTCGGTTAATTTTTCTGGAATTACGTGGTAAGAATATACTTTTTCTGTAGAGGTGTACCCTCCAAAAGCGATAGGTTCTGAGTCAGGATTCCCTTGATAATGATCAAAATAACAATAACCGCCGGGCGTCATCACCACTTCGTGAGAGAGATTGGAAGCGGCAATTCCGCCATCTTCTCCTCGCCAAGACATTACTCTGGCGTTTGGTGCTAGACCGCCTTCTAAAATTTCGTCCCAGCCTATGATTTCTCTGCCATGTTTATTTAGAAATTTTTCAATTCTTTGGATAAAATAGCTTTGCAACTCGTGTTCGTCTTTCAAGCCTTCTTTTTTGATAAGAGCCTGAGCAATTTCGTTGGTTTTCCATTGTGTTTTAGGTGCTTCATCACCACCAATATGGATAATTTTTGATGGGAAAAGCTGCATTACTTCTGTAAGAACATTTTCTAGAAAAGTGAAAGTTTCTTCTTTTGGGCAAAAAATATCATCAAAAACGCCCCATTTTTCTGCCACTTTTATTTGTTGACCTGTACAACCTAATTCTGGATACGCCGCAATGGCAGCCGAAGCGTGACCTGGCATTTCAATTTCTGGAACAATGGTAATATGGCGCTCCGAAGCATATTTTACAATTTCTTTAATGTCTTCTTGTGTATAAAATCCTCCATATTTTTTTTCTTCATACTGATCATCTTTATACCTGCCAATCATAGAACGGGCTCGCCAAGCGCCAACTTCGGTTAATTTAGGATATTTTTTAATTTCAATTCTCCAACCTTGGTCGTCCGTAAGATGCCAGTGAAAAGTATTCATTTTATACATTGCAAGATAATCTATGTATTTTTTGATGAATTCTTTTGGAAAAAAATGTCTAGAAACATCTAAATGCATTCCTCGCCATTGGAATTTTGGGGAGTCTGTGATTTCTAAATTAGGAATGGGAGAATTTGACGATAATAATTGAATTAAAGTCTGAATCCCACTAAAAATCCCTTTATTGTCTTTAGCAAAAATTGCAACTTCAGCATCACGAATTGTTAATCTGTACTCATTATCTTTTAATTTTTTATTTATAATTAAAGAAATGATAGTCCCTTCAAAATATTTTTGAGAGATAATAACTTTAGAATTAAACTCTTTTTCTAAGTAGGTTTTAAGAAACTTCGCTTCAAAAGAATTTTTATTAACATTAATCTCAATATTTTTTTCAAAATTCAAATTTCCATTTTTAATTTCCACTTTTTGCGGATAAGGAATTAAAGGTAAATCTTGCGCTGAAATTTTAGTAAAAAAGAAACAAAATGTAATGATTGCAGAATATCTGAAAAAGGATTTCATAAGGTTTAGAATTATTTTATAATTTTAAAAAATTAAAAATACAGTTTTTATCTAAATAATTCTACCATCACCCTATATTTTTCAATTTTTCACAAAAAAAGCGCTTCAAAAAAATGAAGCGCTTTCTGTATATCAAATATTAGATTTAAGAATTGTAAATCAATTTGTAGTATTCATCTGCCATTCTATCAGAATTAAACTGAACTTTTACATCATCCATTGCATTTTTCACGACTTGTCTCCATTCATTTGGTCTGTCGTAATACATTGGTAAAATTTCGTTTTCTAAGATGTCATACAATTTATTCATATCGTAATGATCTACATCATAAACGCTCATATTAGCATAGTCTGCTTTAGGAACCACAAAAGAATTCACCCCATTTTTTGCAAATTCAGGAATCCATCCATCATCAGTAGATAGGTTTACAGAAGCATTCATAGAAGCCGTCATACCAGATGTACCAGAAGCTTCTCTAGGAACTCTAGGATTATTCAACCATACATCAGAACCTTCTTTCAAAGACTTACTTAATGCCAATTCATAACCTGTAAGAACTGCCATGTTTTTGTGATTTTTGCTTTCTTCTACTAAATTATTGAAGGTAGAAATTGCAGAATAATCCATCGGATATGGTTTACCTGCGAAAATAATTTGTACAGGATATCTCTTGTTAGATAATAATTTGGTAAATCTTTCTTTGTCTTGCAATAACAAATCTGCTCTCTTATAACCAGCAAATCTTCTTGCCCAAACCATTGTAAATACATTAGAATCAAATAATTTACCACACTGGTCTGCTACAATTCTGAAAGTTCTCTTTTTAATATATTTTTTTATGAAATCAAATTCTTCGTCTTTCCTTTCGTCTCTAGCGTCATAAAGTGGCTTATCTGCCCAATATTTATAATCTTGAGCGTTAGTAATGGCTTTAATCTCGCAGATATTAGGATATTTACCCCACATTTCATTAGAAACCACACCATGTAACTGAGATACACCATTAGCAATTCTCGCCATTCTTAATGCACAAAGAGAGTGATTAAACATATCATCATCTTCACCTTCTATTGCTTTTACTTCGTTTAAGCTATAACCAGAAAAATAAGACATTTGATGACAATGATAAGCGTTATGCTTCTCATTTCCAGCTTCTTCTGGCGTGTGCGTAGTGAAAACCAATCTTTCTTTTACTTTTTCTAAATCTCCACCGAATT
>ERZ650302.671-NODE-671-length-19058-cov-4.456402_pt1 | contig 19058 bp, 15 predicted proteins | sample MGYA00376238_ERZ650302 | MGnify/ENA primary metagenome ERZ650302 (study PRJEB26733, sample SAMN07839298) | wastewater metagenome | biome: urban; feature: wastewater treatment plant; material: waste water | place: USA: North Carolina | collected 2016-04-28 ... | reverse complement strand
TCTGTACTGTCTGCGGCTCGCCGCCTTGTTAGCTTACTTTTTTGAATTGGTATGAGAAAACGCGCGCGTGCCTTTTGTATGCAGATTGCACTTGGTAGAGTAGAGAACGGTAAACGGAAAAAGGCCGTCTGAAAGCTTGGAAAAGTGTCCCATCTTTCAGACGGCCTGTTGTGCTCAAGCCCTATCCGGCGGTTTAGCGGCGGCTTTGCTCGTAGATGGGCATCACTTCGGGCAGCATGCGGCGGATGGCGCTGATGCGGGCGTTGTTGGTGGGGTGTGATGAGGTGATGGCGTTGAGCGCGTTATTGTTGTCGCTCACGCTGTTCATTTTTTCCCATACGCTGATGGCCGCTTGCGGGTTGTAGCCGGCTTGGGCCATCAGGCGCACGCCCAAAAGGTCGGCTTCGGATTCTTGGCTGCGCGAGAAAGGCATGTTTACGCCGTATTCGCTCAGAATGTTGGCGCCCAGGTTGACGGTGTCGCTGCTCGCGCCGGTGGTGGATTGCAACACGGCGCCGCCGATGCTGGCGGCCAAGCCGGTGAGCGCTTGCTGGCCGACGGCTTTTTTGCTGTGTTCGCGCAGGGCGTGTGCCATTTCATGACCGATCACGGCGGCGATTTCATCGTCGCTGAGCTTGAGGCGGTCGACCATGCCGGTGTACATCGCCATTTTGCCGCCGGGCATGGCCCAGGCGTTGAGCTCGTTGGATTTGATTACGCTCATCTGCCATTGGAAGGGCACGCCGGTTTGGTTGGCTTGGTTGGCATAAGGCTTGAGGCGGTTGAACACGGTTTGAATGCGGCGCGAGGTTTGCGAGGTGGTGTCGAGCACGCGCTTGTCTTGCGCTTGCTGCACCACTTGGGTGTAGCTTTTGGCGGCGCTGGCGTTGAGGGTGGCGGTGTCGTAGCCCATCATATCGGCCACAGAGGTGCAGCCGGTGGCGGTCAAGGCGGCGGCGGTGAAGAGGGCGCTCAGGCGTAAGGTGCGGGTTTTCATGGTGGTTGGCTTCCCTTAAAGTATTCAATGAATGGAATTTACATGATGTTTTCAATTTGGTTCAACAGGCCGTCTGAAACAAAAAAGTTTCAGACGGCCTGTTGCATTACATTTGAATGGTGCCGTTTACGGTGATGCGGATTTCTTCGGTGCCCGGGTTGGTGGTTTCGGGCATGCCGCCCATGCTGTCGGCTTTGGCGGCGCGCATCATCATCGGAGCCGGGGCAGCGTATTCTGCGCTTTGGTTGCCGATTTGGCCGAGGTTGAGATGCACGATTTTATAACCGCGGAAACCCAAAGTTTGCACCAAAGTGTCGGCGCGCGCCTGGAAGCGTTTGAGCGCGGCTTTGCTCACTTCGTCGATGACCGCTTCGCGCTTTTTCTTGGATACGCTAAATTGGGTGTATTGCAGGGCGGCATCGTTTTGCGCTTGGGCAATCAGCTGGTTGATGGCGGTGAAATCGGTGCTTTCCACGCGGATTTGGGCACTTTCCTGCCAGCCGATTTGGGTTTGTTTGCCGTTTTTATATTGGTAAAGCGGGTTGGCGCGGCGGCCTTGCAGCTCGCTCTTGAGCGCTTTGTTGGCGCTGATGTGGCGGGTGAGCTTGTTGTATTTCTGCATAAAGGCGCGGTTGACTTCGGCGCGGTCGCGGCCTTCTTGGTTGACTTCGAGGCCGATGATCATGGTGTCTTGCTGCACTTCGGCGCTGGCGCTCTCGGCAAATTCGATGACGTTGTAGTTGAGCGGCTCGGCCACGGCGGGCGCGGCGGCGGTAGCAGCAGCCAAGGCGGCCAGCAACAGGGCTTTTTTCGACATGGTGGGGCTTTCAAGTGGGTGGTAACGGCGCTTAATTTAGCATAATTCATTCAGGCCGTCTGAAAAGAAGGGTTAAGGGATTAGCAGCGTGCTTGGGCGGCGAAAAGGTGTGGCTGCCAAGCTGTAACGGAAGACAATTTTGATGGATTTTGTGCCGGCAAAAAGGCCGTCTGAATGCTTTCAGACGGCCTTTGCTTTGCCGGAGAAAAGAGTTAGCTTTCCACAGGAATAATGCCGATTTTGGCCTGCCATTGTTTGGGTGCTACGGCGTGCACCGATAAGCCGCTGCTGTCGACGGCCACGGTGACGGGCATGTCTTTCACTTCGAATTCGTAAATCGCTTCCATGCCCAATTCGGGGAAGGCCACCACTTTGGCTTCTTTAATCGCTTTGGCCACGAGATAGGCGGAGCCGCCCACGGCCATCAGATACACGGCTTTGTTGTCGGCAATGGCCTGGCAGGCGGCTTCGCCGCGCTCGGATTTGCCGATCATGCCCAAAAGGCCGGTTTGCTCCAGCATCTGGCGGGTGAATTTGTCCATGCGGGTGGCGGTGGTGGGGCCGGCGGGGCCGACCACTTCATCGCGCACCGGGTCGACGGGGCCTACGTAGTAGATGATTTTATCGGTGAAATCCACCGGCAGTTTTTCGCCTTTGTTGAGCATGTCTACCATGCGTTTGTGGGCGGCATCGCGGCCGGTGTAGATTTTGCCGTTTAAAAGCAGCACGTCGCCGGTTTTCCATTGTGCCACATCGGCTTTGCTGATTTCGTCTACATTCACGCGGATGCCGTTGTCGGGGCTGTAGGTGATGTCGGGCCAGTCGTCGAGCGAGGGCGGGTTGAGCTTCACGGGGCCTGAGCCGTCGAGCTCGAATTCAACGTGGCGGGTGGCGGCGCAGTTGGGAATCATGGCCACGGGTTTGCCGGCGGCGTGGGTGGGGTAGTCGAGAATTTTCACATCGAGCACGGTGGTGAGGCCGCCCAAGCCTTGTGCGCCGATGCCCAGCGCGTTGACTTTTTCGTAAAGCTCCAGGCGCAGCGCTTCAACGGTGCTCAATTCGGCGCCGGATGTGGCTTTTTGCTGCAATTCTTGAATGTCCACATGGCTCATCAGTGATTCTTTGGCCAAGAGCATGGCTTTTTCGGGCGTGCCGCCGATGCCGATGCCCAAAATGCCCGGCGGACACCAGCCCGCGCCCATGGTGGGGATAGTTTTCAACACCCAATCGACGATGGAATCTGAAGGGTTGAGCATGGCGAGCTTGGATTTGTTTTCCGAGCCGCCGCCTTTGGCTGCACAGGTGACTTCCACTTTGTCGCCGGCCACGATTTCCATGTGAATCACGGCGGGGGTGTTGTCTTTGGTGTTGGTGCGCTTGCCGGCCGGATCAGCCAGCACAGAGGCGCGCAAGGTGTTGTCGGGGTCGGTGTAGGCACGGCGCACGCCTTCGTTGACCATTTCCTGCACACTCATGCTGCTCTCCCACTGCACATTCATGCCCACTTTGAGAAACACGGTGGCAATGCCGGTGTCTTGGCAGATGGGGCGGTGGCCTTCGGCACACATGCGGCTGTTGACCAAAATTTGCGCCATGGCGTCTTTAGCGGCGGGGTTTTCTTCTTTTTCCCAAGCTTGGGTGAGCGCTTGGATGTAGTCTACCGGATGGTAATAGCTGATAAATTGGAAAGCATCGGCAATGCTTTGAATGAAATCTTCTTGCTTGATGACAGTCATGGTAGGTTCCTTGGTGGCGGCCGCTGCTTGGGCGGCCTGTTATCAAAATTTGTGGCGCTTATTTAAGCATGATTTTGCAGGGTTTGTATATGATTTGGCGGCGCGTTTGCCGGGTGTTTGATGATAAGCAAATAACAGGCCGTCTGAAAAGGCGGGCAAAGCTTCAAAATCGTTTGTTTTTATTTAAATGAACTTGCATTGGAGACTGCTGTTTGGGTGTGGGTTTCGGCACGGGAAAAGCGCTTGAGTGCGTGTGGAGCCGCGGTGAAACAAAGATTTTGGGGTGGTTTGCGTGCAATCGATGATGGCGCAACGGCATTAAATTTTGGTTTGATGATGCGGGGGTATTGTTGAGTCTATAAAATAATCATCTAAAAATTTATTGTTTATGGCGAAAAGATAAACAGAAAAACAGCTGCCGGTTTGGCGGCAAAAATAGCCAAATGCAGAATATGCATATCGGAAAATAGGTTTGTTTGGTTGGCAATGAAATAAAACTTCATTCATATTGATTTAGCGCAAGCAAAAAGAAAGAATGTATCTTGGAGGCTGCCAAGGCTTCACTTACAATCCGCTTCATCCCAATAAGGAGTTTGCTATGAAAGAAGAATCACAAGCGGCAACGCAATCTGGCTTGCCAACGCTTTCCAAAAATATGATATGGATGATCAGCTTCGGCTTTCTCGGCGTTCAGACGGCCTTTACGCTGCAAAGCTCGCAAATGAGCCGTATTTTCCAAACGCTGGGTGCCGACCCGCACAGCCTGGGCTGGTTTTTTATTCTGCCGCCGCTGGCCGGGCTTTTGGTGCAGCCGATTGTGGGCTATTACTCCGACCGCACCTGGGCGCCGCGCCTGGGCGGCCGCCGGCTGCCTTATCTTTTCTACGGCTCGCTGGTGGCGGTGATTGTGATGATTCTGATGCCCAATGCGGGCAGCTTCGGCTTTGGTTATGCCTCGCTCAATGCTTTGCTGTTTGGTGCGCTGATGATTGCCTTGCTTGATGTGTCATCGAATATGGCGATGCAGCCCTTTAAGATGATGGTGGGCGATATGGTGAACGACAAACAAAAAAGCTATGCTTACGGCATTCAGAGCTTTTTGTCGAACACCGGCGGGGTGATTGCAGCCATGCTGCCTTTTGTGTTTGCCTATATCGGCCTGGCCAACACGGCGCCCAAAGGCGTGGTGCCGCAAACGGTGATTGTGTCGTTTTATGTGGGCGCGGCGATTTTGGTGATCACCAGCGCGCTGACCATCTTCAAGGTGAAAGAATACGACCCGGAAACCTATGCCCGCTATCACGGTATTGATGCGCGCGCCAATCATGAAAAGGTCAGTTGGATCGATCTTTTGAAACAAGCCCCCAAAGCGTTTTGGACGGTGGCTTTGGTGCAGTTTTTCTGCTGGTTTGCCTTTCAATATATGTGGACTTACTCGGCCGGCGCGATTGCGGAAAACGTGTGGCAAACCACCGATGCCTCTTCTTCGGGCTATCAGGCAGCGGGCAACTGGTATGGCGTGCTCGCGGCAGTGCAGTCGATTGCGGCGGTGGTGTGCTCTTATGTGCTGGCCAAAGTGCCGAACCAATATCATAAAGCGGGCTATTTCACGAGCCTGGCCTTGGGCGCATTGGGCTTTTTCTCGATTTTCTTCGTTACCGACCAATATGTGTTGGTGGGCTCTTACATTTTAATCGGCATCGCCTGGGCCGGCATTCTCACTTATCCGCTCACCATTGTAACCAACGCGCTTTCAGGCAAACATATGGGCACTTATTTGGGCTTGTTTAACGGCTCTATCTGCATTCCGCAGATTATCGCCTCGCTCTTGAGCTTCGGCCTTTACCCGCTTTTGGGCGGCCAGCAGGCCAATATGTTTTTAGCCGGCGGCATCGCGCTGCTGCTGGGCGCCTGCTCGGTGTTTTTCATCAAAGAAACACACCGTGAAACGCCAAGCGCATAAAGGGAGTCGGCATGAGCGCATGTGAGCAGGCTTTCGGTTTTTTCCAAGACCAAGCCGTCTGCAAATACATCTTAACCAATTCAAAAGGCAGCAGGGCGGGCATTTTGAATTTGGGCGGCATTATTCAGGAATTTTCCGTGTTGCAAAACGGCGGGCCGCACAATTTGGTGGTGCATTTTGATGATGCGCAAGGCTATATTGAAAACCCTTTTCAAATCAACAAACAAATCGGGCGCGTGGCCGGGCGCATTAAAGGCGCGGCGTTTGAAATCAACGGCCAAGCTTATCAGGTGGAAGCCAATGAGGGCAAAAACGCCCTGCATGGCGGCAGCAACGGGCTGAGCGTGCAGCTTTTCGACGCCGCTTGGGTGAGCCGCAGCGAATTGGTGCTCTCCACCCGCCTGCAGCAGGTTTCAGACGGCTATCCGAATGATTTGGATGTAAGCATCCACTATCATTTGGCCGACGACAACAGCCTGAAAATCACCTACCGCGCCACCGCGCTGGGCGACACCGTGTTTGACCCGACCATGCATATTTATTGGCGGCTGCCGCAAGGCTTGGCCGGCGCGCGGCTGGCAATACCCGACGGGCAGCACATGCAGCTTGATGCCGAGCGCCTGCCCACGGGCTTGAGCGATGGCGGCAATGCGCTGTTTGATTTTTCAGACGGCCAAGATCTTGCCCAAGCCGTGTCGGCCTTGCGCCGCAGCACCACGCAAAGCGGGTTTGACGAAGCTTATCGGGTGCGGCCGGATTTGGCAGCGCCCGTGGCCGTGCTGGATACGGGTGAGGGTTTTCGGGTGAATATTTTCAGCAACCGCAACGGCTTGGTGGTGTTTACCGCCGCGCCCAAAGAGCCCGCACAGCACGATGCCGGTGATTATGATGCGCTGGCCACCGAAGCCCAAACCTTGCCCGACAGCCTGCACCACCCCGAATTCGGCAACATCCGCCTCAACAAAGGCGAGTGCAAAGAAGCCGTGATTATTTACCAAATTGAAATGAATTAACGGAGACAAATTATGTATACGCGAATTATGGAAGTAGACCCGTGGGTGATCAAATCAACCACGTTGGATAAAACCCACAAGCGCCTGCAAGAGAGCCTCACCAGCCTAGGCAACGGCTATATGGGTGCGCGCGGCAGCTTTGAAGAGCGCTATTCGGCCGACAGCCACTTGGGCACTTATATCGCCGGCGTGTGGTTTCCCGATAAAACCCGCGTGGGTTGGTGGAAAAACGGCTATCCGAAATATTTCGGCAAAGCCATCAATGCCGTGAATTTCGGCAAAGTGGCGATTTTTGTCGACAATCAGGAAGTGGATTTGGCCGAAAACGAAGTGAGCGGCTTTTCGGTGGCCTTGGATATGCAAACCGGCGTGCTGCGGCGCACATTCACCGTGTTCGGCGTGCAGTTTTGCCTCACCAAATTCTTTTCGGTGGCGCAAAAAGAGCTGGCGCTGATGCGCTGGGATGTGGTGTCGGCCGATGGCAAAAGCCATCATGTGAAAATCGAATCGTTTATCGATGCCGATGTGAAAAACGAAGATGCCAATTATGAAGAAACATTTTGGCAGGTGTTAAACAAAAAAGCCTTTGCCGGCGGCGCACACATTGCCGCGCAAACCGTGGCCAATCCCTTTGGCGTGCCGCAGTTTATCGTGAATGCGCAGCAAAGCTTTGCCGGCGATTTCACCGAAACCGCACACCGGCAAAGCGATTGGCAAGTGAGCAACACATTTGAAGCCGAAGTGGGCGAAGCGGTGAAATCGTTTGAAAAGCGGGTGGTCGTTACCACCAGCCGCGATTACGAGAATCTGGATGCGGTGGAAGCGGCCGGCCGTGCGCTGATTGCCGATATGGAGCAGACGGGCTTTGCCGATTTGCTGGCCGCGCACGAAAACGGCTGGCGCCAACGTTGGGCGATTGCCGATGTGGTGATCGAAGGCAACGATGCCGCCCAACAAGGCATACGCTTCAACCTTTTCCAACTTTTCTCAACTTATTACGGCGAAGATGCCCGCCTCAATATCGGCCCCAAAGGCTTTACCGGCGAAAAATACGGCGGTGCCACTTATTGGGACACCGAAGCCTATGCCGTGCCGCTTTATCTTTCGCTGGCCGAGCCGCAAGTTACCGAAAACCTGCTCAAATACCGGCACAACCAATTGCCGCAGGCGCAACACAACGCGCGCGAGCAAGGGCTGGCCGGCGCACTTTACCCGATGGTGACTTTTACCGGCATCGAATGCCACAACGAATGGGAAATCACGTTTGAAGAAATCCACCGCAACGGCGCGATAGCCTATGCGATTTACAACTACACCAACTACACCGGCGATGAAGGCTATCTGGCCGGCGAAGGCTTGGAAGTGTTGGTGGAAATCGCCCGTTTCTGGGCCGACCGCGTGCATTATTCCCAACGCCACGGCAAATACATGATTCACGGCGTGACCGGCCCCAACGAATACGAAAACAACATCAACAACAACTGGTATACCAACACCTTGGCCGCCTGGGTGCTCGGCTACACCAAAGCCGCACTCGATAAATACCCGCGCCCCGATTTGGGCATCTCGGAAGCTGAGCTGGATAAATGGGCGGATATCGTGGCCAATATGTATTATCCCTATGATGAAGTGCTGGATGTTTTCGTGCAGCACGACGGCTTTCTCGATAAAGACATCCGCCCGGTTTCCGCGCTCTCGCCCGACGATTTGCCGCTCAACCAAAAATGGTCGTGGGATAAAATTCTGCGCTCGCCCTTTATCAAGCAGGCCGATGTGCTGCAAGGGGTTTACTTCTTCGGCGACCGTTTCGATATCGACACCAAGCGGCGCAATTTCGATTTTTACGAGCCGATGACTGTGCACGAAAGCTCGCTTTCGGCCTCGGTGCACGCCATTTTGGCGGCAGAATTGGGTAAAGAAGAAAAAGCCGTGGAAATGTATGAGCGCACCGCGCGGCTTGATTTGGACAACTACAACAACGACACCGAAGACGGCCTGCACATCACCTCGATGACCGGCTCTTGGCTGGCGATTGTGCAGGGCTTTGCCCAAATGAAAACCTGGGGCGGCACCTTGAGCTTTGCGCCTTTCCTGCCGCAGGCATGGACGGCTTATGCGTTTCACATTAACTATCGCGGCCGCCTGCTGAAAGTGAGCGTGAATAAACAAGTGGAAATCGCCTTGCTCAAAGGCAGCCCGATTGCGCTGGAAGTGTATGGCGAGCCGGTGCAGCTCGAAAGCGTTTACACCACCGCCCTGAAAAAGCAAGGAGCCTGAACCATGACTTTTCAAGCAGTGTTATTCGATTTAGACGGCGTGATTACCGACACGGCGGAATACCATTACCGCGCCTGGAAAAAGCTGGCCGGCGAGCTGGGCATCGAGATCGACCGCAGCTTCAACGAGCAGCTCAAAGGCGTGTCGCGCGAAGATTCGCTCAAGCGCATACTGGCTTTCGGCGGCAAAGAGGGCGAAATCGGCGCAGAAGAATTTGCCCGCTTGGCCGAGCGCAAAAACGACAGCTATATTGAAATGATCGCCGCCATCACACCCGATGATGTGTTTCCCGGCATTTTGCCGCTTTTGGAAGCCTTGCAGGCGGCAGGCAAGAAAATCGCCTTGGCTTCGGCCAGCAAAAACGGGCCGTTTCTGCTTGAAAAAATGGGGCTGACACGTTTTTTCGGCGCCATTGCCGACCCCGGCGCCGTGGCGCATTCCAAGCCGGCACCCGATATTTTCCTGGCCGCCGCCAAGGGCGTAGGCACCAATATCCGCGCCTGCCTGGGCATTGAAGACGCGCTGGCCGGCGTGCAGGCGATTAAAGCCGCCGGCGCGCTGCCGGTGGGCGTGGGGCGTGCACAGGATTTGGGTGACGATATCGCCATTGTGGCCGGCACCGCCGAGCTCACGTTGGCTTATCTGGAAGAAGTGTGGCGCCAAGCGCAGCGCTGATGGTTTGCACGGCGCAAAAAGCCGCTGCCGCATCCCGTGGGTGCGGCAGCGGCTTTTTGCGCAATGGTGATGAGAGGCCGTCTGAAAGCGTGATATCAAATCAAAAAAATAAACCTTTATAAATATTGCAAGCAAAGGCCGTCTGATACCAATCCAAAAAAATAACCTAACTTCGTTGTCTCGCCTTGCCGTACTAGTTGTACTGTCTGCGGCTCGCCGCCTTGTTAGCTTACTTTTTTGAATTGGTATGAAACAATTTGCAGCAAGCAGCTTGCAGGTAAAAACCGTTTCAGACGGCCTTATTTTGATTAGAATAGCAATATTCATCTGCAAAACGCAAAGGAGCCGTGATGGCTGAAAATTCCCCTTCTAAAAGCCTGGTTTTATTGGGCATCACCTTGGCTGTCGGCCTGATTGCCGCTGCTTTCGTGCTGGGCACTCAGTTTAAAAACTTCCGCCAGCCCGGCACCATTACGGTGAAAGGCTTGGCTGAAAAGCCTTATCAGGCCGATAGCGCCGAATGGCAAACCAGCGTGGTTGCGCACGGCGCAACTTATCAAGAAGTGCTCGACGGCCTGAAACGTGCGCAGCCGGTGTTGGCCAAATTTTTGCAGCAGCACGGCTTTGGCGCGGCCGAAATCCAAACGCTCACGCCCACGGTGGAGCCCGCTTATGAGGAAACCCGCAGCGGCGACGGCCGCTACCAACGGGTGCAAAACGGCTTTGACGGCGAACAAAAGCTGATGGTGAAAAGCAAAAATCTGGCCGATATCCAAGCCGCCAACCAGGCGATTTTATCCTTGCGTGCGGCCAATGAAGCCATCCGCTTCGAGCCGCCGCAATACTTGCTCAGCAATCTGGAAACCATCAAGCACGCGCTGATTACCCAGGCCACCGAAGATGCCCACAAACGGGCGCAGGAATTCGCCAAAACCGGCGGCGCGGCGGTGGGCGCGATGCGTTCGGCTTCGCAAGGCTCGTTTAATATTTATGCCGACGGCGGCGAGGGCAGCAGCGATGATTACGGCGGCGTGTATGACAAATCCACCATCGGCAAAAATGTGCGGCTGGTGGTGACAATTGAATACGGCATTGATGCGAAATAATGGTATTCATGTGTAGATAAAGAGAGGCCGTCTGAATGTTCAGACGGCCTTTTTGATGCTTTTTTAACCCATCAAAGCACCGAAATATTTCACCAGCGTGATGCCGCTCAACACCGCCATCAACACCACCACAATCAGGCCGGCCACCGTCATCCACAGCGGGTGTTTGTAGTCGCCCACGATATTGGTTTTATAGGCTGCCAGCAAAATCAGGCCGAGCGATATAGGCAGAATCAGGCCGTTGAGCGTGCCCACCAGCACCAAAATCTGCGCCGGCCGCCCCACGGTGGCGAGCACGGCGGTGGAAACTGCGATAAAACCGATTACCCACCAATTGCGGTGGCGCGCGATGGCGGGGCTGAAGCCGGTGATAAACGACACCGAAGTGTAAGCCGCGCCGATCACCGAGGTAATCGAAGCGGCCCAAATCACCACGCCGAAAATCAGCAGGCCGATATTGCCCGCCACATATTCAAACGGGGTGGAAGCCGGATTTTTCGGGTCGAGCGCCACGCCTTGCGACACCACGCCGAGCACGGCCAAAAAGAGCACCACACGCATCACCGAGGCAATCAGAATCGCCGAAATCGAGCTTTTGCTCACTTCGGGCAGTGCCGCCTTGCCTTTGATGCCGGCATCGAGCAGGCGGTGGGCGCCGGCAAAAGTGATGTAGCCGCCCACGGTGCCGCCCACCAGCGTCACAATGGCGATGGCATCCAATTCAAGCGGCACAAATGTGCGCAAAGCGGCTTCGCCCAGCGGCGGGCTGGCTTTAAACGCCACATACACGGTGAGCGCAATCATGATAAAGCCCATGATTTGGGCGAATCGGTCCATCACTTTGCCGGCTTCGCGAAACAGGAAAATGCCGATGGCAATCAGGCCGCTGATAATCGCACCGGTTTCGGGCGAGAGGCCGGTGAGAATGTTTAAGCCCAAGCCCGCGCCGCCGACGTTGCCGATATTGAACGCCAGCCCGCCCATCACAATCAAAAGCGCCAATAAATAGCCCGCGCCGGGCAGCACTTTGTTGGCAATATCCTGCGCGCGCTGCTCCGACACGGCGATGATGCGCCAAATGTTTAATTGCGCGCCGATGTCGAGCAGAATCGAGAGCAAAATCACAAAGCCGAAGCTCGCCAGCAGCGTTTGCGTGAAGGTGGCGGTTTGGGTGAGAAAGCCCGGGCCGATGGCGGAAGTGGCCATCAGGAAGGCCGCGCCCAACAGCACGCTGCGGTTGGAAGATTGAGACATGGAATGCTCCTTTTAAGGATTGATTAAAACGGGCGGGGCGGCAAAGCTGATTTGGGCATGGATGCCATGCAGTTTCAGACGGCCTCAATCCGAATGCCGTTCGCTTTTAAAGCCGCGCTGATTTTGTCGGCAAATTCCAGCGCGTGTGCGCCGTCGCCGTGCAAACAAATGCTGTCGGCCTGCACCGCGATGGTGCCGCCGCCGTCAACCGTGTTTACCGTGCCGGTTTGCACCATCTGCAACACTTGCGCAATCGCTTCTTCATCGCTGCTGATTTGCGCATCGGCTCTGCTGCGCGGCACCAGCGAGCCGTCGGGCATATAGCGGCGGTCGGCAAACACTTCCGAAATCACGCCCAGCCCGGCGGCTTTACCGGCCTCAAGCAATTGGCTGCCCGAGAGCGCCATCAGCTTTAATTCGGGGTTGAAGCGGCGCACACTTTCGGCCAGCGCATCAGCCAATTTGCGATCGGCGGCGGCTTGGTTGTAAAGCGCGCCGTGCGGCTTTACATAGGCCGTCTGAAGCCCTTCGGCATCACACAAGGCTTGCAGCGCGCCGAGCTGATAGTGCAGATAGGCACGCAATTCGGCTGCGGGCAGGTGCATATTGGTGCGGCCGAAGTTTTCGCGGTCGGGATAGCCCGGGTGCGCACCGATGCGCACGTTGTGTTGCTTCGCCCATGCCAGCGCGCGCTGCATGTCGGCGGCGTTGCCCGCATGCAGGGCGCAGGCTATGTTGGCGGAGGAAACGCGTTGCAGCAAGGCTTCGTCGCTGCCGCAGCCTTCGGCAAGATCGGCATTCAAATCAACGTGCATAATCGGCTATCCTTTTGATTTGGTTTAAATAGATTTGGTTTTTCAGATGCAGTTTTGCGGCTTCTTCGGCGCTGCTCATTTGAAAATAAATTTCGCTGCCGAAGCGCACTTGCGCCAGCCGCCCCAAATCGGCCGCCACCACGCAGGCGATTTTCGGGTAGCCGCCCGTGGTTTGGGTGTCGGCCATCAGCACAATCGGCTGCCCCGAGGGCGGCACTTGTATGGTGCCGAAAGGCACGGCATACGAGAGCATTTCCAGCGGCTGCGCCAGCGCCAGCGTTTCGCCGCTGAAGCGGTAGCCCATGCGGTTGCTGTTGCTTTGCAACACCCAGGGCTGCTGCCACAGCGCCCGCTGCGCATCAAGGCTGAAAGCAGCATATTCGGATGAGGGCAGGGCGTGGATGCTGGTGGCGGGGGTAATCGGTGCCACGCCGATATGCGAGAGGCTGCGCGCACCTGTGCCTAGCGGCACTTCATCACCCGCTTGCAGGCAGCGGCCTTGAAAGCCGCCGAAAGCCGCTTTCAAATCGGTGCTGCGCGCGCCCAAAATTTCGGGCACATCAAAGCCGCCGGCCACGCATAAATAGCCATACATGCCCTGAACGGCGCGCTTGAGCGTGAGCGTTTGGCCGCGCCGTGCGGTGTAGCGCCAATAGGAATACACGGGTTGCTCTTCAAGCGCGGCTTCGTAAATGGCGCCGGTGAGGCAGAAAGGCGTGTCGCGCGTAAACGATACGCTGATGCCGCCCAGCGCGATTTCGAGCGCGGCTGCGCCGGCTTCGTTGCCCAGCAGCAGATTGCCGGCCTGCAAGGCGAGCGTGTCCATCGCGCCGGCGTGGCCGATGCCGAAGCGGCGCAGGCCGAAGCGGCCCAAATCTTGAATGTGTGCAATCGCCTGCACGCTGTGTATGCGCATCATAAGCGCACCTCCTCGGCCACAAAACGCACGGTGTCGCCGGCGAGCAAAAGCGTGGGCGGATAAGAGGCCGTCTGAAACAAAGCGATGTCGGTGCGGCCGATGAGCTGCCAGCCGCCGGGCGAGGCAAAGGGATACACGCCGGTTTGGCTGCCGCCTATGCCCACCGAGCCTGCGGGCACTTCGGTGCGCGGCTCGGCGCGGCGAGGCGTGTGCAGATGCTCGGGCAGGCCGCCCAAATAAGGAAAGCCGGGCTGAAAGCCCATCATAAACACGGTGTAAACAGGCGCGGTGTCTCGGCGCACGATTTCGGCGGGTGTGGTGCGGTGAAAGGCCGCCACTTCGGCCAAATCGGCGCCGAATTCGCCGCCATAGCGCACCGGAATATCCACATGCCGGCCTTGGTGGGTGTCGGCTTTGATGTGCGGCCACAGATTTTTCAGGCCGTCTGAAAGCCGGTTTAAATCCGTGTCGGGCAGGGCAAACACAGTGAGATTATTCATGCCGGCAACGGTTTCGAGCACGCCGGGCAGCGCCGCTGCGGCCTCGGCAAACGCCCATAGCCGCTGCTGTTTGCCCAATTCGGCAGGCGGCGGCAGCGTGCAAACGAGGGCGGATTCGCTGATGGGGGAGAGGGTAATCGGTATCATGGCAGGCTTTGGGCAGGAAATGATATGGTTTGCTTATAGCGGCCTTGTTAACAAACTGTCAAGCCGTGTGCACTGATGTTGACGTTTACCGGCTTGATTGGCAATCGATTTTTTTATTTTATGTGTTTGGCGCAAAAAGGGTTTTGACTAAGATTTTGCCGCATGCCAACGCGGCTTTCGCTTTGCGGCCTGCGTGTTAAAAAGCTTAAAAAGGCTTGAGCCGCGCCGCTTCGGCCTGTACACCTGAAAAAGCAGTAAGCATTCAGGCCATTGCCCGTCTAATGCAGGCAATGATTCTTAAAGTGAAACACGATAGGGAGAAACCATGAATTTGCACACCATTAAAAATATCCAACGCCTGCAATCCAACCCCAGCGTTACCCTCACCTTGCCGACCCACCGTACCTACCCCGACAATGAAAAAGACGCCATCCGTCTGAAAAACCTGGTCAACGAAGCCATCAGCCGTTTGGAAAAAGATTTCGGTAAGCGTGAAAGCGCGCCGATTGTTGAAAAAATCAACCGCCTGGCCGCCGGCGTGAGCCACCGCCACAACCTCGACGGCTTGGTGATTTTTGCCAGCGCCGATTATGCCGAGCTTTTCCACCTGCCTTTCTGCCTGCCCGAGCGCGTAACCGTGGCCGATAATTTTCTCACCCGCGATTTGGTGTATGCCCTCAACCGCAGCCCGCTTTATCTGCTCACCGTGCTGAGCGAGCACGGCACACGGCTTTTTGTGGGGCACAAAGATGCGCTCGACGAAGTGAATGCCTATGGCTTTCCTTTCAGCCTGGCCGAAGAAACCGCCGAAGCCAACCCCAGTCAAGACATCAGCCATGTGCGCGATCAAATGATTACCGACCACATGCGCGAAGTGGGCGATGCGCTGCTTGAAGCGCAAAAGCAGATTGCCGCGCCCATCGTGGTGGCCGGAGTCGACCGCAATATCGGCCATTTCAAAGAAGGCGCGCGCAATCAGGCACAAGTGATGCTTTATATCAACAGCGGCCTCAACAGCGATAGCGAGCACCAATTGGCGCAGCGCATTTGGCCACAAATCAAAGAAGCGCTGGCAGAGGCGCGCACTCGGGTGAATGCCGATTTGGAAGCGGCCAAGAGCAACAACCTTTTTGTGGGCGGCTTAAACGAAATCTGGCAAGCCGTCAACGAAGGGCGCGCCGATGTGTTGGTGGTGGAAGAAGATCTGCATATTGCGGCCGAGGTGAGCGATGACGGCCGCGAAATCACCGAAATATTGGGCGGCTCGGTCGGCCAAAACGGCTATGAAGACATTGTGGACGAAATCATCGAAAAAGCGCTGGCCACCGGCGCTCAAGTGAAATTTGCCGACAACGGCAGCCTGAAAAGCATCAACCCCATGCGCGGCATGGCGGTGATTACCCGCTATTGATTATTTGAAAAGTGTATGAAAGAAAGGCCGTCTGAAAGCTTTCAAACGGCCTTTTATATTAATGATTTAAATCGCTTATTTTCCCATTCCCTGCAAATCATAGCCGCTGGGTGCCTGATAAATGCGCAAGCCGAATTCGCCGGCCACGGCAAAAATGTGGTCGAAAATATCGGCCTGTATGCCCTCGTATTCCGCCCACACCACCGTGTTGGTGAAGCAGTAAATTTCCAGCGGAATGCCTTTGTCGCCCGCATCGAGCTGGCGCACCATCAGCGTCATGTCTTTGCGGATGTGGCGGTTGCTTTCCAGATATTGCTGCAAATAAGCGCGGAAAGTGCCCAAATTGGTGAGGTGGCGGCCGTTTAAATAGCTCGGGTTGTCAATGCGGTTGGCTTCGTTGAATTCGCGTATCGAAGCCTGGCGCGTGTCGAGATAATCGGTGAGCAGGCGGCTTTGGTGCAGGTGGGCGATTTCGGCTTCGTTTAAAAAATGCACGCTGTTGCTGTCGATATACACCGCCCGCTTGATGCGCCGCCCGCCCGATTCGCTCATATGGCGCCAGTTTTTAAACGAATCGGAAATCAGCGCATAAGTGGGCAGGGTGGTGACGGTGTTGTCCCAGTTTTGTACTTTCACCGTGGTGAGCCCGATATCGGTCACGCTGCCGTCGGCGCCGTATTTCGGCATTTCCAGCCAGTCGCCGATATTGAGCATGCGGTTGGCCGAAAGCTGGATGCCGGCCACCAAGCCCAAAATCGGGTCTTTAAACACCAGCATCAGCACCGCCGTCATCGCGCCTAGGCCACTAAGCAGAATCAACGGCGATTGGCCGAGCAAAAGCGAAATCAGCAAAATCACAATGCCGATAGAAGCCAAAAGCTTAATGGTTTGCACGAGCCCGCGCACCGGAAAATGCTGCGCCAGATTGCGGCGGAACAAATAAGTTTGCAGCGTGTCGAGCAGCGCAAAAATAGCAAGCAGGCCAAACACCAAGCACCAAATATTGGTGAGCGTAATCAAGCCTTCGCGCCATTCGCTCACCGGCAGCCAAATACGCAGCTGCACCGCCAGCAACACGCCCTGAATGGTGAGCGCCAAATTGCTAAACAGCCTCTGCTGGCTCAAAATATTCAGAAAAAGCAGCTTCGACGCCTGCAAGCGCTTGCCTAAAAAGCGGAAAAGGCCATAATGGATAAAAGCGTGCAGCAGCAAAGTGGTGAGGATAATCAAGCCTATCATCACCATATTCGCCACCCAATCAGAGTGGGAATAACCGTGGCTGCTGAGCCATTGCAGCAAATGTTCACGCATGGGCAAATGCCTTTCATGTGGTTTTCGGGAGCGCTGATTGTAGCACAGGCCGTCTGAAAGGCTTTCAGACGGCCTGTGCGCAAACACATGTTGCCATTCTGAAAAGCTTTCGCTGTTGTGGTGAACACGGTAAAATAGCGCCTTAAGAATTTTAAATGATTAAAGTTATTATGATATGTAGGCCGTCTGAAAGGTTTAAGGTTTCAGACGGCCTGCTGATATTGGAATATTGAAAGCACAACAATGAATCTACACCAAACCGTGGCTGCCGAAGCCGAAGCGGCGTTTGCCGCCGCCGGTATTGCCGGAAATCCCGTGGTTTTGCAGCCGGCCAAAAATGCCGATTTCGGCGATTTCCAGATTAACGGCGTGATGGGCGCGGCTAAAAAGGCCAAGCAGAATCCGCGTGAGCTGGCGCAAAAAGTGGCTGATGCGCTTGCGGGCAATGCGGTGGTTGAATCGGCTGAAGTGGCGGGGCCGGGCTTTATCAATCTGCGCCTGAACGCGGCTTTTTTGGCGCAAAATATTGAAGCAGCGCTGCTCGACGGCCATTTGAATGTGCGCCAAACCAAAGTGCCGCAAACGGTGGTGATTGATTATTCGTCGCCCAATCTGGCCAAAGAAATGCACGTCGGCCATTTGCGCTCCAGCATTATCGGCGACAGTCTCAACCGCGTGTTGAGCTATCTGGGTCACAAGGTGATCGCGCAAAACCATGTGGGCGACTGGGGCACGCAATTTGGTATGTTGGTGGCTTATATGGTGGCGCAGCAGCAGGAAAATGCCGAATTTGAATTGGCCGATTTGGAGCAGTTTTACCGTAGCGCCAAAATCCGTTTCGATGAAGACGAAGCCTTTGCCGACACCGCGCGCGAATATGTGGTGAAGCTGCAAGGCGGCGATGAGGCTGTGTTGGCTTTGTGGCGGCAGTTTGTTGATGTTTCGTTGCAGCACGCGCAAGCGGTTTACGACACTTTGGGCTTGAAACTCACCCCCGATGATGTGGCGGGCGAGTCGAAATACAATGATGATTTGCAAACCGTGGTGGATGATTTGAGCGCAAAAGGTTTGGCGGTGGATGATGCCGGCGCCAAAGTGGTGTTTCTCGATGAATTTAAAAACCAAGATGGCGAGCCGGCGGCTTTTATCGTGCAGAAGCAGGGCGGTGGTTTTCTGTATGCCAGCACCGATTTGGCTTGCGTGCGTTATCGGGTAGGTCGTCTGAATGCCGATCGCTTGCTGTATGTGGTCGACACCCGCCAAAAGCTGCATTTCGAGCAATTGTTTACCACTTCGCGCAAAGCGGGCTATCTGCCGGAAAACGTGAGCGCCGAGTTTATCGGCTTCGGCACCATGATGGGCAAAGACGGCAAGCCGTTTAAAACCCGCAGTGGCGACACGGTGAAATTGGTGGATTTGCTTGATGAAGCGGTGGAGCGCGCCACGGCTTTGGTGCAAAGTAAAAATGCCGGCTTGGATGAAAAACAAGCCGCCGAAATCGGCAGCACTGTGGGTATTGCCGCCGTAAAATACGCTGATTTGAGCAAAAACCGCAGCAGCGATTATGTGTTCGACTGGGAAAGCATGCTCAGCTTCGAGGGCAACACCGCGCCTTATCTGCAATATGCCTACACCCGCGTGCAAAGCGTGATGCGCCGCGCCGGCGAGTGGAACCAACAGGCCGCTGTGGTGCTCGATGCGCCGCTGGAAAAGCAATTGGCGCTGGAATTGCTGAAGTTTGAAGATGTGTTGCAAAGCGTGGCCGAAACTTCGTATCCGCATTATCTGGCCGGCTATCTTTACCAAGTGGCCACTTTGTTCAGCCGCTTTTACGAAGCCTGCCCGATTTTGAAAGCCGAGGGCGCCCGCCGCGAAACCCGCTTGCAACTTGCCAAACTCACCGGCGACACTTTGAAACAAGGCTTGGATTTGCTGGGCATCGACACGTTGGAAGTGATGTGATTTGAACCTAATCGAAAAGGCCGTCTGAAAATATTTCAGACGGCCTTTTTAAAAATTCATATCTGTCAACAAATCAAGCGGTTTATACCCATCTATAGTAAAATGCTCAAAAAAGTTACACAAGATTCAAGAACCAAAACAGTAAAGTTTCTACA
>ERZ650302.667-NODE-667-length-19090-cov-22.318676_pt1 | contig 19090 bp, 16 predicted proteins | sample MGYA00376238_ERZ650302 | MGnify/ENA primary metagenome ERZ650302 (study PRJEB26733, sample SAMN07839298) | wastewater metagenome | biome: urban; feature: wastewater treatment plant; material: waste water | place: USA: North Carolina | collected 2016-04-28 ... | reverse complement strand
CGCAACCACAGGTGGTGGTAGCGTTCGGGTTCTTGATCACAAACTGTGCGCCTTGAAGGTCTTCCTTGTAGTCGATCTCAGCGCCCACCAGATACTGGTAGCTCATCGCGTCGATCAACAACGACACCCCGTTCTTGGTCATGGTGGTGTCGTCGTCATTGGTGATTTCATCGAAGGTGAAACCGTACTGGAAGCCAGAGCACCCGCCGCCCTGCACGAACACGCGCAGCTTCAAATCCGGGTTACCTTCCTCGGCAATCAGATCCGCAACCTTGGCCGCAGCGCTGTCGGTGAACAGAATCGGCGCGGGCATTTCGGTGGGGACGTTTTCAGCAACTGTACTCATGGGGACTCCGGATTCAGAATTTGCATGGGATGGTACTGCAACACCCCCATGCGCTCAGCGCACTAGTTGTTTGACGCTAGTTTGAGTGGGGGCTTTTCTTCAATCAACACAGCCGCAGGTTGCAACTGACCCGCAATCGTTGCCCCTTGGTGCATCTCCAGCGCCCTGTAGTTCACATTGCCTGTGATGCGCGCCTTGGGCTGCAGTTCCAGCAGCTCCGCGGCGTGCACTGGCCCCACCACCGACCCATTCACGATCACATGGTCAGCATGCACAGCCCCCTCCACTCGGGCCGTTTCGGAAATCACCAAGATGCTGGGTTGCTCGGTCGAAGCACGGATATCACCCACCACATCCCCGTCGATCCGAATTCCTTCTTCAAACAGAACATTGCCTTCGATGCGGGTGCCATGGGCAATCAAGCTTTTGATGGGCGGCTGCTTCTTGCGAGAAAACATTGGAACTCCTCCTCAGACGCCTTTGCGGCGCTCCACTACGAAATCATTGAGACACCGCACCACCACGCCAGGCAGAAAGCCCCAGCACCAGTGCATTGCGCACACGTCCGCAAGCTCCCTCGGCGGACTCAATCCAGATCTACCGCCTGGATTGCCCGAATGGTCTGGCCTTCATAGACACGGGCGGTCACGGTTTTTACCACGACATTCAGAGGCAAAGCGAATACGCCTCCCAAGCGACGGTACTGGCGAAACTGGAGCGCCTGCCCTTCAGGCGGGAAGGCCTGCGTCCAAGGCTTGCCGTTGAGAACACCCGCAAGCACCAATTCCAGGCGCCCTTTGAATTCCGGCGCATTGCGTGCAGCAGCAGCCTGAATGACCAGCACCTGCCACTTCAGCTGCGCACCACCCACCAACTCCGCCTTCAGGCCACGTATGGTGACGCCATCCGATTTGGCCGCAGGAATGAGTTTTTCAAAAAAGCCCAGATCGTCTCGCAGGGCGCGATTCTCCGCTTCCAGCTGCTTCACCTGGGCAGTCAGGCGCTCCAGTGTTGCACGATCAGCAGTCAAGAGACTCTCCGCCGTTTGCGACAGCAACTGGGTTTGCTGTGACTGCTCCCGCAATCGATCAATCTCGGCGCGCAGTTGCATCACCTCCTGCCGCGAAGTGGGCTCAAGGCCTGCAATCGACTTGCCAAACTCAAAAGCCCACAAAGCGGTGGCTGCGCTCAGGCCCAAGGCAAGCGCCAATACCAGCCAGCGCAGGGGCCACGGCATCGCACTGCGAATGGCCACCCTGGGTGCGCTAATGGTCAACCGCCGACGAAGCAAACGAAAACGCATGTACGAACCATCCCCCTTGAAGAAGCACGCACCATAAACGAAAAAACCGCCCGAAGGCGGTTTTTGCAGAGGCCGGGGGAAAACCCGGTCTCCTGAAGGCTGCGAAGATTAACGCTTCGAGAACTGCTTTGCACGACGTGCAGAGTGCAGACCGACCTTCTTACGCTCCACTTCACGTGCATCACGTGTCACGAAGCCGGCTTGGCTCAGTGCAGACTTGAGTGTTGCATCGTAGTCGATCAGAGCGCGGGTGATGCCGTGACGGGTTGCACCGGCTTGACCGGATTCACCACCGCCGTGGACATTGACCTGGATGTCGAAAGTTTCGACATGGTTGGTCAGCACCAGGGGCTGCTTGGCAATCATGATCGATGTTTCGCGGCCGAAGTAGGACTGGATGTCCTTGCCGTTCACAGTGATCTTGCCGGAGCCTTTTTTCAGAAACACGCGGGCGACGCTGGACTTGCGACGGCCGGTGCCATTGTTCCATTCACCAATCATTCTCAAGGCTCCTTAGATTTCCAGCACTTTGGGCTGCTGGGCGGCGTGGGGATGCTCAGCACCACCGTACACCTTGAGTTTCTTGATCATTGCATAGCCCAGGGGACCCTTAGGCAGCATGCCCTTGACAGCCTTTTCCAGAGCACGACCAGGGTGCTTGGCTTGCATGTCGCGGAAGTTGGTGGCCGTGATACCGCCGGGATAGCCCGAGTGACGGTAGTACACCTTGTCCAGGGACTTGGTGCCGGTAACCTTGAGTTGGGCTGCGTTGATAACGACGATGAAGTCACCGGTATCGACGTGAGGCGTGTAAATGGCCTTGTGTTTGCCGCGCAAACGGAGAGCAACTTCGCTGGCTACTCGTCCGAGGACCTTATTGGTCGCGTCAATCACAAACCACTCGTGCACAACCTCAGCGGGCTTTGCGCTGAAAGTAGTAGTCATGAGTTTCTCTTTTCAAGAGGGGGTTTGTAAGGGCCCTTTTCCACGGTCGGTGCTTCTCTGAAGGAAGCCTCTTAGGTGGGACTGATGTGTTCGCCGCGGGGCCGCTCAATCGCTGCGAAGCCTGTGATTATACGAAGTTTCACAAAAACGGTACAACCGCTCGTCCCGAAGCCCGTCCGCCGAGGCGCCGAACCACTCAGTTGCCCATCTGCCGGGCACGCTGCTCCTCAGCCTCGTAGCGCTTTCGGTTCTCGACACAGATGGCCTGCCCGACCTGCGACGGCTTTTGGCATTCCTGATGAATGCACATGGGTTTGGCCAAGAAGCCAGCATTCGCGCAAACCTCTTGGGGCGTCGGGATTTTGGCGGGTGCTGGCCGGGGTTTCGGCTCAGGCGGTGGCGGGGGAGGCGGAGGAGGCGCTTCCACAGCCACCACCGGCGCGGGGGCAGGCTCTGGAGCCACCTTTCTTGCAGCGGCGCTGTTGCGCACCACGGGCTTGGGCGCCGTAGCCGGCTGGGACGCAGAAGCTGCAACCAGCGGAGGATCCACGAGACTGGGCTCCGCCACAGCCACCTCACTGGCGACCGAGGCGCTGGCCACCGGAGCAGATGCTTCCACCAGCGTCAAAGCAGCTGGTGGCTCAGCCATTTCGGTGATGATGTCATCCGCCACCGGAGCCTTGCGTGCATACAGCCCCCAGCCCGCACTCGCCACCGCCATGAAAGCAACCGCAGCCACAGCCCCCCAGCGCAAGCTCTTGTGGCGACGCGGGACAGCAGCGCGGGCCCGTTGACTCGATTCGTGCGAAGCGCTCGCAGACCTGGAAGACTTGGAAGCATGCCCCCCTACTTCGCGGTGCGCGCCCGATCCTGAACGATGACCTGACGGGCTGGACGACTCCAACTCCTCCATCATCACCGTATCGCCCGGGTCCATGAAGACGGTATCTGCAGCCTCTACAGCCACCGTATCAGGGCCTGAGTCAGCATCCACCCGCTTGGAATCGTGCAAAGCGGCAGGAGCAGAGACCGCGGCTTGCGCGCCCCCCAGCGATGCCTGGATATCCGCCACGATCTTGGGCGCAGAGGTCACATCCACGGTGGGCGTCAGCAACCCAGGGCCGGGCTGGTCCGCAGGCTCGACCCAGATGTCGCCCAGATCAGCGCGGAAATCGAATCCGTCAATGCCTTCAGGCGCAGACACCATTTCCATGGCCTGCAAGAAGGCGTCAATGTTCTGAGGACGATCTTCGGGGCGCAAAGAGAGGGCCTGGGTCACCGCTGCGACAAATGCAGGCGAATACTCAACACCAAACTGCCGCTTCACGGTCTTGGCAATGCGGGGGAACGGCACCATGCGATCTCGAATGGAACGCAAGGTGGCCGGCAAAGGCGTGTCATTGCACAGGCAGCCATGCACGACCGCCGCCAGCGAATACAAATCGCTCCAGGGCCCCTGGCGCAGGTCGTCATCGGTTTCTGAATACTGCTCGATGGGCGCGTAGTTGACCTTGAGCACCGCAGTGTGCTGGCGCCCCTGGTCGTTGATGGCGTGGCGTGCGGCCCCCAGGTCCAGCAACACGGGGGGGCCATAGTCTTGCAAGAAGATGTTGTCTGGCGAGATATCGCGGTGCAGCGTCTTGCCGTCGTGCAACACCCGCAGCGCCCCCAGCACTGACCACAGCACCTTGCGCAGCCAGGCCTCTGGCGGCGGAGTGCGCATCTGCGCACGCGCTTGCTTGAACGTGATGCCGCTGTAAAGCGGCATGACCATGTAAGCCGTGTTGTTCGCCTCCCAGAAACGGAACACCTTCACGAGCGAAGGGTGATCAAACTGGGCCAGCAAGCGCGCTTCGCCCACAAAGGAAGCCAGTCCGGCCTGGAAGGTCTGCTGATCGGACGAGGATCGAACCCCCAGGGATTGCCCGTGCACACGGCCTGCCAGAGCCGTCGGCATGTATTCCTTGATGGCCACCGCGCGGTGCAGGGAATGGTCAAACGCCTTGTAGACCATGCCAAAGCCGCCCACCCCCAGAAGCCCCAGGATTTCAAACTCAGCCAACCTGGTGCCGGGCGGCAGCGCATCAACGTGGCTGACGCCGGCGGCAGGGGTTTGACTGGATCGTTCGATCATGGTGGGAAGGGAGCAGGACCGGGTCTGAAAGGGCACTCAATGGTGCCTGCCAAGCGTCTAGGCTGGGCAACAGACGCGATGATGCGATATCAAAGCCTGTAGAGAAGCCACAAAAAGCAGACTGTCTGAGAAAAACATCACAGGCCGCCGGAAGGTTGTGATTTTGCCCGGCTCCCGGACGATTTGTATGAGGTTTCTCAGCACTCAAGGCCGTCAAGGTACGCAATCGTTACCATACGGGCATGTTCAGTTATCGCCACGCATTCCACGCAGGCAACCATGCCGATGTGCTCAAGCACACGGTTTTGATTGCCACCTTGCAATATCTCACGGAGAAAGACGCGGCGCTGACCGTTCTGGATACCCACGCCGGCGCGGGCCTCTACCGGCTGGATGGCGACTACGCCAGCACCAGCGCAGAAGCCTCGGACGGCATCTTGCGCCTGGTCGCCCCCGAAGTACCGCCCCTCACACCGGCTCTGGCAGCGTATGTAGACATGGTGCGGGCCTTCAACCAAGGCAGCAAAACCAAGGTGTACCCCGGTTCGCCCTTCATCAGCCAGCGCCTGCTGCGCGGGCATGACAAGCTCAAGCTGTTTGAACTCCACCCCACGGACATGCGTGCGCTGGCCGGTAACGTGGCCCAGCTGGAAGCTGGCCGGCAAGTAGCCGTGCTGCACGAGGATGGCTTTGAGGGCATCAAAAAATTTCTGCCTCCACCGGCCCGCCGCGCTTTGGTGCTGTGCGATCCCAGCTATGAAATCAAGAGCGACTACGGCAAGGTGCTGGACATGGTCACGGATTCGCTCAAGCGCTTCGCCACCGGCACCTACGCGGTGTGGTACCCCATCATTCCCCGCCCTGAAGCCCATGATTTGCCCCGGCGGCTCAAGACCCTGGCCACCAAGGCGGGCAAGAGCTGGCTGCATGCCACGCTGACGGTGAAATCCAGCAAGGTCACGGAAAACGCGGCTGGGGAAACCAAACGCCCCGGCTTGCCAGCCAGCGGCATGTTCCTGATCAATCCGCCCTTCACCCTCAAGCCCGCACTGAAGGAAGCCCTGCCCCAAATGGTGGAGTTGCTGGCGCAAGACAAGCACGCCACCTACACGCTGGAATCGGGCAGTTAAGAAAATGCCTGCAGCGACTTAGTCTGGTCGCTTGGGCGGGCAGGTGTCCTCGCCAGTGCTGAGGGGGAACACATCCACCGGCTTGAGCCCCAAGCCGTGCAGCCCCAGGGCAATGGCAGCGCCTCGGCTCAGGTCTACCACCCGGTTGGCGGCATGCGGGCCCCGGTCGTTGATGCGAACGACCACCCCGCGCCCTGTGATCTGGCTGCGCACGCACACCATGGTCCCGAACGGCAAGGTGCGGTGGGCAGCGGTCATGGCATGCATATCAAAGCGCTCGCCACTGGCGGTGCGGCGCTTGTGAAAACCAGGGCCGTACCAGGAAGCCAGCCCGGTTTCGCTGGGCAAGACTTCCGCCTCCTCCTCACCCTCTTCGTCCTCATCGCTGCTCAGCAGATCGATGGCGGAGCGCTGGGCGGAAAGCGGTTTTTCCGCATCAGAGGATGGCGTCGCACTGGGGTCGGGCATGCCCGAATCCTCATGGGCAAGAACAACCACAGGCCAGGCCAGCACCATAGCGGCACAGGCCAGCAAGGCAGCCCAGAACCTGCGCCCACTTGCAAGCCCTGCCGCGCGCTGCCCTGGCACGTTTACAGCTCCAGTCGGCGGCAAATCTCCAGCGTGGCCGCGCTCTGGTTCATGGTGTAGAAGTGCAAGGCGGGCACCCCGGCGCTGCGCAACTGGTCGCACAGATCAGTCACCACGTCCAGGCCAAACGCCTTGATGCTGGCGGTATCGTCGCCAAACGCCTGCAGGCGCAGCCGGATCCAGCGCGGAATCTCGGCGCCACAGGCATCCGAAAAGCGCATCAGTTGCGTAGAGCTGGAGATGGGCATGATGCCGGGCACGACGGGAATGTCTGCACCCAGCTTGTACGTGTCCTCCACAAAGCGGAAGTACGCATCGCTGTTGTAGAAATACTGGGTAATGGCGGCATCAGCACCCGCACGCACCTTGGCCACGTAGGCCTTGAGGTCAGCCTCGGGCGAGCGGGCCTGCGGATGCACCTCGGGGTACGCGGCCACCTCGATGTGGAAGTCCCGCCCCGTTTCTTCGCGGATGAAGGCCACCAGGTCGCTGGCGTACTGAAATTCGCCGCCCGCGCCATAGCCGCTGGGCAAGTCGCCCCGCAAAGCCACCAGCCGCCGCACGCCCATGCCCTTGAGCACAGCCAGCTGCTCACGCACCGACTGGCGCGTGGCACCAATGCACGAAAAATGGGAGGCCGCGCTGACGCCTTCCGAAAGGATCTCTTTCACCGTGGTGAAGGTGCCCTCTTGCGTGGAGCCACCCGCCCCATAGGTCACGGAACAAAACTCTGGATGCAGGGCATACAGCTGCTGGCGCACGGTACGCAGCTTGACCGCGCCCTCTTCGGTTTTTGGCGGAAAGAATTCCAGGCTCACCGGGAAACCGGTGGCTTCGGTCTTGGCAGCGTTCATGCAGCCCTCCTTGCGTCAATAAAGAATTCCCGGTTGCCGTCGCCGCCCTGAATAGGGCTGTCGATCCACGACAACACGTCCAGGCCCACCTCGGCACAGCAATCGCGGATGCGCTTTTCCACCACGGGGTACAGCGCTTCGTCGCGCACAATGCCGCCCTTGCCAACCTGGCCGGGCTGTAACTCAAACTGCGGCTTGACCAGCATGAGCAGCCGGCCCTGCGGGGCCAACAGCGGCACCAGCGCAGGCAGCACCAGCGTCAGCGAGATGAACGACAAATCGCCCGTGATCACATCAAACACGGGCGTGATGTTCACCTCCTCACGCCCCGGCTTGCGACGGCGCACCACGGGCAAAGAGCCCTCGGCACGCGCCTTGGCCTTGGCAGCGCGCTCGGCCTTGAAGGCTTCCACGTCCTGCTCCTTGGCGTCGTCGCTGTCGTCGTACTCTTCATCCACCAGCCCGCCGTTGCGCATCCAGCTGTAGGGGGCCACGGGCTGGGTTTCGTTGTCCTCTTCGTCCTGCACCTCTTCTTCAGACAAGGCCACTTCGCAGCCTTCCAGGAGGGACTCGGCAGTCATCGCCCGAGCGTTCAGGCCTTCCACGCCCACTACGCGCGGGTCATCGCGCAGGCGCTCGTGCAACTGGCCGTGGCCCACGTCCACACCAATGACCTGGGCGGCACCGTGCTGCAGCAAGCAGTCGGTGAAGCCGCCGGTGCTCTGCCCCACATCAAGGCAGCGCAAGCCTTTGACCACCAGCCCCGTCGCCTTGAGGGCGCCTTCGAGCTTGAGCCCGCCACGCGAGATGTATTTCGCCTCGGCATCGTCGAGCAAGCGCACCTCTGCCATGGGTGGAATGTCATCGCCGTTCTTGACCACCTTGTTCCAGGCAGACAGCGGCGTCAGCCGCCATTCCACCCCCGAGGCGATCAGGCGTTGCGCCTGTGAGCGCGTAGCGGCATGGCCGCCTTCCACCAAAAAAACATCTGCGCGCATGCGTACTCTCTCGTCGTCTGACGGAAATTTGAATAAAAACAGGCGCCAGCGCTTACCCAGTAAGCGCTGGCAGCTCCTAAATCAGGAGCATTCAACCTCTATCGCCAGGGCTTACAGCGGCTAACAAAACTCAGCGAAGCGGTTCTGGCTAGGCGCTGTGTTGCAGGCAGTACGAGCAGTACGACAAGACACAGCAACGACGCCAGAAGAGATTTGTTAGCCGCTCTTAGTAGCGGTAGGTATCTGGCTTGTAAGGGCCTTGCTTGGGCACGCCGATGTAGGCGGCTTGCTCGTCTGTCAGCTCCGACAACATCGCGCCCACCTTCTTCAGGTGCAGGCGTGCGACCTTTTCATCCAGGTGCTTGGGCAGCACGTAGACCTTGCCGTTTTCATAGAAGTCGCTGTGCGTGAACAGTTCGATCTGGGCAATCGTCTGGTTGGCAAAGCTGGAAGACATCACAAAGCTGGGGTGACCCGTGCCGCAGCCCAGGTTCACCAGGCGGCCCTTGGCCAGCAGGATGATGCGCTTGCCGTCAGGGAAGATCACATGGTCCACCTGGGGCTTGATTTCTTCCCACTGGCAGTGCTCTTCGAGCTTGGCGACCTGGATTTCGTTGTCGAAGTGACCGATGTTGCAGACGATGGACTGGTCCTTCATGGCCTTCATGTGCTCGAACGTGATCACGTCGCGGTTGCCGGTGGTGGTCACGAAGATGTCGGCCTTGTCGGCGGCATATTCCATGGTCACGACCTTATAGCCTTCCATCGCGGCCTGCAGGGCGTTGATGGGGTCGATCTCGGTCACCCACACCTGGGCGCTCAGGGCGCGCAGGGCCTGGGCCGAGCCCTTGCCCACGTCGCCATAGCCCGCCACCACAGCCACCTTGCCAGCAATCATCACGTCGGTAGCGCGCTTGATGCCATCCACCAGCGACTCGCGGCAGCCGTACAGGTTGTCGAACTTGCTCTTGGTCACCGAGTCGTTCACGTTGATCGCGCGGAACATCAGGCTGCCCTTGGCAGACATTTCCTTCAAGCGGTGCACGCCGGTGGTGGTTTCTTCCGTCACACCGATGATTTGTGCGCTCTTGCGGCTGTACCAAGTGGGGTCCACCGCCAGCTTGGCCTTGATGGCGGCAAACAAAATGCGCTCTTCTTCGCTGCCAGGGTTGGCCAGCACGCTCTGGTCCTTTTCGGCCTGCTTGCCCAGGTGCATCAGCAGCGTGGCGTCACCGCCGTCGTCCAGAATCAGGTTGGGGCCTTCGCCTTCGGTGCCTGCAGGGCCAAAGTCAAAAATGCGGTGGGTGTAATCCCAGTAATCCACCAGTGTCTCGCCCTTTACCGCGAACACGGGAGTGCCCGTGGCGGCAATGGCAGCGGCAGCGTGGTCTTGCGTAGAGAAGATGTTGCAGGAAGCCCAGCGCACCTGCGCGCCCAGGGCCTGCAGGGTTTCGATCAGCACCGCCGTCTGGATGGTCATGTGCAGCGAACCGGTGATGCGCGCGCCCTTCAAGGGCTGCTTGGCCGCGAATTCCTCGCGGATGGCCATCAGGCCGGGCATCTCGGTTTCAGCGATGCGGATTTCCTTGCGGCCCCATTCGGCCAGGCCGATGTCGGCAATGATGCAGTCGGTGTTGACCGGGGCGTTGACGCGTGCGTTCATGGTGTGCTCCAAAGCAGGTTTGAAAAGCCACTTGACGGGGAAGATGCAACTCACCACACGAAAAGTGGATGAGCGTCGTTGCTTGATGACTCCGAGCCTCACGCCCCGCAGATGGCAGGGGGCGCTGCAACGCTCCTCGGAAGTGCGGATTATAAAAGCAGTCGCCATGCAGGCGTCTCGCGTGCCACTTCAGCCCCCAAGCCCACTGGGTAAAATCGCCAACCAAAAGCCCCCGCGCCACCGCGCTCCACAGGGGCTGCGCACCCTCTGACCCCGCAGCGCGCCGCCTGTCGCGCCTGCCCACCCATTTGGAACCCCTTGTGTCCTACGCCCCAGAAACCCGGCGCCGCCGCACCTTCGCCATCATTTCCCACCCTGACGCAGGTAAGACCACGCTGACGGAAAAACTGCTGCTGTTCTCGGGCGCGATCCAGATCGCCGGTGCGGTGAAGGGCCGCAAGGCCAGCCGCCACGCCACGTCGGACTGGATGGAGATTGAAAAGCAGCGCGGCATCTCGGTGGCATCGTCGGTGATGCAGATGGCTTACCGCGACCATGTGGTGAACCTGCTCGACACCCCCGGCCACAAGGACTTCTCGGAAGACACCTACCGCGTGCTCACCGCCGTCGATTCGGCCCTGATGGTGATCGACGCCGCCAACGGTGTGGAAAGCCAGACCCGCCGCCTGATCGAGGTGTGCCGACAGCGCGACACGCCCATCATCACCTTCGTGAACAAGATGGACCGCGAAGTGCGCGACCCGCTGGACATCATGGACGAAGTGGAACGCGAGCTGGGCATGCCCTGCTGCCCCATCACCTGGCCCGTGGGCCAGGGCAAGAGCTTTGGCGGCATCATCAACCTGCGCACCAAGAGCATGACCGTGTTCCAGCCCGGCAGCGAAAAGCGCCCGCAGGACTTCGAGACCATTCCTCTGTCTGACGCTGACAACCTGCGCGCCCGCTTCGGCCAGGCATTCGACGACGCGCTGGAGAGCATGGAGCTGGCCGTGGGCGCATCCGCAGAGTGGGACCACGACGCCTTCCTGAAAGGCAAGCTCACCCCCGTGTTCTTCGGCTCCGGGGTGAACAACTTCGGGGTGATGGAAGTGCTGGACGCGGTGGTCGATATGTCGCCCCCGCCCGGCCCGCGCGTGGCCTACACCGAGGTCAACCGCAACCGCGAAGAAAAAATCATCCAGCCTGAAGACGAGAGCTTCTCAGGCGTGGTGTTCAAGGTGCAAGCCAACATGGACGCCAACCACCGCGACCGCATCGCCTTCGTGCGCGTGGCTTCTGGCAAATACACCCCTGGCATGCGGATGAAAGTGCAGCGCACCGGCAAAGAATTGCGACCCACCAGCGTGGTGACCTTCATGAGCCAGCGCCGCGAAGCGGTAGATGAAGCCTACGCAGGCGACATCATCGGCTTTACCACCCACGGCGGCGTGCAGCTGGGCGACACCATCACCGACGGCCCGAACCTGCAGTTCACCGGCCTGCCCTTCTTCGCCCCGGAAATGTTCATGACCGTGGTGCTGAAGAACCCGCTGCGCACCAAGCAACTGCAGCAAGGCCTGATGCAGCTGGGCGAAGAAGGCGCCATCCAGGTCTTCAAGCCCGACGCCGGCGGCAACATGCTGCTGGGCGCCGTGGGCCAGCTGCAGTTTGAAGTGGTGCAGCACCGCCTGAAAACCGAATACGACTGCGATGTGCGCCTGGAAGCCTGCCAATACACCGGCGCACGCTGGATCACCGCCGACACGCCAGCCGAGCTGCGCGAGTTCGAAACCGCCTACCCGCTGCGCATGGCCCATGACGCAGCGGACACGCTGGCATATCTGTGCACATCGCCGTACGACGTGCGACTGGCGCAAGAACGTTTTCCGAAGATTCACTTCCATCCGCTGCGGGAGCATGCGGGGCTGGCATTGCAGATCAACACCTGATTCATGAGCTCCACACCACCTGCTGCAGCCGGCGCCCATCAAGCAAACAACTTTGACGCGGTCCGCATCATCGCAGCCTTGGCTGTATTGGTCAGCCACCACTACGCTCTGACAGCTCAGGCGGAGCCTTCGTTCCTAGGCCTGCACACTTGGGGGGGAATGGCTGTCATCGTTTTTTTTGTCATCAGTGGCTATTTGGTGACGTCCAGCTGGTACAACGATCCCAGCTTCCTCCGGTTTAGCCAGCGACGCATTCTTCGCATATGGCCAGCACTGACGGTCGTGGTGGTGCTGACGGCATACGGCCTAGGTGCCTTGGTAACAAGCTTGCCTCTGATGGAGTACTGGACGCATCGAGCCACACTGGACTACTTGCTCACCCTGAAGATGAATGTGCACTTCATGCTGCCAGGAGTGTTCACAAACAATCCTTACGCACATGGAGTAAACGGGTCTCTTTGGACAATTCCGCTGGAAGTGCGTTGCTATGTGGTGATGGCAATCGCAGGGTTACTGGGTCTGATGAAATTCAGAAGTGTGTGGATGCTGCTGATCGCAGCCTACATGGCCTGGTTTCTGACCAAGGGTACCGCGGACGTGACTGGCCAGTTGAACCACGGACGAGATCTCAGCGCCTTCTTTTTGGCAGGATCCGCTCTTTATTTGCTCCAGCCTCAATGGAAGCGACACCCTTTCGCTTGGATTCTGATGGCGCTTGTCGGCGCTGCTGTGCTGTGGGCCTGTGGATGGCATCACACTGCTTTGCTGCTTCTACTACCCATCACGGTGCTCTACATCGGCACCAGTGCGACCCCCGTTCTCAGGCACTTTGGCCGCTGGGGGGATCCTTCGTACGGTATTTATCTTTTCGCATTCCCCGTACAACAAACAGTCATTCTTTACACATGGCCAGATCTTGGCTTTGCTGGGACTCTGATACTGGCGCTGCTGATTACGGTAGGTCTCGCATATGCGAGTTGGCACCTGATTGAGAAGCAAGCGCTCAAATTCAAGCCCAGCAGGAAGGGCTCAAAATCACAGGCCTTGTCGCTCGTCGTTCAGAGCGCCAGATCGGTGTACGAGCGGGCGCAGTGGTTTTGGCCATTGTTGGCGTGCATCACTGGCCTGTATTTCATTTTCAAACGCCTGAATGCGCCGGTATTGATTGACCCGGCCAATACATACCTGCCTGCGGCTCGCGCCTTCTTGGAGCAAGGTTGGGCGTTTTTACTGACGCCGCAGAGCTACCACGTCACGCCGCTTGCTTACCTTTGGCTGGCGCTTTGGGGCGCAGACCCTACGTGGATACGTATCGCCAACATGGGGCTGTGGGTCGGTTGCGTTTGGTTTCTTTGGCGCACCTGTTGCATGTTGGGTGGCGTGCGCGCGGGGGCCGTGGGAATGCTGCTGATGCTCTCCCCGGAACTGGTGCGTTACTTCCCCTCGGAGATGACAGAGCCGGTTTATCTTTTCGGCATCTTCGGATGGATGTATGCGATGGCACGCATCATCATTGACCAAGAGCGCTCTGTCTCAGTGGTGGCCTTGGGGGCCTTGATGCTCACCATCACACTGCTCTCGCGTCCGGTTTTACAGCTCATCGCGCCTGCTGCGCTGTTGGTATGTGTAGGTTACATCGCCTACGGGATGATCTCGGGCAGCGAGGTATCGCGCAGCAACTGGCGCCTGCGTGCGCCAGTCATTGCATGGAGCATCGGCATGGCGCTGATTCTTCCCATTGCGCTGATTGTCAAAAACGGGATTGTTTTCGGTCTTTGGGGCATGGGAACAGGATCAGGGACTGGGCTTTATCTCGGTACACACCCACTGTACCAAGGTGCTGAGCCAGGGTTTCTGGGTTTCATTTATGACATCAATGCAATGATCGGTCTGGCAGGCCATGCAGGCAGCCACCTCACCATGGACGGCGACCGAGCAGCGAGAGCGGCCGCTGTGTGGCAACTTCAGCGAATGTCCATCGCTGATGGAACGATGTTCTTCCTGCGGAAATTATGGTGGTGGCTGGCACACCACCCCGCGCAGATCGAGGCTTTTGGAGGTTTCCTGCGCAAGGTGCGCTTTTTCGAACTGCTCGTGGTGCTCGCTTCCATCGGCTGGTTCGTCTATGGATGGCTTCGAAAAACAGGTTCACACAACCAGAGGGCAGTGCCCCGAACGCAGTTCGCGGGGTGCTTGCTTGTCATGTTTCTGCTAATGCTTTGCCAGCTGCTGCCCATTCTGCACAACAGCCGCTACAGCTCGGTATTGCTGGATCCCTGGCTCATTGCGCTGACTGCTTTTGGCATCGCACACCTCACTGCCACCATTCATTGGGAGGGCGCGATTCATAGAGATCGCTGGGCCATCGGTCTGACATCTCGCGAAGGCGCCTCTCTTTGGCCTCCTATAGGGACACTCGCGCTCATCGTGTTGATCACGTTTGCTGGTTACAACGCTGTCAAAAAACGCGAAACTATCTCGGTAGACCCAAAACACATGGGCCAGACTCTGACACGCCTCCACATCCAAGACAGTCGCCGCATCGAGACATTTGGCATGCAACCCCAAAGCAATCATGAGTGGGTCATTCAAGAGTCTCCCGCTGCACTGCACGTGCGGATTGAGCGTGAAGATGTCCAAACTATAAGCTCCGCCCAGCCCATCAACGCTTTGTGGCATACAGACATCGCTCTAAGGTCGAACAGCCATCGTTGCCGCAAGGCTGAGGTGGCCTATTTCACGGCTGACGGCCGCATCCTGCAGCCCAGTCAGCGACTCCCCTTACAACACCCCATTCAAGCAGACGGCAGTATCCATAGCTTGATCACCCACGCAAATCATGAACTTCGGCCGAATGAGCCGGGTAGTCTGCGTATCGTATTGCATTGCCCCATTGGCACATCCGTAGATTGGCGGGGCACCCGGCTACTTGAGAGCCGTCATGCTTGGGATGCCAGTTCCCACATTCAACACTGAGTCGCAATATGAGCTTTACCCTGAGTGCATTCACATTTCTGTGCGTGCTTTGCATTTCTATCGGTCAGCTATTGTTCAAAAAAGCTGCCTCCGCCCTACCGTCAGTCTTCTCGGTGGCTGCGCTGCTGCAAAACGGCTGGCTCATCGCCGCGCTAGCCCTTTACGGCGTGACCACACTGGGCTGGATCTGGATTTTGCGCCACGCCCCCTTGCACTTGGCTTACCCGTTCATGGGCCTGGCTTTCCTGATAGTCCCAACACTTGCTTGGCTGTTTCTGGGTGAGCCCATGCATTGGCGTACGCTCACAGGCGGCGTACTTATCATGGCCGGCGTGGCGCTGGCCTCCACCAGTTAAGGAACTGCACTCCATGCGCATAGCCGTCGCTATTCCCTGCTACAAAGTCACGCAACATGTGCTCGGTGTCATTCAAGGCATCGGCCCTGAAGTTCACACCATCTATGCCGTAGATGACGCTTGCCCAGATGGCAGTGGCCGTTTCATCGAAAAGCACAACCAAGACCCACGAGTACGCGTGTTGTTCAACCCCGAAAATCGGGGCGTGGGTGGCGCTATCGTGACTGCATACAAGGCAGCGATTGCCGATGGCGTGGACATCGTGGTGAAGATTGACGGTGACGGACAGATGAACCCCGCCCTGTTGCCTCAATTTGTGCGGCCGCTCCTGTTGGGGGAGGCTGACTACACCAAAGGCAACCGGTTCTTCCGCCCCGAGTCTGTGCAAAGCATGCCGCCTGTCCGGCTGTTTGGAAACGCCGTGCTGTCCTTCATGACCAAGCTCAGTTGCGGTTACTGGAACATCATGGATCCCACCAATGGGTACACGGCTGCCCGCACCTGCGTGCTGGCTGAATTGCCTTTGGACAAACTGGAACAGCGGTACTTCTTTGAAACCGACATGTTGTTCCGCCTCAATACGCTGCGTGCCGTGGTCAAAGACATTCCCATGGACTCGGTCTATGCGGACGAAGAGTCCAATCTCAAAATCGGCAAGGTTTTGCCTGAATTTTTGAAGAAACATGCGGCGCGCCTGTGGCGCCGGTATGTGTACAACTACCTGGTCCGTGACTTCAATGTAGGCAGTCTCTACAGCCTCTTTGGCACGTTGCTGGTACTGGCAGGATCTGCTTTTGGCAGCGTGCACTGGCTCAACAGTGCGCACTCCAATCACCCGGCCACCAGCGGTACCGTCATGCTGGCAGCGTTGCCCATCATGATTGGGATTCAGTGCCTGATTGCGTTTCTCCACTACGACGTGAGCAACATTCCCACCGAGCCCCTGAGCCGTTCGCTGTCCATGCCTTCGGCAGATGAGTCTTGAGCTGTGACTGTGGCATCCCCCCACCTTGCTTCCGGCCCATTTCCACGCCAAGGTATCCGGCCGTTCCTGGCGTTATGGGCACTGCTGGCCAGTGCCTATGCCGTATGGCTGATGACGTTCTGGCCAGGAGTGTTGGGCGAAGACAGCGTCGCCATCTTGCAAGAAGTGCAAAACCCTGATGCCTTCCGATCCGGCAAAACGGTGGTCTGGTACTACTTTGTAAAGTTGCTGTACGGAGGGTCGGGGCGCGTCGAGATTCCAGTAGCAACGGCATTGATACTGTGTGCCGCCATGTTGGCCCGTATCCTCGCTTGGTGCTGGGCACAACGACTGCACAAGACACTGATGTTTGGATTGCTCGCCATCGCGCTGGCACCCCACATGGTGTATTTCATGGGCACGCTATACCCAGACGGTTTGTTCGCCGTCGCATCTGCCGCCTTGCTGTTCGAGGTATGGCTGTGCGTGCAACGCAGGACTGCATCCCCTGCCAGCTTGATCATGCTGGCTCTGGCTTTGCCCTTCGCGGTGTTCCTGAGGCCCAATGGACTGGTCTTCCTGGCCCCCGTGCTGCTCGCCTGCTGGTGGCTTGATACACGCAGCCGCCTGTGGACACTCCTCATCGCCGCAGCATGGTCGGCCCTCGTTATGGCGGGCAACCAAGTGCACAAATCGACCACGCAGGAGACACAGTTCCCACTTGCGGCCTTTGAAACGGCAGGGTTTCTCCAAACGCGGGCGATGAACGAACTGTGGGCTTTGTACCCGCACATGAACGATCCATGGGTTCTGCAGAAGCCTAAAGTTTCTCCGGCCACATTGGAGGCCTTGGGGCGCCAACGCCCACTGGAAAAAATCCAACAATACCGAGATCCGGCTTATTGGGACATGCTGGTCTTTCACCCTGAAGGCCCGCAATTGGGCGCGTTGTCTGATGAAGACAAGCGCACCGTGGTCCGCGAATTTTGGACCTACAACTTGTGGCAAAACCTCCCGGACTTCATGGGCAGCCGGGTGAATGTGTTTGTCTCTTCAGCCTTGGCACAGGGCGGCTTCCCTGCCCTGTCATATGCGACCAATGTGCTCCCTAGGGTGTCCTCACAATCCACCTACCGCGTCTGGCAGTGGTCAACGCTAGAGCACTGGCTGCAAAAAGTACATGCAAAGAGCTACACCTGGCGTTGGCTGTTATGGACGCCTTGGTTGGGCTTCCTGTTATTGCTCTGGGCGAGTATCCGAGGTATGCGCCGGGCGGAAGCAGGTTTATTGCTCATCAGCATTCCGATGCTCATACAGTGGGGCGGTGTGTTCGTGTTTTCTATTGCTGGGGAGTACCGCTACCTCTTGCCATTTTTTACGCTTCCTTTGGCGCTACTTCCAGCCATGGCCATGTCACGTTCAACACATCAACGCACGGACACGCAGGCGCCGTTTTGACGGTCGACGCCTCTACAGGCTAGACGCAGCTTGGTAATCATGTCGATGACCATGATCCTTGCCCAGTTCACAGAGCTGCTGTCGGCGCGAACGTACTTATCCGGATAAGCCCACCGGCACCGGTTTTTCCAACAATATTGAAGAGCACTACGGCGCTACGCCACCTATCGCAAAGTTTCTACGATGAAACAAAAACTCCACTGGATTCAGGCGTTGCGCGGCTTTGCTGCGCTCATAGTGCTCTTCTTTCACATGCGCCCGCACTGGGAACTGACGCCGGTGCTGGCAATTTTCAGCGGCGTCACCCAATGGGGGTTTTCAGGGGTCGATATTTTCTTTGCGTTGAGTGGATTTGTCGTTTATCGATCAGCACGTAACGCAGTCCCAGAACAAGGCATATGGCTTTTTGTGAAAAGACGCCTACTGCGCATTTATCTGGGCTACTGGCCGGTGCTGGTTCTGATTGCACTGACGACGGTTCTGGTCTACCAGAGCAGTCTGCCACCGCTGAAAAAAATCGTCTTCAGCTCACTCTTGCTCTACCCCAATATATGGGACAACTGGGTACCCCCGGCCTGGTCTTTGAGCATGGAAATTTATTTCTATCTCTGGATTGCAGGGATTGCATTACTGCCCCAGCGTCATCAAGTGAAAGCCATTGTCTGTGGCATCGCGATCTTGGCTGCCTGGGGTATCGGCTGGCTTGTGGCAGACCGCGGTGCAGTGTTTGTGGGTCAGCAACCGTTGCGGTATGTCCTCACAGGTTTGGGAATTGAATTTCTCGCAGGGGCACTGGTTGCCCACGTCTATGAAAGCAAACCTCGCTTTGTCCAAAGACCTTACCTCGCACTGTTGATCTGCGGCGTGCTGATGGCGGCAGGCGTTGGCTTGGGAACAACATCGCCCTACTTTGATCGAGTGGAGATCATGCGAGTCGCAAGTTTCGGAGTCATGGGAGTTTCCGCTCTGGTCGCTGCACTGGCGTTAGAGCAGACCAGCCACACACCTCCCACTTGGCTCGTGAAAGTAGGCGATGCTTCTTACAGCCTTTACTTGCTGCACACCTTCCTTCTCGATATGAGCGGCAAAGTGCGCATGCATTTGGGAATCACCTCGTCAGAAGTTCTGGTCGTATTTTTGCTGTTGCTGCCTGTCGCCATCGTGTTGGTCAGCATGCTTTGGTACGCCAGAGTTGAGAAGCCCATCATGAAGGCAGTACTTTGAAGAATCTAGCGAATCACCCAACTCAGTCATTCAGCCAAGTCACTGGCGTTTTCACCGACATCGACGACACCCTCACCACCGACGGCGCCATCACTTCCGATGCGCTGGAAGCGCTGGGCAAGCTCAAGGCAGCCGGGCTGCACGTGATCGCCATCACTGGCCGGCCCGTGGGCTGGAGCGAGCCCTTTGCGGGCAGCTGGCC
>ERZ650302.664-NODE-664-length-19128-cov-22.089184_pt1 | contig 19128 bp, 18 predicted proteins | sample MGYA00376238_ERZ650302 | MGnify/ENA primary metagenome ERZ650302 (study PRJEB26733, sample SAMN07839298) | wastewater metagenome | biome: urban; feature: wastewater treatment plant; material: waste water | place: USA: North Carolina | collected 2016-04-28 ... | reverse complement strand
ACTTCTACGCCATCACGCGCTACAACTGGTCCAGCTACTACGCCATGGCGGTGATTGAGCTGGGGCGCGAAGTGGCCGCCGCACGCAACGCGACTTTGGCCTCCAGCCGCTGACACGCCACGAAGGCGGAGCCCGGCGGCTGCCGGGATCCACCGCTATCAAGGCCGCTGCATGTTGCAGCTGTGCGGCTGCTGCGCCTTGGCCGCAGGAATCTGCCGCACCACGCGGAAGCCATAACCCGAGCCTTCCACATCAAACTTGACGCCCGGCGCGCCCTTCTTGTCCATCACACCCACGGCCAGGGCTTGCTGAAACTGGTGGTCGGCAGCGCGCATGGTGCCGCCCTGCCCCGCTAGTTGCACGCTGGCCTTCTCCATTTGCCGCGCCACGGCCACCACATCGGTGGAGCCGGCCCGCTCCATCGACTGGGCCAGGGCCTCGATCATGAGCTGCATGCGCATGTGCACATAGTCGTCCTGCGGCTTGGGAAAGCGTTCGCGGAAGGACTGGTAGAACGCCTCGCTCTGCGCACCCGGCACATTGGGCAGCCAGTCGGCCACGGCCACCACCTTGCCAATGCCCGCATCACCCATGGCGGCGGGCGCGCCCAGGGCGTTGCCATAGAAGGTGTAGAAGCTGCCTTCGTAGCCCACCTCGCGGGCGGCTTTCACCAGCAGGGTCAGGTCGTTGCCCCAGTTGCCGGTGACCACCGCCTGCGCGCCGCTGCTCTTGATCTTGACGGCGTAAGGCGCAAAGTCTTTGACGCGGCCCACCGGGTGCAGCTCGTCGCCCACCACCGCCACGTCGGGGCGCTGCGCGGCCAACTGCTTCTTGGCTTCGCGCAGCACAGCCTGGCCAAAGCTGTAGTCCTGGCCAATCAGGTACACGCTCTTGAGGGCTTTGTCCTCGCGCATCACCTCCATCAACGCGGCCATGCGCATGTCGGCGTGGGCGTCAAAGCGGAAGTGCCAGAAGCTGCACTTTTCGTTGGTGAGGATCGGGTCCACCGCCGAGTAGTTCAGGAACAGCACGCGTTTGCCGGGTTCACGCTCGTTGTGCTTGTTGATGGCTTCGATCAGCACCGCAGCCGTGGCCGACGAATTGCCCTGCAGGATGACCTGCGCGCCGTCATCAATTGCTGCGCGCAGGGCCGACAAGGCTTCTTCGTTCTGGCCCTTGCTGTCATAGCGTTCCAGCACCAGCGGGCGCTTGCCGCCAGCCGCAGCGGGCAAGGCCACACCACCGCGCGCATTCACACGTTCCATGGCCCAGTACACGTTGCGAAACACCGCCTCGCCTGTGTTGGCAAAGGTGCCTGAAAGGCTTTCGATCAAAGCCACCTTGATGGGTTTGCCCGCAGGGGCGGCAGCGGCAGGCGCTGTGGTCTGGGCCCAGCCCGACGCCACGGGCGCCAGGCCCATCACTGCTGCGCCGGCGACGGCACAAACAGCCCGAAATAGTGCTGCACGGCGCCATTTCAAGCCCGCAGTCTGCAATTTATTCATGCTCATTTTTCCCTTGAAATCCTGCGGCGGCGCACACACCTCCTGTGCATGCGGCGACCACGTCGAGAGCCGCGCAGTGTATAGGAGTCTCCATGTTCTTCACCCCCGTCATCCGCCGCGCCGCTTACACCCACACACCCCGCTCTGCCGACCTGGCTTTGCAACGTTTTTTGATGGGCACGCTGGGGGCAACCGCTGGTGGTACCAGTCAGCCAGCGGGCTACACCGTTACCCAGGATGACAAGCACACCACGCTGCAACTGGATGTGCCCGGTCTGTCACGCGAGCAACTGAACATCACCATCGAAGGCAATGTAGTCAAAGTGCAAAGCGTGGAAGGCGCGCCCCGCAGCGTTCAGCGCGCCTGGGAACTGGCGCAGGACATTGACACCGCCGCCAGCACTGCCAAGCTTGAAAACGGTGTTCTCACACTGACCCTGGCCCGCGTGGAGCCCGCCAGCAAAGCCACTTCGCTGACCATCCACTGAACCGCGGCGCACGCCGTCAAAAAGGCCGCTTTCGCCACGATCGAAAGCGGCCTTTTTGCGTTCTGTCCCGCAGCAGCCGAGGGCGGCCACAACCTCCCGGCTATTCGTGGCGCAAGGCGTCGATGGGGTCCATGTGCGCTGCACGGCGCGCCGGGAAGTAACCAAACACCACGCCGATGCCTGCTGAAAACACAAACGACAGCAGGTTGACCGCAGGATTGAACAGGTAGGGCACACCCATCACCTGCGCCAGGCCCAGCGATGCCACGGTGGCCAGCACAATGCCCACCAGGCCGCCCAGCGCAGCCAGCACCACCGCCTCGATCAGAAACTGCAGCAGCACCTCGCGCTCCAGCGCGCCAATGGCCAGGCGCAGACCGATTTCGCGGGTGCGCTCCGTCACGCTCACCAGCATGATGTTCATGATGCCAATGCCACCCACCAGCAGGCTCACGGCGGCCACCGCGCCCAGCAGCGTAGTCATCACCTTGGTGGTGCCCGCAAAGGTGTCGGCCAACTGCTTGGTGTCGAGCACGTTGAAGTTGTCCTCATCGGTGTCGGCCAGCTTGCGCAGCTCGCGCAGCAACTGGGTCAGGGCACTTTTCACACGCGCCGGGTCGCTGCCGTCCTGCATGGACACCAGCAGCGTGTTCACGCGGGTGTTGCCCGTCACGCGCCGTTGCAGGGTTTTGAGGGGGATCAGCACCGTGTCGTCCTGGTCATTGCCAAACGCCCCCTGGCCCTTGGAGCCGAGCACGCCCACCACTTCGCACGAGAACGCCTTCACGCGCAGTTGCTCGCCCACCGGGTCGCGGCCGCCATACAGCTCGCGGCGAATGGTCTCGCCGATCAGGCACACGGCGGCCCCGGCACGCAGTTCGGGGTCCGTGAACGTGCGACCTCCGGCCTGAACCGTCCAGTTGCCCGTCTGCAGCCAGGCATTGGTGCTGCCGATCACGCTGGTCGTCCAGTTGCGCCCGCCTGCCACCACCGTGGCGCCTGCACGCGCTTCTGGCGCCACCGCCAGAATGCCGCCGATCTGCTGCGCAATCGCGTCGGCATCAGTGTCCTTGAATGACGGCGCACCCGTGCCACCACCCGGCCCCATGCGCTGGCCTGGCCGCACTTGCAGCAGGTTGGTGCCCAGGCTGGAGATTTGCGTCTGCACAGCCAAGGTGGCGCCGTTGCCCAGCGTCACCATGGTGATCACCGCGCTCACCCCGATCACGATGCCCAGGATGGTGAGGAACGAGCGCATCAGGTTGCGCCGGATGGAGCGCAACGCCAGCAAGATGGTGTTGAACAGCATCACGCGACTCCCTGGCTGGCGTGAGCAGCCACCACCGGGGCGGGCTTGCCACGCAGCCCGACCGGGTGAGGGTTGAGGGTGTCCGAATCCACCACGCCATCGACAAACCGCACCATGCGGCGCGCGTATTCGGCCATATCGGGCTCGTGCGTCACCATCAGCACGGTGATGCCCTGCTCGGCATTGAGCCGCCACAGCAGTTCCATGATTTCGTGGCTGCGTTGGGTGTCGAGGTTGCCGGTAGGCTCATCGGCCAGAAGCACCACGGGCTCGGTCACGATGGCCCGGGCAATCGCTACGCGCTGCTGTTGCCCGCCCGAGAGTTCGGCCGGGGTGTGATGCTCCCAGCCTTTGAGCCCCACCGCCTCCAGCGCCCGTGCGGCAGCCGCCTTGCGCGTGGCCGCAGATTCGCCCCGGTACAGCAGCGGCAACTCCACATTCTCTTGCGCCGAGGTGCGCGCCAGCAGGTTGAAGCCCTGAAACACAAAGCCGAAATAGCGGCGGCGCAGCAGCGCGCGCTCGTCGCGCGAGAGGGCCTCGACATGCACGCCCTTGAACAGGTATTCGCCGGTGGTGGGCCGGTCCAGGCAACCCAGCGTGTTCATGGCGGTGGATTTGCCCGACCCGCTGGGGCCCATGATGGCCACGAAGTCGCCTTGCGCAATGCGCAAGTCCACCCCTTTGAGGGCCTGGAAGGCCAGCGCCCCTTCGCCATACACCTTGGTCACGCCACGCAACTCGATGATGGGCGCCTCGGCTGGCGGGCGCCCTGGTTCTGCCTGCGGGGCGGTCATGGTGCCGCCTTGCCCATGCGCTGGTCGGTGATCACCTGCGCACCGGGCTCCAGGCCCTCGGCGCTCACCTCGGTCATGCGGCCATCGCTAATGCCCACCTTCACGCTCACGGGCTGCGGCACACCGTCCTGGAGCAGCCAGATCTGGCGCGTCTGCCCGGCGCCAGGCCCTGCGCCCCCAGCCGTTTTGCGGCTGGCGTTGCGTGGCGGGCCGGGCATGAGCTGCGAGACGATGCCGCGGTTGGCGCTGGCAGGCTTGCCAGCCGCCTCGGCGCCCGCCTGAGCGGGGGTAAAGCGCAAGGCGGTGTTGGGCACCAGCAGCACGTCGTTGCGCTCGGTGGAGGTGATGGTGGCCGCTGCCGTCATGCCGGGGCGCAGGCTCAGGTCGCTGTTGTCCACGTCCAGCCAGGTGATGTAGGTGACGACGTTGTCAGTTTTGGTGGAGCCAAACGACACGCGCGTGACCTCGGCCGGGTAGCGGCGCGAGGGGTAGGCGCTGACGGTGAAGCTGGCCTTTTGCCCCACGGTGAGCGAGCCCACATCGGCCTCGTCCACGCTCACATCCAGCCGCAGGCGGGTCAGGTCTTCCACCACCGTGAACAGCGTCACCGCTTGCAGCGATGCAGCCACGGCGTTGCCGGGCTCGACACTGCGGGTGAGCACTACACCGTTGATGGGCGAACGGATCGATGCCTTCGAGAGATTGGTTTCGTCGGTAGAGAGGGCCGCACGGGCGTCATCGACCGATGCACGGGCACTGGCCTCGTCGGCCTTGGCGCGGTCCAGCGTGGCCTGGCCGGCATCCAGTTCGGTGGCAGACGGCACCTTGCCGCCCGACAGGCGCGCCACTTCCTGCAAACGCGCCAGTCCCGCGGTGGCCTCTTTGGTGGTGGCCACGGCCTGCGCCAGCCGGGCCTGGGCAGCAGCCAGCGATGCACGCGAGCGCAGCACCTGCGCTTCGAGCTTGGCGGTGTCCAGCTCCACCAGCACCTGGCCCTTCTTGACCTTGTCGTTCACATCGACCAGCACGTTGCGCACGGTGCCCGAAAGCTCGCTGCCAATCGTCACCGACCGGGTGGGCTGCAAGGTGCCGTTGGCCGCCACGCTGAGCGTGAGGTTGCCGCGGCGCACTTCTTCCGTCACATAGCTGGGGGCGGCGTTGGCCGCCTTGCTGCTTTGCCAGGCATACACGCCCCCCGCAGCCACCAGCAAGGCAGCCACGCCAATCCACAGCGTGGTGCGCTGCCACCAGCGGCGCCGAGGCGCGGCCCCCAGCAACCCGGCCAGGCCTGCAGCCTGCGCCGATGCAGCCTTGGGAGATTTCACAGAAGTGTCAGGATGGTTCATGGATCAAGAATCAAAACAACAAGATAAAGAGCCCGTGGCCTGCGCCAGACTGCGCCCGCAGGGGCGCCAAGAGCGCCTGGCTATTGCCAGCCGCCGCCCAAAGCTTTGTAGAGCCGCACATGGTCCGCCGCCACGCTGGCCACCGTGGTCGCCACGCTGTCTTGTGCAGACAACTGCGTGCGCTGGGTTTCCAACACGGTGGCGAAATCAATCAGGCCACTGGCGTAGCGCTGCTGCGCCATCAGTGCGGCATTGGCGGCGGCATCGGCTGCGGCCTGCAGGCGCTGCAACCGTTCACGGTTGCCTTGCAAGGCCACCAGGGCATCTTCCACGTCCTTCAGGGCTGCAAGCACCGTGGCCTCGTACGCCACCCGCACCTGTTCCAGCGCGGCTTCTTGCGAACGCACCTGGGCACGGGCCGCGCCACCATCGAACAACGCCGCCGTCACACCGGCAGCGAGCGAACTGGTCACCGCATTGCCCGCCGTGAGCGCCCCCACGGTCAAGGCCCTGAGTCCCAGCGTGCCGCTGAGCGAAAAATCCGGGTAGCGGGCGGCATCAGCCTGCGCCACGCGCGCTGCGGCCGCTGCCACGCGGTGTTCTGCGGCGCGCACATCGGGGCGCTGGCGCAGCGTCTGGGCCGGAATATCCCAAGCCAGGTCGTCGGGCGGCAAGGGCACCATGGCCGTGGCCTCCAGCCGCGCGTTGAGCGCCGCCGGTGGCTGCCCCGTCAAAACTGCCAGGCTGTGGCGCGACTGGGCCAGGCTGCTTTGCAACGCCGGTATCTGGGCGGCGGTCTGCTCTGCCGCAGCCCGGGCCTGTTCGGCCACCAGCGAGGTGGTCAACCCGGCCTGCAGGCGCCACTGTGCAATCTGCAAGGTTTCTTGCTGGCTGGCCAGATTACTGAGAGCAATTTGCAGGCGCTGCTGCAGGCCGCGCAGCTCGATGTAATTCACGGCCACTTCAGCCGCCAATGACACCTGCACATCGGCCAGGCTGGCCTGTGCAGCGCGGGCATCGGCTTCAGAAGCATTCACCCCGGCCCGCAGGCGGCCGAATACATCGGGCTCCCAGCTGGCATCAAACCCGGCGCTGAAGCTGTTGCCCGTGCTGCCCGACGCCCGGCTGCGCTGCGCAGAGCCCGAAGCACCCAGCCGGGGCAAGGTGCCAGCCGTCTGCACATCCACCAGCGCGCGCGATTGCTGCAGTGCCGCCTGGGCACTGCGCACCGAGGTGTTGGCGGCCAGGGCCTCGCTGATCAGTGCCGTCAGTTCGGGGTCGCCCAGCCGCTCCCACCACTGCACCAGCGGCGTGGCAACGCCCCCTGCCCCAGCCGCTGACCAGCCGGCAGGCACTGCCACGGGCGGCAACTGTGCATCGGGCGGCTGCAAGGTGCTGCAACCGGCCAGCACCATGGCCAAAGCCAGCGCAGCACTGGCAGATGGCACACAGCGCGGCCAACGCCCAGCAGCGACAGGGGACTGGAAAGGGGAAGATTTCATGGATCTATTTGCAAATCATTCTCAGCAAAGTCCATTGTCACGGTTTCCCTTGTCGCTCTGAAGGCGCTTGTGTCAACCTGAGGTAAAGAAATCGAGCGGCTCGCGCCACCAGGCTTGTCGCCGGGACTGTGCGTGCTGATTTCACCCGCTCCACAGGCCACTGGGAGATGCGCGCGCCCTCCACCGGCGGGAGGGCCTCTGGCCGCTCACAGCGCCGTTGCAATACGAGTCTTTTAGGGCCCCGGCGCTTATTCAACAAGCGCCAGCAGCTATATTTTTAATAGCGAATAGCCCACAGGCCAGATCAGGCAGCAGGTGCCGTGATGGCATCCAGCGGCCAGCGCGGCTTCACGTCAAAAGCGTAGGCGGTGTTGGCCTGTTGCTGCCCCGCCTGCAGGCGCATGGCGGCGGCCATGGCAATCATGGCGCCGTTGTCGGTGCACAGGTGCAGTTCGGGGTAGTGCACGCGCACGCGGGCTTTGCTGCAGGCGGTGTTGAGTTGTTCGCGCAGCAGCCGGTTGGCACCCACGCCGCCCGCCACCACCACGCGCTGCAGGCCCGTCTGCTTGAGGGCTGCCAGGGTCTTCTTCACCAGCACTTCCACAATCGCGGCCTCGGTGCTTGCGGCCAGGTCGGCCTTGCGGGCTTCTAGCTCGTCGCCCAGCTTCTTGGCCTGGGTGAGCACGGCGGTCTTGAGCCCCGCGAATGAAAAATCCAGATCGCCGCTGTGCAGCAAAGGCCGTGGCAGCTTGAAGGCCGTGGCATCACCCTGCTGCGCCATGCGCGACAAGGCGGGCCCGCCGGGGTAGCCCAGGCCCATGAGCTTGGCGGATTTGTCAAACGCTTCGCCCGCCGCATCGTCAATGGTTTCGCCCAAAATTTCGTAGCGGCCCACGCCATCGACCCGCATGAGCTGGGTGTGGCCGCCCGACACCAGCAGTGCGACGAAGGGGAATTCAGGCGGGTCAGCGCTCAAGAAGGGTGAAAGCAAATGCCCCTCCAAGTGGTGCACGCCCAGCACGGGTTTGCCCAGCGCCGCGCCCAGGGCGCAGGCCACGCCCGCGCCCACCAGCAGGGCACCGGCCAAGCCTGGGCCCTGCGTGTAGGCCACCACGTCCACATCGGCCAGGGTTTGGCCGGCATCGGTCAACACCTGGGTGGCCAGCGGCAGCACGCGGCGGATGTGGTCGCGGCTGGCCAGCTCGGGCACCACGCCGCCGTAGGCCTGGTGCATTTCAATTTGGCTGTGCAATGCGTGCGACAACAGCACGGGCACGCCAGTGTCGGCAGAACGCACCAGCGCCACGCCCGTTTCATCGCAAGAAGATTCAATACCCAGGATCAGCAGACTCATGCCCTGAGTGTAAAACCCCTGCCCTGGCGCAGCATGGCGCTGCGCCCCAAGCCCGCACGCATGCACAGCTACGCGCCTAGACGACCGCAGGCTTACCAGCGGTCTGAACGCATGCGCAGTTCCCAGACCCCGCCACGCAGTTCATACACGCCCACAGCGCCGTAGCGCTGCTCGGCCTTGTCGTCCACCGACACCACTTCCAGCTGCACGCGCTTGCCATCGACCATGAAGCCATCGCGGTTCAGCTCTTTCACCGCCAGGTTCACGCCGTTGAGCAGGTCCTGCCCCAGCGCCCCCAAGGGGCCGCTCAAAGGCTGCGCCACCCCGATCTTGATCGTGTCTGGCACTTTGCTGCAACCCGACAACAGGGCGCCAGCCACGAGTGTGGGAAGCAAGGCCAGGGCCAACGGAAAACGGCGACGCGCGATGGAATTCTTCATGCAACGGGCTCCAAATGAAAATGAATGGCAAAGTGCCCGGAGGTATAGGTGAGCTACGCGCTCCGCACCACCGGGTATCCCCTGCTGGGGTTACATTCATTAGCAATTGTTATGCCCTGCAAATGCAGCCATCACGGTGCGTGGGCTGCCTGCGGGTCTGCCACCAGGGCTGCCGTGGCAAAGCACGGGCCCTGGTGCCCACCGTCAGGCCTTCGGGTTGAAGGCCAGCGAGACTGGCGCGGCCTGCTGGTCAGCGTCGGGCCAGCGCTGGGAAATGGTCTTGATCTTGGTGTAAAACCGCGCGGCGTCGGGCCCGTACAAATGTCCCTCACCAAACTTGGAGCGGCGCAGGCCGCCGAAGTTGAAATACGCAGCCGGCAGCGGCACAGAGACATTCACGCCGATCATGCCGGACTCCACCTCGGTCATGAAGCGGTGCGCCGACTTGCCGTCGCGCGTGTAGATCACCGAACCATTCCCAAAATCGTGCGCGTTGGTGATGGCGATGGCCTCGTCCAGCGTCATGGGCCGCATGATGGCGCGCACGGGGCCGAAGATTTCTTCCTTGTACATCTGCATGTCGGTGGTCACGCGGTCAAACAGCGTGGGGCCCACGTAGTAACCGTTGGCGTGGCCGGGCACCTGAAGGCCGCGCCCATCGAGCAGCAGTTCACCACCATCCTTGATGCAGTTTTCAATGGCCTGCAGCACCGCCTGCTTGGACTGGGCAGATACCACGGCACCAAAGTCGGCCTGGGGGTCGTTGTAGGGGCCCACCTTCAGGGCCTTGGTCTTTTCAATCACCAGCTCCCGCAGGCGATCTGCGGTAGCCTGACCCACGGGCAGCAGCAGCGACACGGCCATGCAGCGCTGGCTGGCCGAGCCAAAACCCGCCGCCACAAAGGCGCTGGCAGCAGCGTCCAAGTCTGCGTCAGGCATGACCACCATGTGGTTCTTGCCGCCCGTAAAAGCCGCCACGCGCTTGTTGTGTGAAGTGCCCTTTTGGTACACGTACTCGCCCACGGCGGTGGAGCCGACAAAGCTCACGCCCGCAATGCCGGGGTGCTCCAGGATTGCGTCCACCATCTCCTTGTCGCCCTGCACCACGTTGAACACGCCATCGGGCAGGCCGGCCTCTTTCCACAGGCGGGCAAACTCCAGCGCCGCAGTGGGCACTTTTTCAGAGGGCTTCCACACCACGGCATTGCCCACCGAAATGGCCATGGTCATCATCACCGCAGGCACCATGATGGGGAAGTTGAACGGTGTGATGGCCCCCACCACACCGATGGGCGTGCGCATTGAAAACACGTCAATATCACCGCCCACGTTGGTGGCGAATTCGCCCTTGGTCACGTGGGGCGCGTTCACGGCAAATTCGATGCCTTCGATGGCGCGGCCCAGTTCCCCCTTGGCGTCTGCAATCGTCTTGCCGTGTTCGCGCCCGATCACCTCGGCCAGCAGGTCCAGGTTGGCAATCATCAGCTCACGCAGCTTGAAGATCACCGCCTGGCGCGCCGCGTGGGACGCACGGCCCCAGCGCTTGCCCGCCTGCGTGGCGACGTCCACCGCACGGTCGAGGGTGGCACGGTCCGCGTAGTCGCAGCGTGCAATCTCTTGCCCGGTGGAAGGGTTGAAAACGGGGCCGGTGCGCCGGCCGGTGCCAGCTTCGGGTTGCCCGGCGATGAAGTGTCCAATGAGCTGCGTCATGATGTGCGAAAGGTGGGGAGGATGCGGGCCAGGCGCTCAGGCCTGGCAGGGTTGCAGCGGCCGGGCCGTGCGCTTATTTCTTGACCAGCGAGCACTGCGACTGCGCCAGCGGCATGAAAGCGGTGTTGGCCGGGATGGTGCCCAGGATGTTGTAGTAGTCCCACGCGGCCTTGGACTGTGCGGGCTTCTTCACTTCCACCAGCAGCATGTCGTGCACCACGCGCCCGTCGGGGCGAATGCTGGCGTTGCGCATCACGTCGTCCTTGATGGGCAGCTCGCGCATCTTGGCCGCCACGGCGGGGGCGGCATCGCTTTTGGCGGCAGCCACTGATTTCAGGTAGTGCAAAACGCTGGAATACACGCCCGCATGCACCTGGTTGGGCTTGACCTTGTGCACCTTTTCAAAGCGTGACGAGAACGAACGCGTCTGGTCGTCCTCACCGAGCCCGGCCTGGTGCCGGTGCTGCCCGAAGTGGTGGACGTGACGCGCGACTTCTGGCTGGTGGCCCCGGCCGAGCGGCGCGAGCTGGCCCGCATCAAAGCCCTGTGGGACTACCTGCGCCGCGTGACCGAGCTGAACCAGGATTTTCTGATGGGCCAGTCTGCCGAAATCCAGTGGGTGCCATGACGGTGGCGCGGGGTGAGCCCCACCGCCCACACTATCAAAAAGATAGCTACTCGCGCTTATCAGATGAGCGCTGCAGCCTCAAAAGACCAAAACCTGGAGAGCCCGCAGCCACAAGGGCTGCGCACCGCTGTGGCGCGGGCGAAGTGGTCAACGCCCGCCGTTGATGTACTGCTCCAGCTGCTCGATGATGAATTTCTGCTCGGAGATGATGTCTTTGACCAGGTCACCGATCGAGATCATGCCCACCAGCTTGTCGTTTTCAACCACGGGCAGGTGGCGCAGGCGGTTGGTGCTCATGAGCTGCATGCACTGCTCACTGGTCTGGTGCAGGCGCACGTAAAGCACATCGGGGGTCATCACGTCACGCACCTGGGTGGCGGCAGAGGTGCGGCCCAGCAGGGCGATCTTGCGGGCGTAATCCCGCTCGGTGAAGATGCCCACGATGCGGTCCGCGTCCTGCGTGACCAGCAGGGCACCAATGCCCTTTTCGGCCATCAGGCGCAGGGCATCCAGCACGGAATCTTCGGGGCGCACGGTGTGCACGGTGGTGTCGGGTTTGGATTTGAGGATCTCGGCAACAACGGTCATGGCAACCTCCCTGTAGAGCGCGAAGCACGCACAGCCATTTCAGCCCATCTGTGCTGGCAATGCAACCGTAGTTGCAACCACATCCACATCCACATCCACATCTACTGCCAAGCCACAGGGCAGCCCGCGCTCAGGCTCATCGCCCAAGCAAAAGGCCAGCGCCCCTGTGAGGGCGCTGGCCTTTGTGCGGCTATTGGGCATGTGCATACCAAGGTGGCCACAAGCGGCCACCTTCCGATGCGCCCGGTTACTTCGCTGCGCGTGCCTGCGCCACAGCGCCCTGCACTTCCTTCCACAGGGCCTCGCCCACGTTGGCGGCGATGCCAGCGTTCACGGCGGCCAGCTTTTCGCGCATGCGGCTGGCTTCGGCGGCGGGCAGCTCGTTCACCTGCATGCCCTTGGCCTTCAGGTCGGCCAGGGCCTTGTCGGCTTCAGCGCGGGTGTCCTGGCGCTCAAAGTCGCGGCTCTTCTTGGCCGCGTCCAGCAGCACCTTTTGCTCAGCCTTCGAGAGGCCATCCCAGTACTTCTTGCTCACCAGCACGATCCAGGGGCTGTAGACGTGGTTGGTCACCGTGAGGTACTTCTGCACCTCATAGAACTTGCTCGACAGGATGGTGTTGTAAGGGTTCTCCTGGCCGTCCACCGTCTTGGTCTCCAGCGCGGTGAAGAGTTCCGAGAACGGCAGCGGCACGGCGTTGGCGCCCAGGGTCTTGAAGCTGTCGAGGAAGACGTTGTTCTGCATCACGCGCAGCTTGATGCCGTCCATGTCTTCGAGCTTGTTGACCGGGCGCTTGCTGTTGGTGAGGTTGCGGAAGCCGTTCTCCCAGTACACCAGGCCCACCAGGCCCTTTTCCTGCAGCTTGTCCATCACCTTCTGGCCCACGGGGCCGTCCAGCACCACGTCGGCCTCTTTGGCGTTGTTGAACAGGAAAGGCGTGTCCCAGATCGCCATCTCTTTGGTGATGCCCACCAGCGTGGCGGTGGAGCCCACCATCATCTCTTGCGCACCGCCAATCAAGGCTTGCTGCATCTGCAGGTCAGAGCCCAGCGCTGCCGCACCGATGGCGCGCACACGCATCTTGCCGCCCGAGGCTTTTTCCACCTCTTCGGCAAACAGCTTGGTGGCGCGGCCCTGGTTGGAAGCCTCGTTGAGCCCGTAGCCGAAGCGGATGATGCGCGGCTTGAAGTCCTGGGCAGCGGCCTGGAACGAGGCAGCAAAAGCAGCCACCGACAAGGCGGCCAGCAGGGTGCGACGGAAAGTTTTCATGGTTGTCTCCATTGGCAAGGGAAAGAAAGGCACAGGAAAAAGAACGTGCAGCGTCGTCAACGCATCCACAGCACCGGCGCGGTCACGATCTGCGGAAAGACCACCAGCAGCGCCAGGATCAGCACGTAGGTCAACAAGAACGGGTTCACCCCCTTGATGACGCTGTGCATGGAGATGCGCCCCACCCCGGCCACCACGTTGAGCACGGTGCCCACCGGCGGGGTGATGAGGCCAATGGCGCCGTTGAGCACGAACATCAGGCCGAAGTAGACGGGGTCGATGCCTGCCTTGACGGCGATGGGCAGCATCACCGGCGCGAAGATCAGGATGGTGGGCGTCAAGTCCAGCGCCGTGCCGATCATCACCAGCACGATCATCATCACGGCCATCAGCAGCCGCGGGCTTTCCACCAGCGGGCCCAGCCACGCCGTCAGCACATTGGGCAGATCGGCCAGGGTGATCATGTAGCTGGCCACCTGGGCGCCAGCGCACAGGAACATCACGATGGATGTGGTCTTGGCGGCGCGCAGCAGCACACCGTAGATTTCAGGCACGCGCATTTCGCGGTGAATGAACAGCGCCACCATCAGCGCATAGAACGCGGCCACCACGGCGGCTTCGGTGGGGGTGAACACACCCGTCTTCATGCCACCGATGATGATGATGGGCATGAGCATGGCCCAGAAGGCGCGGGCCGTGGCGCGCAGGCGGTCTTTCACCGGCAGGGGCTGGCCCTGGGGCAGGTCCATGCCGCGCAGCACCCAGCGCCACGCAAAAATCAGCCCGGCCCCCATCATCAAGCCGGGCACGATGCCCGACACGAACAGCGCAGAGATCGACGTATTGGTCGTCACGCCATAGATCACGAACGGCATGGAAGGCGGAATGATGGGCGCGATGATGCCGCCCGAAGCAATCAGCCCGGCCGAGGTGTTCATGGGGTAGCCCTGCTGGCGCATCATGGGCAGCAGGATGGTGGCCAGCGCGGCGGTGTCGGCCAAGGCCGAGCCGCTCATGCTGGCCATGAGCACCGCAGCGCCAATGGCCACATAGCCCAGCCCGCCACGGATATGCCCCACCCAGGCCTGGGCCATGTCGATGATGCGGCGGCTGATGCCGCCGGAGTTCATCAACTCCCCCGCCAGGATGAAGAACGGCACCGCCAGCAGCGGAAAGCTGTCCACCCCCGCCACCAGGTTCTGGGCCAGCAACTGCGTGTCCCAAAAGTCCAGCACCCAGGCCATGCCAGCGCCCGTGAGCACCAGCGCCAGCCCCATGTTCATGCCCGTGCCCATCAGCACCAGCATGCCCACCGAAAAGACCACGAAGGCCATGGCTTCAGGCGTCATTCCCAGCATCATTCCACCTCCGCGCCGTGGCCCAGGTCCAGCGGCTTGCCGCGCACCAGTTCGACCAGGGCCATCACACCAATCGCCACGGCACACAGCAAGGCGGGCAGCGGCAGCAGTGCCACCGGGTAGCCCAGCACCACCGAATGGCTGTCCATGCCCACCACCACTTGCTGCCAGGCGCCCCAGCCCAGCATGGCGCAGGCGGCCATGACCAGCACACGGATCACCGCCGTGAGCAGCTTGAACGCCAGCGGCTTGCGCGCCAGCAGGCCCGCCAGGCTGGTGAAGGCCATGTGCTCACCCGCGGGGTAAGCGGCTGCGGCCCCAATGAAAACCATCCATACGAATAGCAGGCGCGACAGCTCTTCGCTGGCGGGAATGCCGCTGCCAAAGCCGTAGCGCAACACCACGTTGAAGAACACGGCAACGGCCATGGTTCCCAGGCACAGTGCCATGAGGATGTGCGCCACGCGCGCTGCGGGGTGCACGGGCGCCGGGGTGGGCGAATTCATGCAACCTCCTGCAGGGCGAGCCAGGCACAGGTCTGCTGGGCAAGGGTAGACAAAGGCAGCCCGGCGTCCAGGGTCAGCACGCCGGGCTCGCCCGCCGGAGACTCCAGCGTGGCGAATTGGCTTTCCACCAACGCGGCAGAAAAGAAATGCGTCTGGGCCCGGGCCTTGACGCGCACTTCCGCCTCAGCGCGGCCAATCTCCAGAAACGCAAAGCGCAGCGGGGGGCAGGCCGTACGGAGCCGGTCACGGTAGGCCTTTTTGAGTGCGGAGCACGTCAGCACCGCGCCTTGCGGGTGCGCCTGCAGCAGCTGGCCCAGCGTGGTGAGCCAGCCTTCCCTGTCGGCATCGGTCAGGGCGATGCCCTCGCTCATCTTGGCGCGGCTGGCGGGGCTGTGGTGGTCGTCGCCCTCAATCAGGGGCAGGCGAAGGGCCTGGGCCAGCGCCAAGCCCAGGCTGGACTTGCCGCAGCCTGCCACGCCCATGACCACCAGAAACAATGGAGATCCGTCGAAAGACATATTGGTAGCGCTATCCAATCAAAACCAAAAAAACGCACCTCAAACCCAGGTACGCTGAAACTCTAGGATTGGCCGAAGAAAGACCAAAATCAAGCGTCAAACGGTTGCCCGACCAGCGGGATAGCGCTATCCTAAATCGACTTCCAAGAACATTATTAGGGGTAAACCCTTGAACAAACCCGACACCAAACGCCGCTCCAGCGGCCGCATCACCCTGAGTGACGTGGCCAAGGCGGCGGGCGTGAGCCCCATTACCGCATCGCGCGCGCTGCGCGGCGAGCGCGGCGTGGCCCCCGAACTGGCAGACCGCGTGCGAGCCGCCGTGCAACAACTGGGCTATGTGCCTGACCCCGCCGCCCGCGCCCTCGCATCCCAACGCAGCGTGCAGGTGCCCGTGCTGGTGCCGCTGCTATCGAACGCGTTGTTCGTAGACGTGCTGGACGCCGTGCACCGCGTGCTGTTTCCGCTGGGCTACCAGGCCTTGATTGGCGTGACGCATTACGACCCGCAGGAAGAAGAGCAGTTGCTGCGCACCTACCTCGCGCACCGCCCTGCGGGCCTGCTGGTGACGGGGTTTGACCGCACCGAAAACGCGCGGCAGATGATTGCTGCCAGTGGTGTGCCGTGCGTGCACCTGATGGAAGTGACGGCTGCTGCCGGTGTGTATTGCGCAGGCTTTTCGCAGCACGATGCGGGCTACGCCATGGCCGAGCATTTGCTGCAACGCGGCTATCGCCACATCGCCTTTGCGGCTGCGCAACTGGACCCGCGCACCCTGCAGCGCGCCGAAGGCTACCGGCGCTGCCTGAAAAATGCGGGCGTGTACGACGCCAAGCTGGAAATCCTCAGCCCCGAGCCCTCCTCCATACGCCTGGGGGCTACGCTGCTCGAAGAAATCGTGCGCACCCGCCCGCAGGTGGACGCCATCTTCTTCTGCAACGATGACTTGGCCCAGGGCGGCCTGCTGGCGGCCCAGCGGCTGGGCGTTGCTGTGCCCGCGCAAGTGGCGATTGCCGGCTTCAACGACCTGGCGGGCAGCGACCAGATGGTGCCGCCCCTGACCACCGTGCGCACACCGCGTGCCGCGATGGGCGAGGCGGGCGCGAACATGCTGCTGGCATTGATGCGAGGCCACCCCCCAGAGAACAACTGCGTGAACCTGGGGTTTGAGCTAACGGTGCGGCAAAGCACCTGAAGCGCGCAGACGCTGAGTCAGTGGGCAGTGAGCGAACGCCGGGCGGAGGCCGCCCGCATTTCGCGGCGCAAGGCTACGGCACCAGGGCCCTTGATGGATGCAGACCCATCAATGCGGAATACCTGCACCGTGTCGGCCACAGACTTGGCCTGCTCTTGCAACTGCATGGCGGACGCCGCGTTTTCCTCTACCAGCGCGGCATTCTGCTGGGTGATGGTGTCCAGCTGAGCCACGGCGGCATTGACCTGCGAGATACCGCTGAGCTGCTCGTTGGAGGCGCCGTGGATTTCACTCATCAGCGAGTTCACGCGGCGCACCAGCTCCAGGGCCTCGGTCATGGTTTTCTGGGCGGAATCCGTCTTCACGTTGCCCTCTTGCACCTTGTTGGCTGAATCGTCGATCAGCTGGCGAATTTCTTTCGCAGCCGACAGGGTGCGGTGCGACAGGCTGCGCACTTCAGAAGCCACCACCGCAAAGCCCCGGCCCTGCTCGCCCGCGCGGGCGGCCTCGACGGCCGCGTTCAATGCCAGGATGTTGGTCTGGAAGGCAATGCTGTCGATCAGCTGCGTGATTTCGCTGATGCGGCCCGACGCCGTCTGAATCTGGTGCATGGTGTCTGCCACGCTGTTGACGGCCTCGCTGCTGCGCTCAGCTGCCGTAGTGGCCTGCGTGGCCAGCGAAGTAGCCTGGCGGGCAGACTCTGCAGTCTGGCGCACCGTACCGGTGATTTCTTCCATCGAGGCAGCCGTTTGCTCCAGGTTGCTGGCCTGAGACTCGGTGCGGGCTGACAGGTCCTGGTTGCCCTGGGCGATCTCCTGGGTAGAGACCTGCATGCGCTCCGCCTCCAGACGCGCATCGCGCACGATGGACAGCAAATTCACATTCAGTTGCGACAGCGCTTTTTGCAAATGCCCCACCGTGTCGTCACGCGACACCGTGATCTTCTGGGTCAGATCACCGGCCGCCATGCGGTTAGCCCACTTGAGCATCTGCTGCAGCGGCGACACCAACACCGAGTGCATGTAAACGCAATAGCACACCGCCAGCGCCACCACGCCCAGCCATGCGAGGCCAGAGGCCAAAGTCAGCCCCTGCCCACCCAGCTGAGCGGCAGCCATGGCAGCCGCAACCACCACGCCCATCCCCAGCAACATTTTGGAAAACACCCCCATGCGCAGTGCACCGTTCACACGCCCCCACAGGTTGTTCTTGATCACGCGCCCTGCGCGCAGTCCGTGCACCAACACACCGGCCTGCTTTTCAGCCTGCATGGTCTTGTAGAGCTGCTCGGCCTGCTGGATCTGGTCGCGCGAAGCCTGCGTGCGCACCGACATGTAGCCCACGGGTTGGTCACCCTCCATCAAGGGCGTCACATTGGCCATCACCCAGTAATAGGTGCCGTCTTTGCGGCGGTTCTTCACCGGTGCCGACCAGGGAATGCCTTTGCCGATGGTTTCCCACATGTCGCGGTACGCCTCTTCAGGCATGTCCGGGTGCCGCACGATGTTGTGGGGCTGCCCCAGCAGCTCTTCCTTGGCGTAGCCACTGACCTCCACAAACATGGGGTTGCAGTACAGGATGCGCCCCTGCAAGTCGGTGGTGGAAACCAAAGTTTCCCCTGCAGGAAAGGGGTACTCCCGGGCAACAACAGGCAGATTGACTCGCATGACACGTCCTCAAAAAATTTCGAACCCTGCCACCAGCAAAGACCCGACGGATGCCCCCAAGGGCCGCGCCAGCGCCAGATCAGCATACGTAAAAATGTGTTGCTCTGCCAACTGCTTGACCTCTATCAAGAGGCAAAACAACACTTAGCCAGAAAAAATATTATCATATTTATCACATAAAGACAACTTCCAGCGGAAAGACACCGCCAACGCCTGATTGGTTGCATGACCAAGCAAGACCGTACAGCGCGAACCGATCGCTACAGTGAATGAAAATTTCCAGCCTGAAGAGCTTCAATTTCTAGAATGAAAAGCCCAAAACACGCACGGAAAAAATTTCGCCATGAACTGCATCAAACCAGGTTTTCAGGTCAATTACGGCAACCCGCGCTTGGGGTAGCGATCGACAACAAATCATTTTTGCCGACTTACAATTTATTACCCTAAATACCCATGAGCGGAAGGGGAAGCAGGGGTCAAAGGGTTTCGCGCACTGAAACCGAGACGGCGTGCCAAACGCGCTCGCCCAACCAAAAGACTCGCAATGCAGCACGCCGAGCACTGCCGTCAAACGCCTCGCACCTGACCCAGTGCAACGAAACAAACGCCAAGCTCGTCACCCGAACCCGCTGGCCGCCATATAACCAGAAGTAGTCTGGGTTGCGAGAAAATAGCCACCCCACCCTTCCCAGTTCGGAACACTATGGCCATCAGCCAATACATCAAGGAAATCGGTCGCGGCCCGCGCGGCTCCAAACCGCTGACGCGTGAGCAGGCGGCCGACCTGTTTGGGCAGGTGCTGGACGGCAGCGTGACCGACCTGGAAATTGGCGCCTTTTGCCTGGCCATGCGCATCAAGGGTGAAACGCCCGAGGAGATGTGTGGCTTTCTGGACGCAACGCACCAGCGGCTGGCCAAGTTGCCAGCCACCAGCCGCCCCACCATCGTGCTGC
>ERZ650302.662-NODE-662-length-19158-cov-5.874732_pt1 | contig 19158 bp, 9 predicted proteins | sample MGYA00376238_ERZ650302 | MGnify/ENA primary metagenome ERZ650302 (study PRJEB26733, sample SAMN07839298) | wastewater metagenome | biome: urban; feature: wastewater treatment plant; material: waste water | place: USA: North Carolina | collected 2016-04-28 ... | reverse complement strand
GAGGAAATTTTAAAACTACCTTTTGAAAAGATTAGACAAATTTATATAGCTTTAATAAGAAATAAAAACTATGGATCTATTGTTGATATAAAACCAGAAGATTTACCACAGATTGATATTTTCTCTTATTCTGCTCCTTGCCAAGATGTATCAACTGCTGGAAAAGGCATTACCCAGACTAAAGTCCATATAGATGTCTCATTTTTGCGTTTAGGTAACTTTGATTGGCAGGAGGAACAAAAAGCAACTTTTATATTGAAGAATGTGGGTGACAAACCATTGGTTATACAAGATGTTGCCACTTCTTGTGGTTGTACTACCGTAGCTTATTCAAAGGAACCGGCATTACCGGGTAAGGAAATAGCTTTGGAAGTGGTTTATAAAGCCGAACATCCGGAGCACTTCGACAAGACGATAACGGTATATTGCAATACAGAAAATTCTCCGTTGGTTTTGAAGATTAGTGGGGATGCAAAATAACTGATTGATGGGATGAAGGAGCGGCTGCAATTGAAAAAATGGTTGAATGGAATAACAAACGTATTATTCTGTCTGTGCCTGCTTGTTGTGATACTGATAGTATTGCAGGTGTTTGTGGTGACCTCCTTCAAGATACCGTCGGACTCGATGGAACCGTCGTTGCTGGCGGGTGATTGTATTCTGGTGGATAAATGTTCGGGTGGAGCACGCCTATTCAATGTGCTTGATGCCGTGGAGAAAAAGGAGGTGAGGATGCACCGTATGTCCGGATGGAGAAATTTTCAGCGGAATGATGTACTAGTGTTCAATTTTCCTTATCCGGGCAGGTGGGACAGCATTGCGCTGGACGTGATGTTGTATTACGTGAAGCGCTGTATCGCCATGCCGGGGGATACGTTGGAGATAAGGAATACGCATTATCGTGTGTCCGGATTTGATGGTATCGCAGGAAATGTGCAGGCGCAGGAGGAATTGGATGAATTGATATCTTCGGGAATGACGGAGGAGCGGGGCCTTGTTCTTAAGAGCTTTCCCGATGGTGGCTGTAATGGGTGGACTATCAGCGAGTTTGGGCCTCTTTATATACCGGCCAAAGGCAGCGTGGTAGGAATGAATCCGGAAACACGGTTGCTGTATCGGAACGTGATAGAGTGGGAACAGAAAAAGAAACTGACATTGCATGGAGATTCGGTTCTGCTGGGGGACAGTGTGATACACAATTACCGCTTCTGTGAGAACTATTATTTTGTTTCGGGTGACAAGATGGTGAATTCAAAAGATTCCCGCTACTGGGGATTACTGCCGGAACCATTTATAGTGGGAAGGGCATGGCTGGTATGGAAGTCCGTCAGCCCGAATACTGGAAAAATGAGATGGAAACGTATCTTTAAAAGAATAGACTAAGATGAAAGTTCTGTTTAAATTGCTCTGGATATTATTGATTGCCGGGATATTGGAGGCTTGCAATGCTTCCGGCAGATTGGAGTACGCACTGGAGTGTGCTGCAACCAACAAAGGCGAACTGGAAAAGGTACTGGAACATTATAAAGATGAGCCTGAAAAATATAAAGCCGCTTGTTTCTTGATAGAAAATATGCCTTATCACTATGCCCTTGAAGGTGAAGAACTGGATTCTTTGAAAACAGTGCTGGCTTCGGCAGATGCTTATGGGGTGATGCTGAAGGATACTGCCGTACCGGATTGGGATTATTATACCCCTTCCGGATTGCAGAGAAAACCGGATGTACTGAATATAAGGGCTGAATTCTTGATAAATAACATTGATTTGGCTTTTGATGGTTGGAAAAAGCGTCCGTGGAATGCTTCCCTTTCTTTTGCAGATTTCTGTGAATGGCTGCTTCCCTATCGTATCGGAAATGAGACTCCGGACAACTGGCGGCAGATATACCATGACCGTTATTCCTTTTTGCTGGACGAGGTTTATACGGGTATCGATGTAGTGGAGGCGATTAGCGTAGTTTGGGAGTATTTGCAGAAGGAAGACCCTTACCGGTTTACATGGGTCTTTAACTATCCGCATTTGGGAGGAGAGTACCTGCTGCATAATCGTATCGGCAAGTGTCAGGATGCTTGTGATTTTATGATTTATGTGATGCGGGCCATCGGCGTCCCGGTAGCCTATGATTTCTATACTTTCAATGCGGAAACACGGAAAGGGCATGTGTGGAATGTGGTGAGGGATGTAACGGGTGTCTGCCTTCCTTTTACTTTCCCTTCCCGGAAGCCGGAACGGGGAAGTTTCTATATTGACAGTCGGCGCCCGAGCGTGGTTTACCGCCGGTGTTTTGGCAGACAATGGGACATGGATGGCGATTTTATGCGGAACCGGTCCGTACCGGCTGCTTTTAAGGATGTGTTTGCAAGAAAAGTGTCGGATAATTATTTTGATTCGAATCTGGAACTGCCGGTAGAAGGGATGGACGGGAATTATGTTTATGTGGGGTTGTTCAGTGCTTATGGGTGGCGGGGAATAGATTTTACTAAGGTAGAAAGTGGAAAAGCGCTTTTCAGGAATTTGGCTTCGAGGCAGGTTTATATATTGTTGGCATTCGCAAACGGGCAGTATCGCCCTATTGGAAATCCTTTTTATTTTGATGGCAAGGATATACATCCTTATGTTGCAGATACCTCCAAGTGCTATTCTGCTGAATTGTATCGGAAATACCCTCTTTCGGAACGTATCAGGAATTATATGGGAGGGATAAAAGACGGGCATTTTGAGGCGGCTTGTGATAAGGATTTTAAAAATGCGGAGTTGTTGTGTACTGTGAAAGATACGCCCGGTATCAATTATAATCACGTTATTCTTGAGAAACCGGTAAGGGGTCGCTATGCCCGTTTTTGTTCTTCGGCAGAGGGATATGCGGAAGTTGCCGAAATGCATTTTTATAAAGGAGAGGAAGAGATTGTCCCTATAGACAGTTGGGGAGATGCTCCAGCCACAGCAAATACTTTTGCCTATCAGGTCTATGATAATGAACCGTTGTCGTATTTCATTTCATCAAAACCCGGTGCAAGTGTAACGGTGGATTTTGGAAAGGTTGTTACTATAGACAATTTTATGTATATGCCCCGTAACGATGATAACTTTGTCAGGATAGGGGATTGTTATGAACTCTTCTATTGGGGAGAGGGCTGTTGGAACTCATTGGGGAAGAAAATGGCAGAAAAACCTTTTCTGCCATATGACGGGATACCATCGGGAGCTTTGCTCTATTTGCATGACAGTACCCGTGGAGAAGAAGAACTGATATTTCATATGGAAGATGGTAAGCAGGTATTTGTATCGGATTGTAAGGATTGATTGGATTGTCTTTCAGATTGGAATAGAAAAAAATGGAATAGTGATATGAAACATTGGTGTGTATGGGTATGGTTTACAGCAGGTCTGTTTATGGCTTGTTCTTCGGAAAATCAGTGGTTGGACACAGCTTTGAATCTTGCCGGTGATAACCGTGCGGAGTTGCAAAAGGTACTGGACCGTTACAAGGAAGAGGACGGTGACAAATATCGTGCTGCTTGTTTTCTGATAGAGAATATGCCTTTTCATGGTGCTTACGAGGGAAAGGCCTTGGAGAATTACAGGAAGTATTTCAGTGAATACGTTTCATTTCCTTATTCCAGGCATGTGCAAGAGTTGATTGATTCCTTGAAAAGAGCAGATGGAGAATTTTCTATAAATCAATTGACTTATAAGAGGGACATTATGACGGTGGATTCCGCTTTTTTGGTCAATCATATAGAATGGGCATTCAAAGTCTGGCGGGAGCAACCTTGGGGAAAGCATGTTGATTTTGATACTTTCTGCGAATATATATTGCCTTATAGAATAGGGGATGAGCCGCTTTCTCTCTGGCGCAAAGAAATTTATGAGTGCTATAGCCCGATTTTGGATGAATTCAGGAAGACAGATGAGGCTGATAATCCTAAGGTTGCCGCCCAGTTGTTGATGGATACGTTGCGGAAAGCGAACTACCGGAATACGGCTCTTTTTCCGGTGGGGCCTCATTTGGGACCGGATGTACTGAAATGGCATACGGGCAGTTGCCGAGAGTTTACGGATGCCATGATATATGTGTTGCGGGCATTGGGCATTCCGTGCGGAGTAGATAGGGTGATGGTATTAGGAGACAACAATGCCTCTCATTTCTGGAATTTTGTTTTGGATAAGGAAGGAAAGACATACATTGCAAATCTTCCTTATGAAGAAGTATGGAGCAAAGCGGAAGAATATAGCATTTCGAGGGGAAAAATGTACCGGGCAACCTATAGTATTGATAAGGAGGCGGTACGGAAACTGGGGAAATATTCCGATGTTTACCCGGCATCCCGACGTCCGTTCTTCCGCGATGTCACTGCACTTTATACCGGTAGCAGGAATTGGACTGTAGCTCTTCCGGATTCTTTGCTTTCCGGACAGTTTCGTGAGGGGGATATGGTGTATTTGTGCCTTGCCAACAGACTACAATGGCAACCTATAGGATATACTTTCTTTAAGAAGGGGGAGGCTCGTTTTGAGGATGTGGGAGGCGGGGCGGTCTTTACGCTGGCTGCCTGGAACGGAAAGGAATACGCTGCAGTATCTTCTCCTTTTCTTCTGGAGCGTGAAACCGGAAAGATACGGTTCATTGTTCCGGAAGCTGAAAAGCAGGAATTGGTCTTGTATAGGAAGTGCCATCTTACTTTGAGTGTTCTTTTCAATGACCGGATGATTGGGGGAGTAGTGGAAGGAAGCGACCGGGCAGACTTTGGGTGGAAGGATACTCTACTTTTGATAAAGGAGGCTCCGTATCGGCTATATACTGTGGCCCGGTTGAAGTCTGATAAACCGTATCGGTATATGCGCTATAAGGGTGCTGACGGATGTTTCTGTAATATCTCGGAACTGGCTTTTTATGAGAATACGGAAGATACCATACCTCTATATGGGGAAATCATAGGTACTCCGGGAAGTTTTGAAGACAATACACATGAATATTTGAACGCATTTGACGGTAATCCGGATACTTCATTTGATTATATACATCCGGATGGAGGATGGACCGGGATGGACTTTGGAAGTCCCCATCGTGTGGAGAAGGTGGTGTATACTCCTCGTAATGAGGTGAATTTTATTTATAAAGGTAATTTGTATGAATTGTTTTATTGGGGTGGAGGAAAATGGAATTCTGTCGGGCGGCAAATGGCTGTGTCAGATTCTATTGTCTATTCAGGGTTTCAAGGTGCTTTATTTTATCTGAAGAATCACACAGCCGGTAAAGATGAACGGATTTTTGAATATAAAGACGGGAAACAAATCTTTTGGTGAATTATAGAATACTATTGAATATTTGATAGATAGAATGAATAATGTACGTAATCTATTGACTGGAAGTTTGGTCTACATTGCTTGTATAGTTTTATTGTCTTTGGCATGTAACGTTTCTTCCGGACTTCCTGTAGCTGATGTTATAGGGCAATGGCTCTATTTCGATAAAAGTGCATTGGTAGTTGCAGGATGTCTGTTGATGGCTGGATTGATGATGGAAAAAAGGTATTTTCTTTTTATACCGGTTTCGTGGGTATTGGTAATGCTGGGGGGCATTGAGGCTGTTTGGGGATTGAGGCAGCTTTATGGTTATGCTGTGTCCAACCATTCCTTGTATGTATTGACAGGTTCTTTCTTCAATCCGGGGCCTTATTCCGGCTATTTGGCCATGATACTTCCGGTCTGTCTGTATCAATGGCTGACCAAGAGGGGGGAGATTCTCTGCTCTGACCGGAATGATGGAAGAAGATGGGAAAAGGTGATGGATAAGGCTGGAACTATGGTCGCTGGTGGTGTGATGCTGCTTATCCTTTGTGTGCTTCCGGCAGGAATGAGCCGTTCGGCATGGTTGGCGGCAGGAGTTTCCTGTCTGTGTGTATATGCTTGGCATATGGATTGGACGGATAAGTTCAGATTATTATGGCAGCAGCAAAGGCAGCGTGTGGTGATGGTAGTGGTCGGTGGATTCTGTGTCTTGCTATTGGCGGGCTATTTACTGTTTGTCTTGAAACCCGATTCTGCACGTGGCCGTCTTTTCATGTGGAAGATAACTTGTCGTGCCATTGCAGAAAAGCCGTTGACCGGATATGGGATTCATAATTTCGCAGCAGCCTATGGAAATGCGCAGGAAACTTATTTTGCAGCAGGTGATTATGAACCGTGGGAGGAACGTGTGGCGGGAAGTCCGGAATATGCATTCAATGAATATCTGCAGGCTGCGGTCGAACTGGGCATTCCTTTGGCTGTATGTCTATTGGTTGTGGTCGTGCTGTGTTTGTATAGGGGAGTCCGTAAAGGACGTTATGGTATCTGTGGGGCTATTCTTTCTTTGATGATATTCTCTTTTTCCTCCTATCCGCTACAACTTCCGGTATTTATCGTTACATTTGGAGGATTGCTTGTGGCGTGCTTGTCCGGTGCCGACCGTTGGCAATGGTTGGGGCTGGCTGTATCAGTAGGCATCATTGGCGGTTTTCGCCTGAAGAATGACTTGCAAGTGGAGCAGGCCTGTCGGGAGTGGATGAATGCGCGGGTGCTGTATAATGCAGGTGCGTATCAATCGGCAGAGAAAGAGTACGGGCGCCTTTATCCTCTGTTGAGAGACCGGGCATCTTTCTTGTTCGAATATGGGCATGGATTGCACAAGCAGCAGCAGTTCAGTAAATCCAACCGTATTTTGAAAGAAGCTTTACAGCGTAGTTGTGACCCCATGATACTGAATGTGATAGGCAAAAACTATCAGCAGATGGGTGATTGCTTGTCAGCGGAAGACTGGTTTATCCGTTCCACCCATCGTTTGCCGGGACGTATTTATCCCTATTATCTGCTTGCGAAGCTTTATGCGGAACCAGGATTCAGACAACCGGACAAGTTTGAAAAAATGAAGCGGATGGTATTGACGAAAGAGCCGAAAGTGCATTCTACGGCAATACGACAGATGAGGGAGGAAATAAAAAAGATTCAGCTTATTTTTGTCCATATTAAAAAAGATGAATAAAAACGTAAAGCGTTAATAATGAGCGAACTAATTACTAAAGTGCTATGAAAAAAGTGTCCACATGCAAATATCGGTTCGTTTTTTTGAAACGATTAATTTTATCAATTTATAATTGAGTATGAATATGAAGACACAGAACTATCGATACCTGCTATGCATGGCCGTTGCCCTGCTTGCCGCCTGCTCCGATGCCGGAAAGGGAAAAGAGTCCGAGGAAGGGGTGGCAACCGTCCTGCCAAGTGAAAGCAATGAAGTGACCGTGAAAGTCCTGAAGCGGGCGACCTTTGAGCATGAACTGGTGAGCAACGGAAAAGTAACCGCCGGTGCCATGGCGGATTTGCGTTTTGAGACCACCGGTGTAGTGGCACACATCTACGTGAAGAACGGTGACCCGGTGCGCAAAGGGCAGAAACTTGCCGAACTGGATAAGTTCCGTCTGAAGAACAAGACCGCGCAGGCCAAGGATGCCTTGGAAAAAGCGGAACTTGAGTTGCAGGATGTATTGATAGGGCAAGGCTATCCGGTGGGGGATGCCTCCAAAGTACCTGCTGACATCATGAAGCTGGCCCGCGTGAGGAGCGGTTACGACCAGAGCCTCGCCCAGTATGAGCTTGCCGCGTATGAAGAGGAACACGCCACGCTGGTTGCGCCTTTTGACGGGGTAGTGGCGAACCTGTTCTCCAAACCGTTCAACGAGGCAAGTACCTCGGAAGCCTTCTGCTCCATTATCGGCACTCAAGGTATGGAGGTGGACTTCACGGTGCTGGAAAGCGAACTGCCGTTGATAAAGAGTGGCGACAAGGTGATTGTTACCCCTTATTCGGATGCCGGCTTTAGGCAGGAGGGGCGCATCACCCAAATCAATCCTCTGGTGGATGACAAGGGGATGGTTAAGGTGAAGGCTGCCGTCAATGGCAAGGGACGGCTGTTCAGTGGGATGAACGTGAGGGTGAACGTGCACCGCTCTCTGGGCGGACAGCTTGTAATCCCGAAGAGTGCCGTGGTGTTGCGTTCGGGCAAGCAGGTGGTGTTTACCCTGAAAGACGGAAAGGCGCAGTGGAACTATGTGCAGACCGGTCTGGAGAATGCGGAAAGCTATAGTATGGCCGACGATGCCCTGAAAGAAGGCGATACGGTCATTGTGACGGGAAATGTGAATCTGGCACATGAAGCATCGGTGAAGGTGGTTGATAGATAATGAGTGATAAGTGGTAATTCAAAATTCATAGTTCAATTGATAAAGTTTTTGATACAGCGGCCTATTGCCGTACTGATGGCATTTACAGCATGCTTCATTGTCGGGCTGGTGACTTACTTCACCTTGCCGGTATCCTTGCTGCCCGATATTGCCATCCCGGAAATTACAGTGCAGGTGTCGGCGCAGAATACCTCGGCGCGTGAATTAGAGAATACGGTGGTGAAACCTCTGCGGCAGCAGCTCATCCAGGTGGCGAAACTGAAGGACATGGACAGCGAGACGCGCGATGGTGCAGGCATCATCCGCCTGGGCTTCGACTTCGGTACGAATACCGACCTTGCCTTCATAGAAGTGAACGAGAAGATTGACGCCGCCATGAACTATCTGCCCAAGGATGCCGAACGCCCGAAGGTGATAAAGGCAAGTGCGACGGACATTCCTGTCTTCTACCTCAATCTGACCCTAAAAAACGACAGTGCATACGGCAAGGTGGACGAACGCGCGTTTCTTGATTTGTGCGAGTTTGCCGAAAATGTCATAAAGCGTCGCATCGAGCAGTTGGCGGAAGTGGCAATGGTGGATGTCACGGGTTTGGTCGAACGCCAGTTACAGATTGTGCCCGACCCGGGTAAGCTTGCTGTGTTGGGGCTCTCCATTGAAGACATAGAAAACGTGCTGGCGCAAAACAACGTGGAGCCGGGCAGCATGACCGTGCGCGACGGCTACTACGAATACAACATTAAGTTCTCCACCCTGCTGCGGACAGAGGAGGACGTGAAGGGCATCCTGCTGCGAAAGGAAGGACGTATCATCCGCTTGGGAGACTTCTGCCGGGTAGAGATTGTTCCTGCCAAGGAGAAAGGTGTCTCCATGAGCAATGGCAAGCGTGCCGTTACCCTTGCCGTCATCAAGCAGGCGGACGAGAATATGGAAGACATGAAGCTTGCCATCAACAGCACGATGGACTACTTCAAGAAAGTATATCCCGACATTGATTTTAGCATCAGCCGTAACCAGACGGAGTTGCTGGACTATACCATCTCCAATCTTCAGCAAAATTTGTCGTTGGGTTTCCTGTTCATCTGCATTGTGGCGGTACTCTTCTTGGGTGACATCAAATCACCGTTCATCATCGGGTTGAGTATGGTGGTATCTATTGTCATCTGCTTCCTGTTCTTCTACTTGTTCAAGATGTCACTCAATATCATTTCTTTGTCGGGATTAATCCTGGCGTTGGGTATGATGATTGACAGCAGCATCATTGTGACGGAGAACATTTCGCAGTATCGCGAACGGGGCTATTCGTTGCGGCGGGCTTGCGTGACGGGAACGAGTGAGGTGATTACGCCCATGCTGAGTTCGTCGCTGACCACTATTGCCGTATTTGTGCCGCTGATATTTATGAGCGGCATTGCGGGAGCGCTTTTCTATGACCAGGCATTCTCTGTTACGGTGGGGCTGCTGGTTTCCTACTTCACGGGTATCATGCTGCTGCCGGTCCTCTATATGCTGGTCTACCGGACGGGGTTGCGCGGCAGGTCGTGGTTCTCCCGCATCCGCATCAACAATCCGTTGAAGGAACATACGCTGGACCGTTTTTATGATGCGGGCATCGACTGGGTATTTTCCCATAAGACGGTAAGTATCATATTCTGTGTGGTTTCTATTCCTCTTTGTGTCTTTCTGTTTTATTCCATAGCCAAGGAGCGTATGCCGCAGATAGACCAGAATGAACTGATAGTCCACGTGGAATGGAACGAAAACATACATGTGGACGAGAACCGGCATCGTGTGAATGTGCTGTTCGGACAGTTGTTGGACAAGACTGTGGAACAGACGGCTGCCATAGGCCAGCAGGACTATCTGCTGAACCGTGAGCAGGCTCTCTCTTCTTCGGAGGCAGAATTGTATTTCAAGACTTCCTCGCCTGACGGGATTGCTCCCTTGCAGAAGCAGGCGGGCGAGTGGCTGACACGGGAATATCCGTTGGCGACAGTCTCCTTTTCTCCACCCGAAACCGTGTTCGAGAAGCTTTTCGTGACCGGGGAGGCCGATGTGGTGGCGGAACTTTATGCCCGCAATAAGGAGAAGGCGCCGGCGGCGGAAGAATTGCGCGGACTGGAACAACAGTTTGCGGAGCTTACGGGGACAGCGCCCGTAGGTATCGCTTTCGAGAACCAGCTTGACATAAGCATCCTGCAGGAAAAGCTGTTGCTCTATGACGTTTCGTATGACGAGCTTTACCGTACGCTGCGGACGGCATTCAAGGAGAACAGCGTAGCTATGCTCCATTCCTACCAGCAATACCTGCCTATCAGCATTGTGGGCGAGGAGCGGACAGTGAACGAGGTGCTGCAGCAGACATTGATACAGACCCGTCCGGACAGTAAGGGCGAAGTGGAGCATATTCCGCTTCGGGAGCTGGTAAAGGTGCGTCCGGCCGAGGATTTGAAAACGATTACGGCAGGACGCAACGGTGAATATATACCGTTCCGTTTCTATGAAGTGGACGATGCTCCGGAGTTGATGGAAAAGGTGAAGCGGGAGGCAGATGCCACGGGTGACTGGGATACGGCCTTCTCCGGCAGTTTCTTCTCCAACCGCCAGATGCTGGACGAGTTGGTGGTGATTCTTTTCATCTCTATCCTGCTGATGTATTTCATTCTTGCCGCCCAGTTCGAAAGCTTCGTGCAGCCGCTCATCGTGCTGCTGGAAATTCCGATAGATGTGGCGTTTGCCCTGCTTCTGTTGTGGATATGCGGGCATACCCTGAACCTGATGTCTGCCATCGGACTGATTGTGACGTGCGGTATCATCATCAACGACTCCATCCTGAAGCTGGATGCCATTAATGAATTACGGAGGGCTGGTATGCCGTTGCTCGAGGCCATCCACGAGGCGGGGCGCAGAAGGCTCCGGCCCATCATCATGACATCGCTCACCACGATATTTGCCATGGTTCCGCTGCTGTTCTCGTTCGATATGGGGTCTGAGTTGCAAAAGCCGCTTTCCATAGCGATGATTGGGGCGATGTTCGTGGGGACACTGGTCAGTCTGTTCATCATCCCGTTGATATATTGGTTTATTTATAGAAAAGAAAGAGCATGAAGAAATTAAGTCTTATACTTTTGTTCAGTCTGGGAGCCCTTTCCGCTTTTGCCCAACAGCGGATAACGCTCGATTTGCAGCAGACCATTGCCCTGGCGAATGACAGTTCGCTGGAAGCCTTCCGCACCAAGAACATGTATCTGGCCGGTTATTGGGAATACCGCACCTATAAGGCAAACCGCCTTCCCAGCCTGACGCTGAACATGACTCCGGCACAGTACAACCGCGATATCACCAAGCGTTACGACTCCGAACAGGACCTTGACATCTATCGCAGCCAGCAATCCTTCTATGCATACGGCAATCTTGCCGTCAGACAGAATTTCGACTTGACGGGCGGTACGTTCTATCTGGATACGGAGCTGGGCTATATGCGGAGCTTCGGTGGAAACAAGTATACCCAGTTCACCAGTGTTCCGGTTCGTTTGGGCTACTCGCAGAGTCTGGTCGGTTACAATCCTTTCCGTTGGGAACGCAGGATTGAGCCGCTGAAGTACGAAAAGGTGAAGAAGGAGTATATTTACAATGCAGAGCGAGTATCCGAGCAGGCCACTACCTATTTCTTTGCGCTTGCCATGGCACAGGCGGAATATGACTTGGCCAAGGACAATGCCGTCTCCACCGATACCCTCTACCGCATCGGCATGCAGCGCTTGAAAATAGCCGCCATCAGCCGTGCCGACCTGCTGACGCTGAAACTCGACGTGGTGAACGCCCGCAATACTTTGCAGAATGCCGCCAGTGCCTTGAAGCGCGCCATGTTTTCGTTGGCATCTTTCCTGAATATGGAGAAGAACACGGATATCAGGGTGTCGCTTCCGGGACGTCCGAGGGCGCTGACCATACCGGTTGATGAGGCTTTGCTGGCCGCTCAAGCCAACAATCCGGAATTTCTGGGGCTTCGTCAGGAAGTGCTGGAAGCCGAGCAGACAGTAGACAAGACGAAGAAGGAATCGCGCTTCAACGCCAGCATCAACGCCAGCGTCGGCTTCAACCAGGTGGCAGAGAAATTCGGTGAAGCATACAGGCATCCCATGCAGCAGGAGATGGTGTCGGTCAGTGTCTCCATTCCACTGGTGGACTGGGGCGTGAGGAAAGGCAAATACAACATGGCGAGGAACAATCTGAACGTGGTGAAGACTTCTGCCCGGCAGAGTGAAATCAGCATTGAGGAGGAGGTTATCATGACCGTCAGCGACTTCAACGTCCAGCAAGCCCTCGTCGCCAGTGCCGAAGAGGCCCTCGACCTTGCCATCCTGGCGTATAACGAAACCCGCCAGCGCTTCATTATCGGCAAGGCAGACATCAACAGCCTGACCCTCTCGCTGAACCGCCAGCAGGAAGCGCAACGCAATTACATCTCCGCCTTGCAGGACTACTGGCTGAATTATTACAAGATACGGAAACTGACGTTGCACGACTTTGCCAGCGGATTTTCGCTGTCGGAAAAATTTGATTATAATAACTGATGAAACGAGTTTCTTCCTTCACCGTCATAGTGGCGTTTGTCTGCCTTGCTTTGGTAGGGGTGGCGTTGATACCGCTGCTCCCCGTCAAGCTGAATCCGTCACGCAGCCTGCCCGGCTTCACGGTGGGTTTCAGCATGCCTGGCACTTCGTCGCGGGTGGTGGAGATGGAAGTGACCAGCAAGCTGGAATCCATGCTGGCGCGTATCCGCGGAGTGAAGCGGCTGAACTCCACCTCGGGCAACGGCTACGGCAACATTACTGTGGAGCTGGACAAGCATGCCGATGTCGAGGCAGTCCGCTTCGAAGCTTCCACCATCATCCGGCAGACGTGGCCCCAATTGCCCGAAGGTGTCAGCTATCCCACCATTCACATGAAAGTGCCCGACGAGAACGCCTCACGCCCTTTCATGTCCTTCACACTGAATGCCCCTTCCACTCCGATATTGATTCAGCAGTATGCCGAGGAGCATATCAAGCCGCGGCTGGCAAATATTCCGGGTATCTATAAGGTGGAACTCAGCGGTGCCACGCCCATGGAGTGGAGACTGGAATATGACAGTGAACAGTTGCGCTTGCTGGGTGTGACCCTATCGGACATCAGCGAGGCAGTACAGCGGCATTACCGGAAGGAATTTCTGGGTACGCACAATGTGGATACAGGTAACGGTAGCCGGGAATGGATACGCCTGGCACTGGTGCCGGAGAGCAACTCCCTTGGTTTTAATCCTGCTGCCATCACCGTGACGGCTACCGACGGGAAACTGCTCCGCTTGGACGAACTGGTGTCGGCTGTCCGTATGGAGGAGGAGCCGCAAAGCTATTACCGCATCAATGGGCTGAATTCCGTCTATCTATCCATTACTGCGGAAGAAACTGCCAACCAGTTGCAACTGAACCGTGCCGTGATGGACGAGATGGAAGCTGTTCGGCAGGTACTTCCTGTCGGATATGAAGTGCATACCAGCTATGATGCGACCGAGTACATACGGGAAGAACTGGACAAGATTTACTTCCGTACCGGTTTGACGGTACTCATCCTGCTTGTATTCGTATGGCTCATTACTCGTAAGTTGAAATATCTTTTTCTGATAGTTACCAGCCTGGCTGTAAATATAGCGGTGGCACTTATCTTCTACTACCTCTTCGGACTTGAGATGCAGCTTTATTCGCTGGCGGGTATCACTGTCTCGCTGAATCTGGTGATAGACAGCACCATTGTCATGACCGACCACATTCTGCATCGGCGTAATCTCAAGGCCTTCCTGTCGGTGTTGGCGGCAACCCTCACTACGATGGGTGCGCTTGTTATCATTTTCTTCCTTGACGAGAAGATACGGCTCAACCTGCAGGACTTTGCAGCGGTAGTGATCATCAATCTGGCTGTTTCCTTGATGGTGGCGTTGTTCTTTGTTCCGTCGATGATTGAGAAGATAGGACTGGTGAGGCGGATTACGGGGAAGAAGAGGCGTCTTGTCTTGCCGGGGCTGACGCAAACATTCAAAACAAGGTTGGGACGGATTTTCAGACGTTTCCCCGTTTATTTCTCCTGCTGCTACTCTGCTCTCATCCGTTTTCTGTGCCGTTGGCGCTGGGCTGTATGCCTGCTGTTACTGTTGGGTTTCGGTCTGCCCGTTTTTCTGTTGCCCGACAAACTGGAAGGAGGGGGAAAATGGGAAGCTGCTTACAATAAGGTATTCGGTTCGGATACCTATAAGGAGTCGGTGAAACCCGTTGTGGACAAGGCGCTGGGCGGCAGCTTGCGGCTTTTCATACAGAAGGTGTACGAAGGCAGTTACTTCACCCGTAATGAGGAGGTGGTGCTCTATGCCAACGCCAACCTTCCCAATGGCAGCACCCTCGAGCAGATGAACACTTTGATGAAACGTATGGAGACCTACCTCAGCCGGTTCAAGGAAATCAGGCAGTTTCATACTTCCATCTACAGCCCCCGGCGTGCCAGTATGCAGATTTATTTCAAGAAGGAAGCCCGGAACAGCGGTTTTCCCTATACACTGAAAGCCAATATGATAAGCAAGGCACTGGAACTGGGAGGCGGCAGCTGGGGCATCTACGGATTGCAGGACCAGGGGTTCAGTAATGACGTCCGCGAGAGTGCCGGCTCCTACCGCATCAGGATGTACGGCTACAACTACGACGAACTCTATGAGTGGGCGGAGAAGCTGAAGGCCAAGCTGCTGACGCACCGGCGTATCAAGGAAGTGCTCATCAATTCGGAGTTCTCCTGGTGGAAGGATGACTATCAGGAATTCTACTTCAACCTGAACAAGGAGCGCATGGCGCAAGAGGGCATCGACGCGCAAGTGCTTTTCTCTGCGGTGCGCCCCATCTTCGGCAAGAATCTGGAGATTGGCTCGGTAGCGGCCGAGCAGGGAACGGAGAAAATCAAGCTCTCTTCCCGCCAGTCTGCCGAATATGACATCTGGGCGATGCAGTTCTTTCCCTATGGAGTAGGAAACGGCAAGCATTACAAGCTTTCCGAACTGACTACTGTGGAAAAGGGACAGATGCCGCAGGAGATTGCCAAAGAAAACCAGCAGTACCGCCTCTGCCTGCAATACGAATATATCGGCTCCAATGAGATGGGCAACAAGATACAGAAACGTGACCTGGAGGAGTTCAACAAACTGTTGCCGATGGGTTATACAGCCGAGTCGGACAGCAACAGTTGGTCATGGGGCGAGAAGGACAACCGCCAATACCTGCTTCTGCTGGTGGTGATAGCCATCATCTTCTTTACGACCAGCGTTCTGTTCAACTCCCTGAAGCAGCCGCTTGCCATCATCTTTGTGATTCCGGTTTCTTATATCGGGGTATTTCTTACTTTCTATTGGTTCCGGCTGAACTTCGACCAGGGCGGTTTTGCCTCGTTCGTCCTGCTGTGCGGCATCACGGTGAATGCCAGCATCTATATCCTGAACGAGTACAACAGCATCCGACGTCGTTTCCCCCGTCTTTCCGCTCTTCGTGCCTACGTCAAGGCGTGGAATGCGAAGGTCGTTCCTATTTTCCTCACGGTAGTTTCTACCATTCTGGGATTTATCCCTTTCATGATAGGTGAGGACAAGGAGGCTTTCTGGTTTCCATTGGCGGCGGGTACCATTGGCGGACTGGTGATGTCCGTCATCGGTATCTTCTTTTTCCTGCCGGTTTTTGTGCTGAAACAGCGTGATTTTCTTAGGAAATGATTACTTTTGCTCGATTTTGTTACCTGAATGGATACTTGAATTTTAAATATGGAAAGTGCGGAGTACTCTTTGGATGAGTTATTATGTCAGTCTCTTCTGTTGTTTCGTCAGTATCGGTTTTATGATGCTCCAGAATGTGGAGAAAAGGCATTCCGGATATTGGAGGAAGCCCATGTATGGATGGGGCGTACGCAAGAGTGTGTGGATATGGCGAAATGGGGGTGCGTGATAGAGTGTCTTGCGCAGAAATACTACATAGAAGATGATACGGATGCGATTCTGGAAGAAATTGATGCTGCCTTGGTTGCGCATTGGAAGAGGATAGAGAAAATCCATGCAGAAGTCACCACCGTTTATTTATGGCTGGGGTACTATTTCCTGCTACGTTTCAGAAACCGGGAATCCCGTTCCCATTCCCGTTGTAAACAGATAATGTCCAGCTTGTTGTGTGCTTTGGTCGAAATCTTCCGTAAGGTGGAGAAGGGGGGAGCCCCGACAGAAGTCTTGTCACATCTTTCGGTAGATGTTTGGGGAGAGACCGTCTGCTGGATGGAGCAGGTACATGATTCCCGTCTTTGCGAGAAGCAGTCGTCAGCTTTGCTGGCACAACTCTATAACCTGAAAAGTGTGGAGTTGGAAAAAGGTCTGGGAAAGCAGGATGCTTTGCTCCAGCAGATTCTGGAGTTTTATTGCTTTTAAGGGAAAATTATCTCTGCTTAGTTTTATCATTTCTGCTTCCACACTTCCACCTACTTCCTGCATCCCTTTATTCATCGGCATTACAAGTGCTGTGGAAGCAACTCAAAAAGGTGGAAGCAACTTTTGCTTCCACAGCGGAAATACGCCGAAAAGTAAGTTAATATCTTGTTTGTTAGTGTATTAATAGAATGTACAGCATTTTGCAAATATCTTGTTTACACGATATGCGTTTCGTGTAAACACGGTATTAACTTCGTAAAAGACCGTTTACCGATAGACTGCAGCTGGGCTCATAATAGGAATAAGATAGGTGCACAGTATGGGGAAACTATGAGTATAATAGGTGTTCAACGGTTATGAAGCACCTTGTTGACGGTCGTTAGTCGAGTGGTTGACGGCCGTTGGCAGAGCGCATCACGGCCGATAGGCGCTGATAACTCCGTACAGAAAATGGAAAGGAAGCCTATGTAAGGGGAAACAAGCTCTGAGCTATTTGTTTTGTTTGTCACATTTATCTTGTTTTTGTACATTGTTGAAGCGGTTTTTTGTATCTTTGAAGGGAGAGGCCGTAAAAAAGCTTATTCTCATCCAAAGTTTAATTATATATACATGGATTATGAAGCGATGTATAGTACTGTTCATAACATTCTGCTGTGCAGTTGTTTCTAATGCGTAGACAAATGGCATTGTGACTGATGGGGAAAAAGGATTGCCGTTGGCTGGTGTGAATATTTATCTCCAAAAGGATTCTGTGTATACGCAATGATAATCTGGTAAAGAACATGTTCATATGAAAAAACTGCTATATCTTGGGCTTTTGTCCGTTTGCGTACTGTTAGGTTCTTGCGTAGAGAAGAACGTATCCAATGTTTTTGATAAGGTAGAGAGGTATATGGATGTATATCCTGACAGTGCATTGCTGCTGTTGGAGCAAATTCCTCATCCGGAGAAGCTTCGTGGAAAGCAGCGGGCAGACTATGTGCTGCTGTTGACACAAGCCCGTGATAAGAACTATCTGGATAGCATGCAGTCGGATTCGTTGATAAAGTTGGCGGTAGATTATTATAAGAATGGGGGTGATAACGTGAAAGCGGGGAAGGCATTGTTTTATTATGGCAAAGTGATGGATTTGCAGGGGAATGATACGCTGGCTATGCAAGCCTATTTGAATGCTTTGGCTAAATTGGAGAAAACGGAAGAGTATAAGCTACAAGGCTTGGCATATGAGTATATCGGTATTTTGAATGCAGATAGAAAGCTACACAAAGATGCTCTTGATAATTATCAAAGTTCGGTATATTGTTTTCAAAAGGCAGCCGATACTTTAGGGGTTATATATGCTTATCGGGATATTGCTCGTATTTATTATGTAGAACAACAATATGACAGTGTTTATAACTACATCAATAGGGCTTTGTCCTTGTGTGAAGAAAAGAAAGGATGTATCGATTTTGAACGAGTAACTCCTTCTTTGTTACAAGTAAAAGGAATTGCAAAAAGAAATGAGGGAGATTTGGAAAATGCAATAATCTTGTTGAAAACTGCGGTAGAGACTGAACAAGATAGGCATTCTATGCATCACTGTTCAATGTCATTGGGGAACATTTATTTAAATCAAAATAAGTTGGATGAGGCAAAAAGATATTTTACTTTAGCTTTGAAATCAGAAAGGCCTCGTACTCTGGCAGGGGCATACCACTATTTGTATCTGTTGGAAAAGAAACAGAAAAAGTATGCAATGGCTCTCTATTTCAAAGAAAAGTCTGATTCGTTGTTAGTCATTGAACGGGATGCTAAACAAACATCTCAAATTTTGACTTTGCAACGTAAATATGAAAAAGGAAAGCTTCTTTTAGAAAAGCAACAAGTTGAACACGAAAAGAAAATACAGTTTTATTTTGGGATGGTAATCGTTTTATTTATTATCCTATTATGTCTTGTTTTGTATTTTCTTTTAAGAAAAAGATACAAAGAGATGTTCCGGAAAAATATGCAAGTAATAAAGGAGAATGAGTGCATGATTAAACGATATGTTTATGAACTTGATGTGTTGAAACAAAAAGCAGGTGAAACAGCGGAAACAAATAGAGAGAAGGTTGGTAAATTGAATCAAAAGATTTTGCTGTTGGAGAGTGAGAATAAAAAAATACGTGAAAATGTATGTGTAAATGGTGTTTATCTCTTGGATCAATTGAAGAAGGAAAAGCTGATTGTGAAGAATATGACCAAACAAGAGAAAGAACAGCTCCTTGAATACATGGATTTGATATATGGTAATTTGATTTCTCGGTTAAAGAAAGATTTTAAATTAACGAGTGGTAACCTGATATTGATAGCTTTGCTTAAAGTTGGTTTCACTACCACTGAGTTGATGTTTACTTTTGACTGCGAGATGAATTCTATTTTTACGAAAAAACGGAGATTGAGGGAGAGCTTAAATTTGGATACTACTG
>ERZ650302.661-NODE-661-length-19205-cov-21.524178_pt1 | contig 19205 bp, 15 predicted proteins | sample MGYA00376238_ERZ650302 | MGnify/ENA primary metagenome ERZ650302 (study PRJEB26733, sample SAMN07839298) | wastewater metagenome | biome: urban; feature: wastewater treatment plant; material: waste water | place: USA: North Carolina | collected 2016-04-28 ... | reverse complement strand
TCACCACCAGATCACCTAAAGCGCTGAAGTAGCCGTAGGCGTCGTTGCGGTCCAGATGGTCGTCGAGCCGCAAACCCAGGGCGCGGCCACGGGCCAAGGTGTCCGGCGTGACGATGGCGCCCGCGTTGTCTTCTACACCGTCGATGCCATCGGTGTCAGCCGCCAGGGCCCACACGCCGCTCTGGCCTTGCAGGGCCTGGGCCAGGCCCATGCAGAACTCACCTGCGCGGCCACCTCGGCCTTTGGGGGCGCCTTCGGGCCGAGGGCGCACCGTCACCGTGGTTTCACCGCCTGACAGCAGCACACAGGGGCGTTCAAACGGCGCCCCGCGCTGGGCCACGGCGCGGGCCAGGGCCGCGTGCACCTTGCCCACTTCGCGCGATTCGCCTTCTATTTCGTCCGACAGGATGTGCGCGGCCCAGCCTGCGGCGCGGGCGGCCTGGGCTGCGGCTTCGAGCGACTGCTGCGGCGTGGCGATAAGGTGCACCGCATGGCCTGCAAACACGGCATCGCCGGGCTTGGGGGTTTCCAGCAGGCCCGCCTCCAGCGCCGCGCGCACGGCAGGGGGCACGGTGATGCGGTAGCGGTCCAGAATCGCCAGCGCATCGGCGCAGGTGCTGGCATCCGGTACCGTGGGGCCGCTGGCAATGATGGAAGGGTCGTCGCCCGGCACATCGCTGATGGTGAGGGTGACCACACGCGCCGGGGCACAGGCCGCCGCCAGCCGCCCGCCCTTGATGCGCGAGAGGTGCTTGCGCACGCAGTTCATCTCGCCAATGGCGGCACCGCTGGCCAGCAGTTCTTTGTTGATGCGCTGCTTTTCGGCCAGCGTGAGGCCATCGGCAGGCAGCGTGAGCAAGGCCGAGCCGCCGCCGGAGATGAGGCAGATGACCAAGTCATCGGCCGTGAGCCCCTGGGTGAGCGCCAGCATGCGCTCGGCCGCCTGCAGGCCTGCGGCATCAGGCACGGGGTGGGCGGCTTCCACCACTTCAATGCGCTGCGCCAACCCTGCCGACCGGGGCGGTATGTGGTCATAGCGGGTGACGACCAGGCCGCTGAGCGGTGCATCGGCAGGCCACAGCGCCTCCAGCGCCTGCGCCATGGAGCCCCCGGCCTTGCCCGCGCCCAGCACCAGGGTGCGGCCTTTGGGTGGAGCAGGCAGATGGGCTTGAAGGCCTTGCAGGGGCTGTGCGCTTTGCACCGCCACGTCGTACAGGTGGCGCAAGAAGGCGGTGGGATTCTGGCGAGGGTCAGGCATGGTCATGGCGGGGCATTGTGACGTAAGCACCGTCGCGCTGGCCCGGCTTACTCCAGCACCACCTTGGCCTCTTTCACCAGGCGCGCAAAGCGCTCGGTGTCTTCCTTGATCTGTCGGGCCATTTGCTCAGGCGTGTTGCCGATCGGGTCGGCACCGATGTCTTCCATCTTCTTGCGGAAGTCGGGCGACTGGATGATCTTGACCATTTCGGTGTTCAGCCGCGTCACCACCTCCTTGGGCGTGCCCGCAGGGGCCAGCACGCCAAACCAGGTGCCCAGGTCAAAACCTTTGAGCCCGGCCTCGTCCAGTGTGGGCACATCAGGCAGCGCGGCAGAACGCTTGGCCGTGGTCACTGCCAGTGCTCGCAGCTTGCCCGCCTTGATGTGTGGCAGCACGGGCGTGATGGTGTCGAAGGACATGGTGATCTGCCCGCCCAGCAAGTCGGTGGTCATTGGGCCGCTGCCTTTGTAGGGCACGTGCAGCAGCTGCACCCCGGCCATGGCTTCAAACTGCGCGCCAATCAGGTGCTGGCCCGTGCCGTTGCCGTTGGAGCCGAAGGTGAACTTGCCTGGCGCCCGCTTGGCCTGGGCGATCAGCTCGGGCACCGTGCGGCTAGAGCTGTCGGCCTGCACCACCAGCACATTGGGCACCATGGCCACGGTGGTGACAGGGGCCAGGTCTTTCTGAAAGTCGTACGCCAGCTTGCGGTACACGCTGGTGGCAATGGTGTGGTGCACCGCCCCCATCAGCAGGGTGTAGCCATCGGGTTTGGCTTTCGCCACAAAGTCGGCGCCCAGCGTGGCGCCTGCACCGGGTTTGTTCTCCACGATGACGGGCTGGCCCAGGCTCTTGGCCAGCTCTTGCCCCAGCGCGCGGGCCAGCACATCCGTCGTGCCCCCGGCGGGGAAGGGCACGACCAGACTGACGGCTTTGGTGGGCCAGGCCTGGGCTGCGGCCGTGGTAGCCAAAGCACACAGCAGGGCAGCGCCTGCCAAGTGGCGCAAAGTGTGGCGCTTGGGGGATTGAAACGTCGTCATGGCTTGTCTCCAATATCGTTCTGTGAAGGGGTACCCCACCCTCGCACCTCTTGTCGGGAGCGTATTGGCGGGGGAAACGGATGCAAGAGGAATCAGGCTGCGGTGGCCAGTCGCTCGCACACAGCACGGGTTACCTGCCCTGTAGTCGCTTTGCCGCCCAGGTCGCCGGTGTGCAAGGTGGCATCGGCGGTGACTTGCTCGATGGCAGCCATCAGGCGCTTTGCGGCGGCGTACTCGCCCAGATGTTCGAGCAGCATCACGCAGCTCCAGAACGTGCCCACGGGGTTGGCCAGGCCCTTGCCCATGATGTCGAAGGCCGAGCCATGGATGGGCTCGAACATGCTGGGGTAGCGGCGCTCGGGGTCGATGTTGCCGGTGGGCGCAATGCCCAGGCTGCCCGCCAGCGCGGCGGCCAGGTCCGAAAGGATGTCGGCGTGCAGGTTGGTGGCAACGATGGTGTCGAGCGTGGCCGGGCGGTTGACCATGCGGGCGGTGGCAGCGTCCACCAGTTCCTTGTCCCACTTCACATCAGGAAACTCCTGGCTGATTTGCAGCGCAATCTCGTCCCACATCACCATGGCGTGGCGCTGGGCGTTGCTCTTGGTGATGACGGTGAGCAGCTTGCGGGGCCGCGACTGGGCCAGGCGGAAGGCAAATCGCATGATGCGCTCCACCCCGGCGCGGGTCATCACGCTCAGGTCGGTGGCCACCTCGATGGGATGGCCCTGGTGGGCGCGGCCGCCCACACCGGCGTACTCGCCCTCGGAGTTTTCGCGCACGATGACCCAGTCCAGGTCTTGCGGCGCGCAGCGCTTGAGGGGGGCGTCAATGCCGGGCAGGATGCGGGTGGGCCGCACGTTGGCGTACTGGTCAAACCCCTGGCAAATCTTCAGCCGCAGGCCCCACAGCGTGATGTGGTCGGGGATGTGCGGATCGCCCGCCGAGCCGAACAGGATGGCGTCCTTGTCCCGCAATTGCGCCAGCCCATCAGCGGGCATCATCTCGCCGTGGGCACGATACCAGTCGCCGCCCCAGCCATAGCTGGTGAATTCAAACGCCAGGCCGGGTTGTGACGCGGCCAAGGCCTGTAGCACTTCTTGCCCTGCGGGAATCACCTCTTTGCCAATGCCGTCACCGGGAATGCACGCAATGCGGTACGTCTTGCTCGTCATGAAACCTGTCTCCTGTAGTTGGGTGGCGCGCAACGGGTGCGCCGGACGGAGGCAAATCTACCGGCTTCGTATTCACAAAACCATTCTTCAAGTTATCCTATTGTTAACTTCAAAGAAACAATGAACACACCTTTGTCGGCCCCCTCGGAGATGGGCTTTTTCAGCCTCCTGGCGCGTTGCGGCAGCTTCTCGGCCACAGCACGCGAGCTGAATGTGACCACGCCAGCCGTCAGCAAACGGCTGGCGCAGATGGAAACGCGCCTGGGTGTGCAACTGGTCAACCGCACAACCCGCCGCGTGAGCCTGACGCCCGAGGGCGAGACCTACCTGCAGCATGCACGGCGCATCCTGGCCGAGATTGACGACATGGAGCAGTTGGTTTCGCGCACCCTGGCCACACCGCAAGGCCTGCTGCGCGTGAACGCCACGCTGGGCTTTGGGCGCAGCCAGATTGCGCCGCTGATTTCAGACTTTGTGCGCCAGCACCCACTGGTGCAGGTGCAACTGCAACTCTCGGTAGACCCACCACCGCTAGCCGCCGATGCGTTTGACGTGTGCATCCGCTTTGGCGAGCCGCCCGACGCCCGCGTGATTGCACGCCGCATTGCACCCAACCGGCGCCTGCTGTGCGCAGCACCCGCCTACCTGGAGCGCCGGGGCACCCCCAAGTTGCCCAGCGACCTGGCACGGCATGACTGCATAGGCATCCGCCAGGGCGACGATGCCTATGGCCAGTGGCGGCTGACGGCCGGGCGCAAGACCGAAGTGGTGAAGGTGCGCGGCGCACTGAGCACCAACGACGGCGAGATTGCCGTGAACTGGGCGCTGGATGGCCACGGCATCGTGATGCGGGCCGAATGGGACGTGGCCCGCTACCTGCGCAGTGGCCGCCTGGTACAGGTGCTGGCAGACCACCAGACACCCCCGGCGGACATCTACGCCATTTACCCCCAACGCCACCAGACAGCAGCGCGGGTGCGCGCGTTTGTAGACTTTCTGGCAGAACGCTTTGCCACCAGCTCGCCAGGGTACTGATCGCGCAAATCGTCCACCAAAACTGTATACAAAACACCGCTTGCCGCTATCATTCGGCGCATGGACAACTCGACCACCAGCCTCATCGCTGCGCGCCTGACCCGCGCCATCGTCGAGCACCGCCTGCAGCCGGGCACCAAGCTGGCCGAGCAAAAGCTGGCCGACCACTTTGGCGTGTCGCGCACGCTGGTGCGCCAGGCGCTGTTTCAGCTGTCGCAAAACCGGCTGGTGCGGCTGGAGCCCGCGCGGGGCGCTTTTGTAGCGGCCCCCTCGGCCGACGAAGCCCGCCAGGTGTTTGCCGTGCGCCGCATGCTCGAGTCCGAAATGGTCCGCGCCTTCATGCGCCAGGTCACCCCCGCCAAACTGCGCGCGCTGCGCGAGCATGTGGCCCGCGAGAAGCAAGCCGTGGCCCAGGGCGACGCGCCAGAGCGCACCGAGCTGCTGGGCGACTTTCATGTGCGCATGGCCGAGCTGATGGGCAACCAGGTGCTGGCGCAGATGCTGGGCGATCTGATCTCGCGCTGCTCGCTCATCACGCTGATGTACCAAAGCGCCAGCGCCGCCGCGCACTCGCACGAAGAGCACGCCCAGATCGTCAAGGCCCTGGGCGCCAAGGACGAAGAGCGGGCCGTGCAGCTCATGCAGGCACATTTGCTGCATGTGGAAGAAAGTCTGACGTTTGACCGCCAGCCACCGGTCAACGATCTCTCGCTGGCCCTGTCTTGACCCCATTCCATGCCCCTGACACCATGATCTACGACGCCACCGCCCCCTACCCCCGCGACCTGATTGGCTACGGCAAAAACCCGCCCCATGCCCAGTGGCCCGGCGGCGCCCGCATTGCGGTGCAGTTTGTGCTGAACTACGAGGAAGGCGGCGAGAACGCCGTGCTGCACGGCGATGCGGGCAGCGAGCAGTTTCTGTCGGAAATGTTCAACCCGGCCAGCTACCCTGATCGGCACATGAGCATGGAGGGCATCTACGAATACGGCTCGCGGGCAGGCGTGTGGCGCATCCTGCGCGAGTTTGAAAAGCGCCAGCTACCGCTGACGGTGTTTGGCGTCTCCACGGCGCTGCAGCGCCACCCCGAGCTGACGGCTGCCTTCGTGGAACTGGGCCACGAGATCGCCTGCCACGGCCTCAAGTGGATTCACTACCAGAACGTGCCCGAGGATGTGGAGCGCGCCCACATGCACGAGGCGATGGACATCATCCAGCGCATGACGGGTGAACGGCCCCTGGGCTGGTACACCGGCCGCGACAGCCCCAACACCCACCGCCTGGTGGCCGACTACGGCGGCTTTGCTTACGACAGCGACTACTACGGCGACGACCTGCCCTTCTGGATGAAGGTGCAGCGCACCGACGGCAGCGTGGTGCCCCAGCTCATCGTGCCCTACACGCTGGACTGCAACGACATGCGCTTTGCCCTGCCGCAGGGCTATTCGCACGCCGACCCGTTCTTTCAGTACCTGAAAGACACGTTTGACGCGCTGTATGCCGAGGGTGACCCCGCTGGCGACAACGCGCCCAAGATGATGAGCATCGGCATGCACTGCCGCCTGCTGGGCCGGCCCGGCCGCATCACGGCGCTGCAGCGTTTTCTGGACCACATTGCCCAGCACGACCAGGTGTGGGTGGCCCGGCGCATCGACATTGCCCGCCATTGGGCACAGCACCACCCCGCCCCGGCTTTATGAACCAAATCGGACTCCAGCGCCCATTCAATAAGCGCCAGCCGCTCACTTTTTTGAAGCAACCACCATGCCACTGACTCTGGAACAACTCAACGCCGCCAGCCCCGCAGAAGCGCTGGCGCTGCTGGACGGGCTGTACGAACACTCGCCCTGGATTGCCGAGGAGGCCCTGGCGCAGCGGCCCTTTCGCAGCCTGGCGCACCTGAAGCACGCGCTGGCGCAGGTGGTACGCACGGCCGAGCTGGACGCGCAATTGGCCCTGATTCGCGCCCACCCCGAACTGGCGGGCAAAGCCATGGTGGCGAAAAGCCTCACGGCCGAATCCACCAACGAGCAAAGCAAGGCAGGCCTCACCGAATGCACGCCCGAGGAGTTCGAGCGCATCCAGCAGCTCAACGCGGCCTACAACGAACGCTTTGGCTTCCCGTTCATCCTGGCGGTGCGCGGGCCACGCGGCACGGGTCTCTCCAAACAGGAAATCATCGACACCTTTGCACGGCGGCTGGACAACCACCCCGAATTTGAGCTGGCCGAGGCCCTGCGCAACATCCACCGCATTGCCGAGATTCGCCTGAACGACAAGTTCGCTGCCGAGCCAGTGCTGGGCAACGATGTGTGGGACTGGCACGAAGCGCTGGCCCGGCACTCTGACCCCGGCTTTGCCGAAAAGGGCCAGCTCACGGTGACGTACCTCACCGACGCGCACCGCGCCTGCGGCCGTGACATTGCACAGCGCATGCGCGAATGTGGCTTTGACAGGGTGGAGATAGACGCCGTGGGCAACGTGGTGGGCCGCTACTACCCGGCCACGCCAGGCGCACGCTACCTGATGACCGGCAGCCACTACGACACGGTGCGCAACGGCGGCAAATACGACGGGCGCCTGGGCATCTTCGTGCCCCTGGCCTGCGTGCGCGAGCTGCACCGCGCTGGCAAGCGCCTGCCCTTCGGCATCGAGGTGGTGGCGTTTGCCGAAGAAGAAGGCCAGCGCTACAAGGCCACCTTCCTCGGCTCGGGCGCGCTCATCGGCCACTTCAACCCTGCCTGGCTGGATCAGAAAGACGCCAACGGCGTGACCATGCGTGAGGCCATGCAGCACGCAGGCCTGCGCCTGGACGACATTGCCAAGCTGCAGCGCGACCCGGCGCAGTACCTGGGCTTCATCGAAGTGCACATCGAGCAGGGCCCGGTGCTCAATGAACTGGATCTGCCCCTGGGCGTGGTCACGTCCATCAACGGCGGCGTGCGCTACCTGTGCGAAATGATCGGCACTGCCAGCCACGCGGGTACCACGCCCATGGACCGACGCCGTGATGCCGCCGTGGCCGTGGCCGAGTTGGCGCTGTATGTGGAGCAGCGCGCTGCGAAAGACGGCGATTCGGTGGGCACCATCGGCCTCTTGAATGTGCCCAGTGGCTCCATCAACGTGGTGCCCGGCCGCTGCCTGTTTTCATTGGACCTGCGCGCCCCCACCGACGCCCAGCGCGATGCGATGGTGACCGACGTGCTGGACGAACTGGCCAAAATCGCCCAGCGGCGCGGCTTGCGCTACACGATTGAAGAATCGATGCGCGCCGCTGCCGCGCCCAGCGCCCCGGCCCTGCAGCACCACTGGGAGCGCGCCGTGGACGCCCTGGGCGTGCCCGTGTTCCGCATGCCCAGCGGCGCGGGGCACGACGCGATGAAGCTGCACGAAATCATGCCGCAGGCCATGCTGTTCACGCGCGGGCAGAACTCCGGCATCAGCCACAACCCGCTCGAATCCACCACCAACAACGACATTCAGCTCACGGTGGACGCCTTCACCCAGGTGCTGCACCAGCTGGCCGAGGAAACCCAACCATGACCCCACAGGCCTCCTACGACGCGCTCGACGCCTGGATTGACCAGCACTTTGACGAGGAAGTGCGCTTTTTGCAGGCCCTGGTGCGCGTGCCCACCGACACACCGCCCGGCAACAACGCGCCCCACGCCGAACGCACGGCCGAGCTGCTGAAAGACTTTGGCTTTGACGCCGAAAAGCACGCCGTGCCCGCTGCCGACGTGCAGGCCTACGGCATGGAATCCATCACCAACCTGATCGTGCGCAGGCCCTACGGCACAGGCGGCAAGACCATTGCCCTGAACGCCCACGGCGACGTGGTGCCGCCCGGCGAAGGCTGGACGCACGACCCCTACGGCGCCGAGATCGTCAACGGTGCCATGTATGGCCGCGCCACCGCCGTGAGCAAGAGCGACTTCGCGAGCTTCACCTTCGCGGTGCGCGCGCTTGAAGCCGTGGCGCGCCCCGCGCAAGGCGCGGTGGAGCTGCACTTCACCTACGACGAAGAATTTGGTGGCGAGCTGGGCCCGGGCTGGCTGCTGAAAAAGGGCCTGACCCAGCCCGACCTGATGATTGCCGCAGGCTTCAGCTACGAGGTGGTCACCGCCCACAACGGCTGCCTGCAGATGGAAGTGACCGTGCACGGCAAGATGGCCCATGCCGCCGTGCCGCACACCGGCGTGGACGCGCTGCAGGGCGCGGTGCACATCCTGAATGCGCTGTATGCGCAAAACGATGAGTACCAAAAGATCACTTCCAACGTCGCAGGCATCAAGCACCCGTACCTGAACGTGGGCCGTATCGAGGGCGGCACCAACACCAACGTCGTGCCCGGCAAGGTCAGCTTCAAACTCGACCGCCGCATGATCCCCGAGGAGAACCCGGTGGAGGTGGAGGCCGCTATCCGCCACACCATCACGCAGGCAACAGCCGAGCGTGCTGGCCTCAGTGTCGAGATCAAACGCCTGCTGCTGGCCAATGCCATGACGCCGCTGGCGGGCAACCAGCCGCTGGTCGATGCGATCCAGAAGCACGCCCAGGCCGTGATCGGCGAGCCCGTGCCCGCCGTGGGCACACCGCTGTACACCGATGTGCGCCTGTATGTGGAGCGCGGCATTCCCGGCGTGATCTACGGCGCGGGGCCACGCACCGTGCTGGAATCGCACGCCAAGCGCGCCGACGAGCGGCTGCAGCTGGAAGACCTGCGCCGGGCCACCAAGGTCATCGCAAGGGCGCTGCGCGATCTGCTGGTCTAAAAAACCAGCGAATGTGAGGGTTCGCGCGCCGCGCGATGGCCCTCCACACCCAGCCCCTCTGATACCAATGGGTTAGTCAGAATTCATTCAGGTTGCCCGGCAATCGGGTTATCCTGTGGGCCATCGCAGTCCAAAACCCTGCCCTGTAGTCCACCGCAGGGAACCTGCCCGCCGCTTGACCTGTGCGTTGCGGGCACCTCGCCAGGCTGGCCGCACACCTGCGGACCCGCCTGACCGAGGCAGACTGATGTGACCGCTGCGGCGCTCTCCTTGGGTGCAGGCCTTGCACACCATCCGAGGGCCCGACGCGGCCTGTGAATGAACCGATACCGCTTCGAGGCATGGCGCCCGTGCGCCTGCCGCTGAATTTCGTGAAAGCCTCCCACTTTTTCGTATGACCCAGAATCTGTCCGCCGCCGAACAAGCCCTGCGCGATGCCGCGCGTGAATACCACCGCAACCCCAGCCGGGGCAAGATTTCCGTCACGCCCACCAAGCCGCTGTCCAACCAGCGCGACCTGTCCCTGGCTTATTCGCCCGGCGTAGCCTACCCCTGCCTGGACATCCAGGCCGACCCTTCCAAGGCGTTTGACTACACCTCGCGCGGCAACCTCGTGGGCGTGATCACCAACGGCACCGCCGTGCTGGGCCTGGGCGACATCGGCCCGCTGGCCGGCAAGCCGGTGATGGAAGGCAAGGGCTGCCTGTTCAAGAAGTTTGCCGGTGTGGATGTGTTTGACATTGAACTGGCCGAGCGCGACCCCGACAAGCTCATCGAGATCATCGCCAGCCTGGAGCCCACGCTCGGCGGCATCAACCTCGAAGACATCAAGGCCCCCGAGTGCTTCTACATCGAGCGCGAGCTGAGCAAGCGCATGAACATTCCGGTGTTCCACGATGACCAGCACGGCACGGCCATCATCAGCAGCGCCGCGCTGCTCAACGGCCTGGAGCTGGTGGGCAAGCAAATTGGCGACGTGAAGGTGGCCGTCTCTGGCGCCGGTGCCGCCGCCATTGCCTGCCTGAATGTGATGGTGGGCCTGGGCGTGAAGCGCGAAAACATTTTCGTGTGCGACTCCAAGGGCGTGATCTACGAAGGCCGCCCCGGTGGTCTGGACGAGTCCAAAGCCCAATACGCGCAAAAGACCGACGCCCGTACGCTGGCTGACGCTGTTAACGGTGCGGATGTGTTCCTGGGCTGCTCTGCCCCCGGCGTGCTGACGGCCGAGATGGTCAAGACGATGGCCGAGAGGCCCATCATCCTGGCACTGGCCAACCCCGAGCCCGAAATCCGCCCCGAGCTGGCCAAGGCCGTACGGCCAGACTGCATCATTGCCACAGGCCGTTCGGACTACCCGAACCAGGTGAATAACGTGCTGTGCTTCCCGTACATCTTCCGTGGCGCGCTGGACTGCGGCGCCACCAAGATCACCGAAGCCATGAAGCTGGCCTGCGTGCGCCAGATTGCCGACCTGGCCAAGGCCGACATCAGCGAAGAGGTGGCCAACGCGTATGCAGGCAAGGAGCTGACCTTTGGCCCCGACTACCTGATCCCCACACCGTTTGACTCGCGCCTGATCCTCAAGATCGCGCCTGCGGTGGCCAAGGCTGCGGCCGAATCCGGTGTGGCCACGCGCCCCATCGAAGACATGGAGGCCTACAAGGAAAGCCTGTCGCGCTTTGTTTACCAAACCGGCATGCTCATGCGCCCCGTGATCACGGCCGCAAAGGCCCTGCCCGATGCGAAAAAGCGTGTGGCCTATGCCGACGGCGAAGACGAGCGCGCCCTGCGTGCAGCGCAGCTGGCCATCGACGACAAGATTGCCCACCCCATCCTCATCGGCCGCCCTGCCGTCATTGCCGCCCGCATTGAAAAGGCTGGCCTGCGCATGCAGATCGGCAAGGATGTGGAAGTGTGCAACCCCGAAGACGATCCACGCTTCCGCCAGTATTGGGAAACCTACCACCAGCTCATGAAGCGCGAAGGCGCCACGCCCGAGGTGGCCAAGGCGGCCGTGCGCCGCTCCAACACCATCATCGCCTCGCTGATGGTGAAGCTGGGCGATGCCGACGCCATGATCTGCGGCCTGGTGGGCACCTATGAAACCCACCTGGAGCGCATCCGCAACATCCTGGGCCATGCCCCCGGCGCCACCAACTACGCCGCGCTGAACGCGTTGATGACGGACCGCAACGGCACCCTGTTCATTGCAGACACCTATGTGAACGAAGACCCCACGGCGCAGGAGCTGGCCGACATTGCCTGGATGTCGGTGCAGGAAGTGCAGCGCTTTGGCCTGCCACCCAAGGTGGCGTTCCTGTCGCATTCGAGCTACGGTTCGTCCAAGCGCGCCTCGGCCCGCAAGATGCGTGAAGCACGCGACCTGTTCGTGGCGGCCCACCCCGAGATCGAATGCGACGGCGAACTGCACGGTGACGCCGCGCTGGAGCCAGGCATCCGCAACGCGTACATGGCAGATTCCACGCTCAGCGGCTCGGCCAACCTGCTGATCTGCCCGAACATTGACGCAGCCAACATCCTCTACAACGTGCTCAAGACCACCACCAGCGGCGGTGTGACGGTGGGCCCGATCCTGATGGGTGCGGCGGCTGCGGCCTACATCCTGACGCCGGCCGCCACCGTGCGCCGCGTGTTCAACATGACGGCCCTGGCCGTGGCCAGCGCTGCGGCGCGCGCCGCCTGATTCGATCAGGCTCTGACACAAGAAAGGCCCCGAGGGGCCTTTCTTTTTGGGTGTATCGATACGCAGGTCTTTGCCCGGCCTGCGTCAGCGCACAGACACATCCACAAAGTCCGCCACCGGCGGCAGATGTTCGGCCAGCCAGGCCGAGTCCAGTTGCAGCGCCCGCTTGATTTCCTCAGGCAGGCTGGCAATGGTGTCGGCGGGGGACTTGGGCTCCTCCAGCCCAATCTCGGCCAGCAGCATGGCCACATGCACGATGCCGCCCAGGCGACAACACGGCACAGCGGCCACGGGGTCTTCAGCAGTTTCCAGCGCACGCACGATCGAATCAGGAAAGCGCCAGCGCCTGGCCAACGCAGCCGTCAGCTGCGCCCCGCTAAAGCCCAGCAGGCGCTTTTCACGCTCCCAGCGGCCGCCGTACAGGATGTCGCCGTCCTGCATCGTGGCCACCCTGGATCCCGCGCCACGTCGGGCATGGTGCGCCAGTGCACGTTGTCAAGAAAAACCCGGTCAGGTGTGGCATGGGTGAGCCCTCTCGTGGCTCTTTGAAAACCCGAAGACGCAAGCCTTCGGGCTGAAGTGCAACGGGCTGCGCATCCATCCCCAGAAGCACCGACCAGCAACGCCTGTGATCTGCGATGCCATGCCCTGTTTTTTTGGATGCTGCGACTTCGTTGCACCGCTGCGGCCGTGCACCCATCTGCGCGTTGATTCCAATCCGATGCCACCGCACACGCACCATTGCGGGAAACACTTCATGTCTGGGTGCACCACTTCGGTGAGGAAGGGTTTGCCGTGCCCCGCCGCCATTGCAAAAACCCGACAGCGCGCGTGAAAGCGGGCATCTTTTTTGCTGCATGGCTTGTACAGCCAAGGCATGACTGCCTTTTCCTTCTGTTTTTTATTTGGCAACCGCCAGGAGCTATCCCATGAAAAAAAGAACCTTCATGCACACCGCAGCGGCACTGGCGCTGGCCAGCGCATTGCCCGTGGCGCATGCGCAGAGCACGCCCATCAAGTTCCAGCTGGACTGGCGTTTTGAAGGCCCAGCGGCGCTGTTCCTGCAACCCGTGGCCAAAGGCCACTTCAAGGCGGCTGGCCTGGATGTGACGGTGGATGCAGGCAACGGCTCCGGCGGTGCGGTGCAGCGCGTGGCCTCGGGCACGTACGACATGGGCTTTGCCGACCTGGCCGCGGTGATGGAGTTCCACGCCAACAACCCCGACGCGCAGAACAAGCCCGTGGCGGTGATGATGGTCTACAACAACACGCCCGCATCGGTCATGGCGCTGAAAAAGAGCGGCATCACCAAGCCCGCCGACCTGGCGGGCAAGAAGCTGGGCGCCCCCGTGTTCGACGCAGGCCGCCGCGCGTTCCCCATCTTCCAGAAGGCCAACGGCATTGGCGCCGTGACCTGGACCGCCATGGACCCGCCACTGCGCGAAACCATGCTGGTGCGCGGCGACGTGGACGCCATCACCGGCTTCACCTTCACCTCGCTGCTCAACCTGGAAGCCCGGGGCGCCAAGGCCGCCGACGTGGTGGTGCTGCCCTATGCCGACTTTGGCGTGAAGCTGTACGGCAACGTGATCATTGCCAGCCCCAAGCTCATCAAGGAGAACCCTGCCGCCATCAAGGCGTTCCTGTCGGCCTTCACCAAGGGTGCCAAGGAAGTCATCGCCAACCCCGCTGCCGCCATCGAGCATGTAAAGGCGCGCGATGGCATCGTGAACGTGCCGCTCGAAACCCGCCGCCTGCAGCTGGCCATCGACACCGTCATCAACAGCCCCGACGCGCGCGCCGAAGGGTTTGGCAAGGCCGTGCCCGGCCGCCTGTCGCTGATGGCTTCGCAGGTGTCTGACGCGTTCAACACCAAGACGCGCGTGAACGCCGACGACGTGTGGAACCCCAGCTTCCTGCCCAGCACGGCGGAACTCAACATCCTGCCCAAGAAGTAATACTATCAATTTGATAGCTGCTAGCGCTTGATAGACAAGCGCCAGCAGCCATTTTCATTAAAAAGCAAGAACGACCTTCCATGCAGGCTGCCGATTCCTATTTTGTGGACTTCCGCGATGTCTGGCTCGCCTACAACGACGAGCTGCGCGCCAAGAACCAGTTTGCGGTCGAAGCCATCGACCTGCAGGTGCGGCGCGGCGAGTTCATCGCCATCGTCGGCCCCTCGGGCTGCGGCAAGTCCACCTTCATGAAGCTGGCCACGGGGCTGAAGATGCCGTCGATGGGCAAGATCCTCATCGATGGCCAGCCGGTGACGGGGCCGCTGAAGGTGTCGGGCATGGCCTTTCAGGCGCCCTCGCTGCTGCCCTGGCGCACCACGGTGGACAACGTGCTGCTGCCGCTCGAAATCGTCGAGCCCTACCGCAGCCACTTCAAGCAAAAGCGCAAGGAATACGAAGAGCGCGCCCGCAAGCTGCTGCAAAAGGTAGGTCTGGCAGGCTATGAGGACAAGTTCCCCTGGCAGCTGTCGGGCGGCATGCAGCAGCGCGCCAGCATCTGCCGCGCGCTGATCCACGAGCCCAAGATGCTGCTGCTGGACGAGCCGTTTGGCGCGCTCGACGCCTTCACGCGCGAAGAGCTGTGGTGCATCCTGCGCGACCTGTGGACCGAGCAGCAGTTCAACGTGATCCTGGTCACGCACGACCTGCGCGAGTCGGTCTTCCTGGCCGACACGGTGTATGTGATGAGCAAGAGCCCCGGCCGGTTTGTGGTGAAGAAAGAGATCGAGCTGCCCCGCCCGCGCGACCTGGAGGTGACCTACACCAAGGAGTTCACCGACATCGTGCACGAGCTGCGCGGCCACATCGGCGCCCTGCGAAAAGCAGGCGCGCCCATCCAGCAATAAGAACAAAGAAAGCGCCTCATCCCCATGCACAAGAAAACCGTGGAGCGCTGGTCCCCCTGGATCCTGCTCGTCGCCACCATCCTGCTGTGGCAAATCATCTGCTCGGCCTTCAGCATCCCTGAATACCTGTTCCCCAGCCCCTGGGCCATCGGCGTGCAGCTGGTGGAGTTCAGCGGCGTCATCGCAGGCCATGCCTGGCGCACCTTCTGGGTCACCATGGCGGGCTTCGGCATCGCCATCGTCGTGGGTGTGCTGCTGGGCTTTGTGATCGGCAGCTCGCGCATCGCCTATGCCGCCGTGTACCCGCTGATGACCGCCTTCAACGCGCTGCCCAAGGCCGCCTTTGTGCCCATCCTGGTGGTGTGGTTCGGCATCGGCGTGGGCCCGGCCATCCTCACGGCGTTCCTCATCAGCTTCTTCCCCATCATGGTCAACATCGCCACGGGCCTGGCCACGCTGGAGCCCGAGCTGGAAGACGTGCTGCGCGTGCTGGGCGCCAAGCGCTGGGACGTGCTGACCAAGGTGGGGCTGCCCCGCTCCATGCCGTACTTCTACGGCTCGCTCAAGGTCGCCATCACACTGGCCTTTGTGGGCACCACGGTGTCCGAAATGACCGCAGCCAACGAAGGCATTGGCTACCTGCTGATCAGCGCAGGCTCGTCCATGCAGATGGGTCTGGCCTTTGCGGGCCTGATGGTGGTGGGCGCCATGGCCATGGTGATGTACGAGCTGTTCAGCTGGATCGAAAAGCGCACCACAGGGTGGGCGCACCGGGGCTCGCAAGGCGAGTGAGTTTGCACGGGCGGTTTTCAAAAACTCACCGAAAATGCCACCCAGCGCTTATCCATAAAGCGCTAGCAGCTACATTTTCAGGAGCAAACAGCGCCACCCACGGTGTGGGAGCAACGCCGCCGCTATACTTCGCGCCCCGTTGCTCCGCAGGACCGCCTGGCATGCGCTTGACCGCTTTTTTCCACCCGCTGGCCACCCTTGCCAGCGTAACCATGCTGGCAGCCCTGTCCCTGGCTGGATGTGGCGGCACCACCCCCGCCCGGCCCGACGCGGGGACGCAGCCTGCTCTTTCCTCCTCCGCTCCCCCTGTCCGCATCGGCATCGCCCTGGGCGGTGGCGCAGCCAAGGGTTTCGCGCACATTGGCGTCATCAAGATGCTGGAGGCCAACGGCTTTGCGCCTGCGGTGGTCTCGGGCACCAGCGCAGGCAGCGTGGTGGGCGCGCTCTACGCCAGTGGAATGAACGCCTTTGAAATGCAGGAAAAAGCCGTGGCGCTGGACGAGGCCAAGATCCGCGACCTGCAGCTCTCGTCCGGCGGCCTGGTGCTGGGCCAGAAGCTCGAAGACTATGTGAACGAGCAGGTACGCCGCAAGCCACTGGAGCAGATGGCCAAGCCTTTTGTGGTCGTGGCCACGCGGCTGGAAGACGGCGAGCGCACCGTGTTTGCACGCGGCAACACGGGCCAGGCCGTGCGCGCATCGAGCAGCGTGCCCGGCGTGTTCCAGCCCGTCACCATCGGCAAGTACCACTTTGTGGACGGCGGCATCGTCAGCCCCGTGCCAGTGGATGCCGCACGCCAGCTGGGCGCCGACATCGTGATTGCCGTGGACATCTCCAACAAGGCGCGGGGCCAGACGCCGGGTGACATGCTGGGCACGCTGGGCCAGTCGATCGCCATCATGGGCCAAAAGCTCGGTCAGGCGGAGCTGGCGCGGGCTGACGTCATCATCCGGCCCCAGGTGCTGGACATTGGCTCGGCCGATTTCAGCCAGCGCGCCAACGCCATCCTGGAAGGCGAAAAAGCCGCCTTGGCCGTGATGCCCCAGATCCGCGAACGCGTCGCCCAGCTGCAGGCCGAGCGCGCCAAAGCCCAACGCGCGGCCGAGCAAAAAGCGGCAGAAGCCCAGCAACAGGCCTGCCTGGAGCAGCGCAGCAGCCTGCAAAAGCTGGTCGATATGGCCAGCCTGGGCACCTCCTGCACGCCTGCCAAGTAAGCCCAGCGACGAGAACAGGCGCCGCCTGCCCCCTCCCACCAGCACCGTTCAGACTACGCCACGCCAGTGCAGACCCGGGGCAAAGAACTACGGGCGGCGGCAAAAAACAGCCGCGCATCCCAAACCTGGGCTTCACGGGTAAACCCTCTGCGCAGGCCATTCACACAATTCATATGATGACCTTACTACATGACCAACTGACCACCCACTTCCTTTGAGGAGACATGCACATGCCACTGCAACCCACCAAACGCACTCTGATGAGAGCCACCGCCGGTGCCCTGTTGCTGCTGGCTGCCCCCCTGTCCATGGCGCAGGCCTGGCCAGCGCGGCCGATCCGGCTGGTGGTGCCGTTCCCGCCCGGCGGGCTGATCGACAACATGGCTCGACTGGTGGGCAGCAGGCTTTCTCAGGAACTGGGGCAGCCCGTGGTGATCGACAACAAGCCGGGCGCCGGGGGCAACGTGGGGGCCGCCGAAGCCGCTCGCGCCACGGCTGATGGCTACACGCTGCTGATGGCATCGCCCGCGCTCACCATCAGCCCTGCCATCTACAAAAACCTGCCTTACCAGCCCTCGCAATTGGCTCCGGTGGCCCTGCTGGGCCGGGTGCCCAATGTGCTGCTGGTGAACCCGGCCTCGGGCATCGGAAAAGTGCAGGACCTTGTCGGCCGCGCCAAGGCAAAACCCGGGCAACTGAATTACGCATCCAATGGCAACGGCACCTCGCTGCACCTGAGCGCCGAGCTTTTCAAGCGCCGCAGCGAGACCTTTATCACCCACGTGCCCTACCGCGGCGCTGCGGCAGCCATCACAGCCCTGCTGTCTGGCGAGGTGGACATGATGTTTGACAACCTGCCATCGGCCATTGGCCAGATCCAGGCAGGCAAGCTGCGCGCGCTGGCCGTGACCACCGCCCAGCGCAGCACCGCTCTGCCCGATGTGCCCACGCTGGCAGAAGCTGGAATGGACGGCTTCAACGTGAGTGCGTGGTTTGGCGTGGCAGCACCTGCCGGGCTGCCCGCGCCTGTGGCAACCCGCCTGGCGGATGCGCTGCAAAAAGTCGTGCAGCAACCGGAAGTAGCTGCCGCGATGCAACGCCAGGGCGCCGACCCCGCCTTCATGGATGCAGCCAGCGCTGCGGCTGCACTGAATGCAGACGCCGCGCAGTGGAAGCAGGTGGCGGCCTTCGCCAAGATACAGCTCGACTGACGCAGCAGCGACCCGCAAGCCCCCTGGGCGCAGACCAGCTTGCGGTACATTCATCGGGCACCCGCAAGGCTGCCCTGAATTGCCCCGCTCATACCTATTGCCATGTCATCGTCTTTTGCCGCCATCAAGCCTGCCATCAAGCTCTCTGACCAAGTGGCCAGCGCGTTGGAGGCAGAGATCCGGGAAGGACGCATCCAGGCGGGCGACAAACTGCCCACCGAGGCTGCACTGGCGCAGCAGTTTGAGGTGAGCCGCACGGTGGTGCGCGAGGCGATTTCGCGCCTCAAGTCGCTGGGCCTGGTGGATTCACGCCAGGGCAGCGGCGTGTACGTCAAAGCGCCGGGCATTGAGCCCCTGCACTTTGACCTGCCCCACGCCGCATCGCGCGAGGCGGTCATGCAAATCGTGGAAGTGCGCCGCGCGCTGGAGTCTGAAGTGGCCGAACTGGCAGCGCAACGCCGCAGTGAAGCCGATGTGCAGGCCATTCGCGATGCCATGCAGCGCATCAGCGAAGCCGTGCAAGCCGGGCGCGACGGGGCCGAGGAAGACGTGGAATTTCACCGCGCCATCGCCCGCGCAGCGGGCAATCCTTTTTTGATCAGCACGCTGGACTATCTGGCCCGGTTTCTTCAAGGCGCCACCCGCGTCACCCGGGCCAACGAGGCCCGGCGCTCGGACTTTGCGCAGGCAGTGACGCAGGAACATGAGCAGATCGTGCGGGCCATTGAATCTGGCGATGCGCGTGGGGCCCGCAACGCGGCCACCGAACACATGTGCAATGCACTGCGCCGCATTGAGCAAGCCGACACCACCTTCTGGGCGCAAGACGGTGCCCGGCTGGCGCAACCCCTGGTGGGCGAGGCGCCGCCCTCACCACGCGCCTGAACCGCGCCATGTCGGGCGTGTTGCAGACGCCTGCACCGCTCACCTGCGACAGAAGCCAGCCCCCCCAGCAGAGGTCGAGACCCAAACAACTTCAGGGTTAACCCGTAACCAGACGTTGTTTTAAATTTGTATGATAACCATATAAACACATCACAAAAGAGCCCTGCTGCGTGCACGGCCTTTTCCTCCCGGAGATACCCAGTCCATGTCCACCCTCGCACTTCTCGGCATCGGCGCCGGCAGCATTGCCCTGCTCCTG